>ODAJ012094737.1_pt1 | contig 12266 bp, 7 predicted proteins | sample 1539241 | NCBI WGS metagenome assembly ODAJ01 (sample SAMN02144231, study PRJEB22623) | gut metagenome | biome: sheep rumen | host: Ovis aries | place: New Zealand | reverse complement strand
CCGCCAGAAGGCTTCCCCAGATACTCTCGACATCCGAAATTGCAAATACAGGCTTCCACTCCTGTATCTGGCCCGACATGAACCCATCCATCGCCATGACGGCCTCCAGGGCATTCAGATAACCGGATGCCGCATACAGGACCTCGCCTTGCCTCAGAAAAAAGGATGTGCAGTCCACAAACACGCCGCCTGCCCGGGTAATGGCGTCTGCCGTCTCTGTTCCGCTGTATACCCTGACCGTAAAACCTTGCGACGTCAGTTCTTTGATCAGGTCAAGAAGAGGATTTACATGCCCCCAGAAAGGGTTCACGAAAATGAAGATCATGGGTCTCCTTTCTTCTTTTCTTCTGCTTGTGTACCTATATAGAGTACATATCGGGACTCCATGAGCTTCCAGAGTGAATCCCTCCAGGCTTCAAAACGATCCATCTTTTCTTTCCCCGCAGCCGTCTGCCGCAGGAGCCAGCGAAGCTGCACGATCATTTCCAGCTGTCCCCGGACATTCCTTTCCAGGGTCTCTATCAGATCTTCGCTTGTGTTGGATGCGGAATGTCTCCTGTAATAATAGGTTCCATGGTCAGTAAAAACCGCACGCCGGCTGAGGCGGTAAAACACGCCTGAATAAAAAGCATCCTCAAAGAAAGTCATCGGAAACGACACTGCCCAAAAGGTAGGAAGAGAGCGTTCCATCAGATCCCTTCGGATAAGCTTTGACCATACCGACACCAGGCTCTGATCATAATGATAATCATTTATGTCGATCGGGGCATAAAACTCCGTTTCCATATCCTGCGGGACCATGTACTGCCTGTCCGCCTGCAGGCCCATAGCAAGATTCTGAAAAACCGAATCATGTGCAAATATCATGATATGATCACATACAACGAGATCCGAGCCGCTCTCTAAGGCGGCAAGAAGGAGCGATTCCACATAGTCCTCTGAATACCGGTCATCCCCATCCACAGAGATCAGATAATCCCCTTTGGCTTCCTCAAATCCGGTCAGTCTCGCATGAAACTGTTTTTGATTGACTTTATTGTGAATGACGCGGACCCTGTCGTCTTTTTGGGCAAGATCCTCCGCGATCCGCCCTGTTGCATCCGTAGATGCATCGTCGATCACCAGGATCTCAAGACTCTTCCAGGTCTGCTTAAGCAGCGCCTCCAGGCATTCGGCAAGATAAGCCTCTCCGTTATAAACCGGCACTATCACGGATACCAGGTATGGCTTTGGGGAAATGTCACGGGCCTGCTTAAGGATCGTCCTGCAGATGCCCTCCGCCTGTTTCTGCCTGTCTGCATTAAGCATTTGCGGATGATGCAGCTTTTTCAGCAGGGGAGAGATAGTATCCCCGAATATGCGTTTTTCGGCTCCTTTTGCGTAAAGAAAGGAACGGGCATAATTCCATATCTGATACCATATCACATTGTCAAGCGAAAGAGCCGCCTTTTTCCCGGCTTCATACAGCTCGTCCAGTAAAAGGGCATACCCTGCAGCTGTCCACACAGACAGCTCCGTGCCCTCTCCGGCTCCTGTTTTTATTGCATACCTTTCGCCCATCCCCCCGGTAAGATAATGAATATATCCGGACAGACCCGGAAGGAGGAGGACCCTGCCGGCCGCTGCCGTAACGTCAAGATTAAAGAAAAGGTCCTCGCCGAAAAATGTATGAGGACGGAAACGGATCCCCTTTTCTGACAGAAACTCCCTGCGGTAGCATCTTGTCCACAAATACAGGCCATACTCGCAAAGACCTTTACCGATCCTTTCGTCTCCGCGCATAAGGACATGCGCTTCCTCTGATCCGGAGTCAGGCAGGGAGGTGACACGGAAGCCGTTATAATCGATCTCTGCGCCGAAGATCCCGGTATCGGCCTCCGTCTCCTCCATTTTTTCGACGACATCCCCGATCACACCGGCCTTAAGCTCATCGTCCGAGTCCAGGAAAAAGATCCACTTCCCTTCGGCATGTGCAAGGGACAGATTTCTGGCATCCGATAAAGCGCTTTCCTGTCTCTCCTCTGAAATCAGAGTAATATTCGGATATTCGCTCAAAAAGCCGGTAACCTCGTCCCTGTAAGGACAGGAACAGCGGTGCAGTACCACGACCCATTGTATCCGGTCAAAGCCAAAGCTCTGGCTTTTCAGGGAGGCAAAGGCTCTTTTAAAAACCGGGATCGGCGTATCCCGAACCGGCGTTATTACGGTGACAGGATATGTAAAAGCCATGCCTTCAGTTTCACCTCCACCCGAGCAAAACGCTCATTTTCTTTTTCCTGATCCGGATGACGAAGCTCGATGACAAGCGCCCCGTCCGTAAGCTCCATACTGTTTCCGGTCCTCGGACGCTCCTCCCAGAATTCCATTGCGCCTTCACCTTCGCTCCTGAGGCCGTCAAACATATTGGAAGTGATGCCCTCGTAGATTCCCATCCACTTCCCGTCACGCAGTATATCGCTGTCCGAAAGCCAGGGAGCGCTTCTTAAGAGAAACAGTTTTTCCTGAAAGGCTTCTGCAGTCATATCCCGTCCGATCTTTACCGGGGTACCGATGATCAGGTTTCCGACTGTCCTCATATCGTCCTTCCATTCCGGATATCTGCCGGATTCCAGGGTCAAAAGCCAGATCTCTTCCCCTGAAAGGGCATCCAAAAGGGCTCTCCCGTAACAGAACTGAACCCAGGTATAAAGCATGATGCCGCGTTCTGCCAGAGCCTGATTCAGCCGCCCTGTTTCCTCCTTCGTAAGGCTTACCCTTCGGACCTTTCTGTCCGGCTGATCCTGTCTGAGGGTCTCTACCGATTTCCACAGAGGCTGCGCTTTCCGATAGTAGTCACGGACAGATACGGGAAGGGAAAGATGATCCCGCAGCACCCGCTCTCTGTGAGGAAGCAGGGCATCCTCCTTAAGCTCCCCGTAATCGGGATCTGTCAGCTCAGAGGCCATGATCTGAACAGATATCCCATCCGCGACGGTATGCTGAACGCAGAGCAGAATGACACTCTTTTCATCGGAAAAACGAAGGCATGCGGCCTGAAAAAGTCCTTCTCCCGCATCCATGGCCTTCAGGAAGCCGTCTGTAAACCTTTCCCTTACCTCCTCTGACAGCATCCGGATATCCTTATAATAAATGACAGGCTGATACTCCTTATAAAATACCTGCCAGAACCTCCCGGAACTGTCCCGCCTGAAGTCAGAACGCAGAGCCGGATGGTTCTTTACAAGGTGCTCCACACGATCGCGAAACTCTTTCTCCGTAAAGCTTCGGGGAACAAAAAGCTTTCCCCTTGTCACATTGCGGCGGTCAGAGACCCCCAGCCGCTTCATCCGCAGATAAATGTCGGTCACATTGCTGACGGGAAGCACCGTTTTTATGTTCGGGTCCTCCTTTAGCGCCGTCAGCTCTTCCGGCAGCAGGGGCAGCTCAGGGCTGTTCACTTCCGGGACAGTTTTTACCGTGGAACGTAACTCTTCATTCATGGAGGTAGCGGTTACCGTGGATTCCTTCCGGCCAAGCCATGCCGCAAGGCGCGCCGGCGTCGGATATTTAAGCAGATCTGCCATGGACAGATGATATCCGGCTTCCTCCAGGATACTTATAAGCATCATGGCTTTGATGGAATCTCCTCCAAGCACGAAAAAGCCGGAATCCCTTCCCGGAATCGCGGACAGCCTTAAGACCCTTGCAAAGGAATCACACAGAAGCCTTTCCTGATCGTTTTGCGGCGGAGCAAAGGACACGGCCTTTGCGGGAATATCCGGCAGGGCCCGCCTGTTGAGCTTGCCGTTTTCATTAAGCGGAAGCTCCTTAAGCTCCATCAGGCGCGCCGGGACCATATAAGCCGGCAGTCTTTCCGTTAAAAACGCCCTTAGCCCGTCCTCATCGATCCCCTTTCCCTTATACCATCCAAGCAGGACCGCCTCCGGCCCCTCACCCCGGATATCCACCGCTGCCCGGGAAATTCCGGGGAAGCGTTCCATCATCCTCTCCACCTCGCCGGTCTCCAGGCGCTGTCCATGGAGCTTACGCAGGCCATCGGCGCGACCGGTCAGAACGATGCTCCCATCCTCCCTGATCTCTGCCAGATCTCCGGTATGATAGATCCTTCCGTATTCTTTGGTAACGGTAAACTTCTGAGCTGTAAGCTCCGGGTGGTTGAGATAGTATCCGTATTTGCCCGGCGTTCCTCCGATGCAGAGCTCCCCCCTCGTCTCAGGTAATGCCTTATCCGCTTCATGGAGCGTCCCTTCTTCATCAAGCAGCAGCAGAGCTTTCCAGGTGGGTGATCCCAGTTTGATAGTTTCACCGGGCTTTATCCGCGTAAAGGCGTAATTTCGCACTTCGGAAGCGCCAAAGGCGTCAAAGAGAACAGCCCCGGTACAGGAGGCGATCCTTGAAGCCGCGTCCTCGGACAGGGCCTCTCCCGTCAGGATGACCCTCTTAAGAGCGGCAAAGCCGGCGGCAAACGTCGCATCCTCTAAATATCCCATCAGCATGGATGGGGTCCCCAGAAGAGCATCTGCATGATTCTTAAGCATACACTCTCCTAACAGCGCCGGTGAGAGCCGTTCCTTTTCCGAAGCGAGCACAAGAGTCATCCCGTTAAACAGAGCATAAAAAATATCGCAGGCAACGGCGCCGTATGCAAAATTGCCCATGGAAAAGACCACATCGCAAAGACGGGCCGTCTCACAGGAACAGATATTGGAGGACACCGGCATGGCCTCGTTCAGAAAAACGCTGTGATGAGTCACCGTACCCTTGGGTTCTCCCGTACTTCCGGAGGTATAATAAACCGCGATCGCATCACAGCCCTCTGCCCAGGGCAGATCCTCCTCGGCCGGGTACAGCTCCTTTTCGTCCCCGCGAAAGCCTTTCTGATAAGGGATCGCCATGGCTTCCCGGCAGAGAGCTTCATAAAGCGCATCATCCAGCATGCAGGAGGCCTGACAGTCCTTTTTTATATACGAAAGCCTCTTAGCAGGCCACGTCCGGTCCACAGCCACATAGGCCGCTCCCGCATACAGGATCCCGAGCAGAGCCTTTATCATATTGACACCGCGGCTCATGGAAAGAATGACAAAAGAGCCTTTTCCGATCCCCCTGTTTCTCAGAGCATGCGCAAGGAGCATGGCATCACGTATAAGATCCCGGTAGGATATCCCTGCCTCCCCGCACAGGACGGCAGTCTTTTCGCTTTCCCTGTACCTAAAGATCCCGTCAAGCAGTGTCCGAAACCTGTCAGCTTCCTTGTGATCCATTTTTTTCTGCTCCTTCTCCACCCCGGTACACCGCCTTCTCCCGATCCGGCTCAAAGCGCCTTGAGCCACAGTCTCATATAATCCTGTTTTTCTTTTTCAACCTGGCTTAGGAGCCGTAAAAACACCGCAGGGCGCTCATGCAGAAAATCCAGAAAAGCCCCATACGGTATTCTGAGGACTGTAACATCCTCCATATCATTCATGACAAGATTGCGGGGCCTCATTTCTCCGATCAATGCGCCAATATCCAGAATACTTCCCGGCCTGAATACGCGCGCAGGGTTCCGCCATCCCCCCTCTGATTCTCCATAGAGGACCGCTCTTCCCTGTACCAGGACCGTAATATTCTCCGTATACTCTGAGGGATTCACTATTATCGAACCCTCCTGAAAATGATCCAGCGTACAGGTCTCTGCCAAAGAAAGCAGGGCTTCCTCCGGAACGGACGCAAAGACAGGGTGCTTTTTCATAAAGCCCGCAATCTTTACCTGCCTGATCTTTCTTACATCCTGTGCGAAATAGATCAGGTCCGCATCCGGCGAGGGGAACTCGCTTACCTTAGTCTCTGCCGTCACATTCTTCAGGGCAGCAAGCATGGATTTGAAGAAGTCTGCCAAAAGTCCGATGACTTCTCTTGAAAAAGCTCTCTCATTATAGAAATAATCACAGCCGAACTGATCCTTTTTGGCCGTAAAATACAGGCACAGATCCTCCGAAAGATTATCATACATGTCTCCCCCGATGATCTGAACCCCGGGAAGTCCCGGTGCCCCGGAGGCATGCCCGGACTGATTCCTGGTCATGCTGCGGTAATTCATAAGATGTCCAAAGACCGGCTGATCCCTTCCCAGAGCCTCCTGTATCTCGCTCAGGGAACAATGGGAGTTATTCATGGCGCTCACAAAATCCATCTGTGTACGGGAAGCCAGTTCGGAAAAGGGTTCCTCTTCATCAAAGGATATTTCGATCGGCAGTACGTTTACAAAGCCGCCTGTCTGCATCATGCTTTCCGATACTTCCGCATCTCTGCCGGCCGAAATGATCCCGAACACGATACTCTTTCGCCCCTTCAATCTTGCGGCCATGATCCCCCACAGACACTGCAGCAGGACAAACTGTGTCACCTTCAGTCTTTTCTGTGCGGCCAGCAGATCCTCCTGCTCTTCCTGTGTGAAGGGGACAAAATAAGATGCGTGATCATAATCCAGCTCGCTTTTCATCTGTCCCGGAAGCAGCTGATCCTCCGCCTCTCTGCTCAGATAATGCTTCCACCAGTCCAGCTCCTTTTCCCTGTCGATATTCTGAAGATGCTCGGCATAGGACTTGTAGGTCCGGGCTTCAATCTTTTTATCGATGCCGTTTAAGTCCAGCGCATAACCGACGAACAGATCCCCGAAAAGTACGCCTATGCTTGTCCCGTCCGTATTGATATGCGGCTGTGAGACGACCAGGGAGTAGGTGTCCTTTTTACCGCTTTTATAAACACTGATCCTCAGAAGAGAATCTCTTTCCAGATCAAATCCACGGATCCTGTCCGCTTCCATACAACTGTGAACCTTATCTTCAAATTCTTCCTCACTCAGATCGGACAGATCAAAATAATTCACCTCCGGATGCCGATCCTTCAGAACCACACGATAGGGCTGACTCACATTCCTGTATACAAAGGAAGAACGAAGGCTTTCATGCTTTTCACACACCTTATCGGCCTGCTGCCTGAAAATGGCAGGATTCAGATCGATAACGGCTCTGGTCTCGAGCTGCAGAAAAAAAGCGGACTTCACCTTTTGACCGGTTTCCAGCATCCACCTTTGTCCCGGCCCCAGTTCATAGATATTCTCTACGGAATTGCCATACATACCGATAATTGTATTCAGGTCTTTATCCGTCAGTGAGGCGGCTGTATACTGTGCCGTATCAAGAACTTCTCTTTTAGCCCTTCCTTCGCTTACTTCCCTTTCTTCCATTCCTGCGAAGCGATGGAAAAGCTCTTCCCTAGCCTTCCGTATTTCGGTTTTTTCCTTTTCAGGCACATATCGGGAAGGAGATCTGTCCCTTCGCTCTGCCGGCCGGCGTACCGCAGGGGGTGTCGCAGGAACCGGTATATCGCAGTTTAATTTATCCATTAACCTGCCGAGCATCCGGCTGTTGAGTTCCAGTCCGTTCCGGATCAGTTGTGCATCATTCGGCTTCATTTGAGCCTCCCTTCTGTATCGATAAAGCAGGAGCCATACTCGTCCGCGGGCCGCCTGAAAGCTTTGCCGGCACCTTCCTTTTGACGGCCTTATCGCGCAAAAGAAAAGCCATGCTTTTTTCAGGCATGACTTCTCTTTTATCCCGCTCTCTAAGCTTTTTTATTCACCCGGAGTCATGCACTTCACCAGTTCGTCAAAAGTAGAATGCATATAGATATCCTGCATCTTAACACCGTAGCCATGTTCTCCGCACCTGGTTACGATCTTGACGGTATCCAGGGAAGTAAGCCCCTGTTCAAATAAATCATCTGTTTTATTGAATCCGTTTTTCAGAAGTCCGGAAAGAACGTGGTCCAGAACCTCTTCGGCACTTTTGAGGGGCTTGCCTACCTTAGCCTTTGTAATTCCGATCACATTTGGCTTTTCGATAGGCTTATCCGCCTTTTTTGAAATATAAGGCTCCATTGCCTTCTGCACCTTTGCCTTCATATCTCCCGAAAGTTGTTTCTTAAACGGATCGTTGTTTCCCGGTCCCATGCCCGGCATGAAATATTGTCCCGGTATATTTCCCATAGGTGATCTACCGGCAGGCAGCGTGATCATTTCCGCCATGATCTCCATCATCTGCAGTACCGTCTGCTGCTGCGCGATCATGAGCTTAAGCATTGACCTCATCATCTTCTGCGAAGTCATACTCCCGTAAGCCCGGGGGTCGGGTTGCGGATCGCAGATCTGCTGGTCTGCCACGGCATTTGACTGTTTCATCATCTCAGGATCACAGATCTGCTGGCCTGCCAAGGCATTTGACTGCTGCATCGTTTCCGGATCACAGATCTGCTGGCCTGCCAAGGCATTTGACTGCTGCATCATTTCCGGATCGCAGATCTGCTGGCCTGCTGCGGCATTTGACTGTTTCATCGTTTCCGGATCGCAGATCTGCTGATCTGCTGCGGCATTTGACTGCTGCATCGTTTCCGGATCGCAGATCTGCTGATCTGCTGCGGCATTTGACTGCTGCATCGTTTCCGGATCACAGATCTGCTGATCTGCCGCGGCATTTGACTGCTGCATCGTTTCCGGATCACAGATCTGCTGGTCTGCCGCGGCCTGGCTCGATGAAGGCTCCTGCATCACCTCATTTAGTTTCTTCTGCATAACATCTTTGGTAAGAAGCTCCGGCGGCACATACATGGCATCCGTTTCCTCCAGCGTCTCAACCATATCCGACAAAACCGGCGTATAGAAGATCTTACCCAGATCCAGCTTTAACCCCTTCTGAATCAGCCAGGATGAAAGCTGAACCGCCATAATGGAGTCCCCTCCCTCTTCAAAAAAATCAGCATCATCGGCAACCTCATCGACCCCGAAGACCTCCTTCCAAGCCTGTTTCAGCAAAGCAATCTTCTCATCAGAACTCATAACACATTTTCCTTTCTTTATCTGTTTCGGAACAATTCCGCAATGCACCTTATCTGCAAAAGACGATCCTTCTGTCCGGAAACCAAAATTATTTTAATTATACATTATACCGATTTATAATTCAACACCCTGCACCTGTTCCATCGTTACTATTCACAGCCTTTTGGGCTGTGATATATTGTTCTCTTTTGGCTGGAACTTATTTTATAGCGGTATCAGCAGCCGTTCATACATATGACGCCGTTGGTTCATTCATCTGCGAAATAATCGAATCAGGGCAGACTTTTCCGGAATCATTCGGGAATCTTGCGACGACAAATGACACTATCAGTACTGCCTCCGAGATCACGACATCAACCCCTTCTATCCATGGTATTGTCGGTGGTTCGAATACAGCGGATTATTATAAGATAGATGTTGGGACCAGAGGAGCGCTGCTGCAGGTTAAAATAAATTCATATTATAACAATGTATGTCCTATCAAAATCATTGATAAATCTTTGACAAATACTCTGTTCAATCTTAGCAGCAGTGACTTGTTGAAGGTTCTCTTCCGGGATAGCCTTTTGCGCCAGATCAATTACTTCCTGTCTCAATGCTGTCATCTAAACCGCCCCCTTCCTTTGGCTTCATTATAAGGTCTGTGAACATGGTTTTCAAAGTGACATTTTTACAGGTTGGATATTCCCCTATAGGGAGTCACATAAAAACGCCCCTGACGAGATAATGGTCTCCCGTCAAGGGCTTTGCTGCTTCATAAGCTTATCCTAAGCAGGATCGAGCATATTCCCGACACCTGGGATATCCTTCATGGCAAATAACAGGCTGACCTGTTTCTTCCTTCCTCTATAGTCAAGTGTCTCTCCATATAGGCCTTCCCCTGCTATTTATGTCAGGCTCCGTTATCTGCTTTCCTTTATAAGGTCAAGTGCGCTCTGCCATGCCTTTTCAAAGCTCTTTCTGAAAAGCACCACAGGCCCGAAGTCTTCATACTCCGAAGGATCGATAGCGTTAATGAAGTAAGCTCTCCTGTAGTCCTCCAGCTTTTCCACCAGCTCATCCACCACGGAGAATGGCGTAGGAGCGTGGAAACGGTCAAGCGCCAGCCCGTCAAGCTCAAGCAGCTTATCTGCGGTCCCTACCCAGTTTATCGTAATTGAAGCATCAGCACCTACCATCTCGGTAAAGTGATGGAGACCTCTCGCACCGCCCCCGATAAAACCACAGGGATACTTTCTTTCATGAACGATGGCGTGCACCTTTTTGGCTATGCTCAGTCCCGCCTGCCACAGAACATCCTCTTCGATATCGATATTCTTCTCTTTGACCTGCTCATGAAGATATTCGTCATAGATTCCGGTGATCAGGCTGAAATACATGGGAGCAGGCTCCGCCAGATCCTTTGTGGCCCCAACATATGCTTCACAGGCGTCGATGACCTGTCTTACGGCCATACACTCCGTTGCGTTGATAGGAACGCCCTCGGCTGCAAGGATACTGATGGCCTTAAGGCCCTCCGGAGTTACCGGGATCTTTGCCATGATGTTTTCCCCTGCCTCCCGGTTAAAGCGGGCACACCTCACTATGGTATCCGCGTCCTCATGGAAGGGATCTCCCTGGATGCTCACATATCCGAGCTTTTTATTGCTCTTCTCATACAGAGGCATAAAATGCTTCGCCACCGTGCCTACCAGCTGCCTCTGCAGCTTTACCAGAGCCTTGGTATCATCGGGCTCCTCCTTTATGATGTCCTTAAGCAGATCCTTTGCGTATGCCCCCTCAGTTTCGTGGGAAAGCATCTTCCAGGTATAGCTGGGATTCTGGGTACAGCCAACGGCGCCCGCCGCAAGCGCAAGATCCGCCTCCTGTCTCGTTACGTTATTGATCCAGAACCTGGTTGCCGTAAGCTTTGATACTCTTTTAAAATAGTCTGCCATTTTTTTCACTCCTTTTCATATTTTGTCAGGGCAAAAGCCCTCCGTGCCATTTTGTGAAATACATACTCTGAACCACCCGGCAAATGCCCTTCGTCCTTCTCAGCAGGACACAAACAGATCACAGTCATATTCGCCCCGGTCGGTAATGACCTTCTCCACAAAGGTCCTTCCCTCATACCTGACCACCTTTTCATAAGCGGGGTCAAGGATCGTTACCTTCCTTCCGGCCTCCTCCATGCTCTTTGCAAACTCCCGGCCTTCGAAGGAGCCTTTTGTGCAGACAACGATATCCTTCACATAAGGGGTTTTCGTAAATTCCTTTAAGAATATCTTATCCTCAAGAGAGTTAATGGAATGCACCCCCATTTTCTCACTGCCCGGAACCTTTGGGATACGAACATATTCCTCTCCATTAAAGGTCATCCCCCCGTACCTTTCTTTTGTACGTCTTACAACCTCAGCCTCGACCTTCTGTTTTTCCGCCTTTCTGACATCGGATACCCTGTTCTGCATACAGCCGTTTATGCCCGAAGGCTCATAAGGCCTGAAGCAATCGTCTCTGTTGAGAGGGGGAATATTGAGCGCCCGGCGCATCTCATCCGGGCTCATGGTCTCAAACCCCATCTCCCTGATGATCCCCGCAGACTCCTCTATGAGCTGTGCATTAGTGTCGGCTCTCTTATCCGGCGTGATATGGTCCGAATCCTCAAACCCTATCCTTAAAGCATCGGCCCCCTCTTTTAAGGCTGTCCGCACCATTGAGAAGTCAGTCCTGTGAGCCTGTGTATAACCCCACCTGAAATCCTCCCTGCCAAAATTATCCTCCACTCCGCCTATCATATGCATAAGCGCCGCATGAGTTGCCGGCATTTCTCCGGGATGCCCGAAGACAAGGGCAAGCAGAAGGGGCCTTGGCAGATGATATACCTCATCCAGCTCCCTCAGCGTATTTGCCATTCCCAGCTCAAAAAGCTCGGTTTCCGGTATCTTTTCATATTCAGCGATCTGTTTTACGCAATACCTGACATCCTTTATTGGATTTTGGTAAACAGCCTCCCCCAGGTTTACCGAGCCTACATTAAGGCTTACGGCCTCCACCCAGGAGGCATAGCAGGGCTGTACTCTTTCCTCTATCGTAAGATCCGAGACACCCCCCGTCGATACCTCGATGATAATATCACAGAGCTCTCTTATATAAAGGGCTGTTTCCTCAAGAAGGGCAAGGCTGGGTGTCAGCCTTCCGTTCAGATCCCTTACATGCAGATGCACCATGGCTGCGCCCGCCTTGTAGCAATCAAAGACGTCTCTGGCGATTGCCCGCGGATTGATGAGCGGATCCCCTGCCGCGACAGGAGCAACGCATAACATGATCTTTTTCATTTTAATCGTTTTTAAGCACCTTTCTCAAAAATATGTAATGATTGTTCACGACCTGATTTATCCTTGAAAAATCT
>ODAJ012089178.1_pt1 | contig 12268 bp, 7 predicted proteins | sample 1539241 | NCBI WGS metagenome assembly ODAJ01 (sample SAMN02144231, study PRJEB22623) | gut metagenome | biome: sheep rumen | host: Ovis aries | place: New Zealand | reverse complement strand
AAACAAAAAAATTTCTTCATGAGATACTCCTTTCGATAAACTTGCGTAACTATAACGCAACCTGAAGTTAGAATCAAGAAAAATTTTTTATGCGGCTAAAAGGGTTGACGGCAAAAAGCGGGAAATAACCTTTACAAACTGATTTAAACGGAGATGATAAGATGATTGGCAAGAAAGACGTCCTGCACAACTCGCAGAACATTTACTACCGCTCGACGGTCGGGGCGGCGGAGGCTGGCTCAACTTTGCGGCTCGGCATTAGCATTAAGTCAGACGCCGTAATTAAACAAGTCCTCTTGCACACCTGGGAAGAGGGCGCGGGCGAGAAATGGTCGAACCTTGCGACTAAGGACGGCGATAAGGCGGCGGAAAAATTTTATTCGCTGACGTTCAAAATGCCGGATAAGGGTTGCTTGCTTTGGTACTACTTTATAATCGTCACGGGCGGCAAGACTTACTACTACGGCAATAACTCTGAACTGCTTGGCGGTGTCGGCGAACTGTACGACCACATTCCGCCCGCCTTCCAAATCACGGTTTATCAGAAGGGCGCGAAAACTCCCGATTGGTTTAAGCACGCCGTCATGTATCAGATTTTCCCTGACAGGTTCTATCGCGACGGCAACGAGATTATCGAGAAGGAAGGCGCAGTTTATCACGCGAGCTGGAGCGATGACCCCGTTTATTTCAAAGACCTAGACCGCGACGAGATTTTGGCTTATGACTTCTTCGGCGGCAACCTTCGCGGCGTCGAGAAGAAGCTTGACTATCTCAAGGAGCTGGGAATCACCGCGATATATTTTAATCCCGTCTTCGAGTCGGAAAGCAATCACCACTATGACACGGGCGACTATCACAAGATTGACCCGATACTAGGCACCAACGACGACTTCAAGCACCTAATCGACACGGCGGCGGCTAAGGGCATTCGTATCATAATCGACGGCGTATTCAGTCACACCGGCTCCAATAGCATTTACTTTAACCGCAAGGGCAAGTATGATTCGGTCGGTGCGTTCCAGTCGAAGGATTCGCCCTATTACGAGTGGTACGACTTCCGCAACTACCCAACCGACTACGACAGCTGGTGGAACTTCCCGACGCTCCCGAACGTCAGAGAGACGACTCCTTCTTACATGGACTTCATCATACGCGACAAGGACAGCGTCTTAAAGCATTGGACGCGGGAAGGCATTAGCGGTTGGCGGCTTGATGTCATTGACGAGTTGCCCGCCGAGTTCAGTCGCCTGTTCTTTGCTGAGCTTAAGAAACTAAATCCTGATGCCGTGATGATTGGCGAGGTTTGGGAGGACGCCTCGAATAAGATTGCTTACGGCGTGCAACGTCAATACCTTTGCGGCTACGAAATGGATTCGGCGATGAATTATCCGTTGCGGGCGCACATCTTCGACTTTATCCTTGGGCAGATTGACGGCGAACTTTGTATGCGGCGTATGGAAAGCCTCCGCGAGAACTATCCAAAGGAAAACTTCTACGCGATGATGAATCTGATTGCAAGCCATGACATAATGCGCCCGATGACAATCTTTGGTGAGGCTCCGTATTATGACCAAATGCCCTATTACGAGCAGTCACAATTTAGGCTTGACGAGGCGGCGGAGAAACTCGGCAAGGCGCGACTCAAGATGGCGGCTCTGTGGCAGATGACTTATCCGGGCGTGCCGTGCATTTACTACGGCGATGAAATTGGTATGCAGGGCTTCAAAGACCCGACGAACCGCAGACCGTATCCTTGGGGCGGCGGCGACCAGGATTTGCTTGCGACGTACAAGAAGTTCATCAAGCTCCGCAATGACAGCTTAGCACTTCAGACGGGCGAGCTACTTCCCCTGCCGAGCAAAGGCGATGTCGTTGCTTATGCCCGCGTGATTCGTGGCGGTCACGATGTCTTCGGGCACGAGGCGAAGAACGATATTTATCTGGTGGCGTTCAATCGGAACAAGACCCGCGCTAGGGAAGTTTCCTTCGACGTGAGCGATTTTGCTAATGGACAGTTCGTTGACGCCTTCGACGCGGACAATCCTAAGCGCAAATTCCCTGTGACTCGTGGACGTGTGACCTTTAAGCTTGAGGCTTTGGAAGGAATTCTCCTGCACCACGTCCCGCAAAAGCAGAACTACGACCGCCGCGCCGGAATTATCCTGCACCCGACGAGCTTGCCGAGCAAATACGGTATCGGCGACATGGGCAAGGAGGCTTATGACTTTATCGACTACCTCAAGGCGGCTGGGCAATCCATTTGGCAAATCCTTCCGCTCAATCCCGTCGGCTATGGTTACTCGCCCTATCAATCGCCGAGCGCGTTCGCGTGCAACCCGATGATAATTTCAATCGACGCGCTGATTGCAGACGGACTCCTCAAGGCGGACGATATAAAAGTTCCGCTTAAGCTCGGCAAGTCAAAGTTCGTTGACTTCGAGGCGGTCGAAAAGCTAAAGACTGCGGCACTAAAGAAGGCGTTCGAGAACTTCAAAGCGAAGCTCAAGAAGGACGCCGCCCTTAAAAAAGACTTTGAGAAGTTCAGCGCGGAGCAAAAGTATTGGTTGGAGGATTACGCACTGTTCGCGGCGATAAAGCAGAAGACTGGCGGCGCGTATTGGGTCGATTGGGACGTTAAGATTAAACAGCGCGATAAAAAAGTTCTGGCGGCGTTGAGGAAAGAGCTTGCCGACGAAATTTTATTCACGGAGTTTGAACAGTTCATTTTTGCGCGGCAATGGGATAAGCTTCATGCGTATGCACTTGAGCGCGGGATTCAGATTATGGGCGACATGCCGATTTTCGTTTCGGCGGACAGTGCTGACGCTTGGGCGAATCAGCAGGAATTCCAGCTTGACGAGGAAGGACACCCCGAAAAGGTCGCGGGAGTTCCGCCCGATTATTTCAGTGCGACGGGTCAGCTTTGGGGCAATCCGCAATACGACTGGGACGAGATGAAGGCGACTCATTACAAATGGTGGAAGCTCCGCTTCAAGAGGATTTACGAGATAGTCGACATCGTGCGCGTTGACCACTTCCGCGGCTTCGAGGCTTATTGGTCGGTTGACGGCGACGCGAAGACTGCCATTGACGGCGAGTGGATTAAAGGTCCGGGCTTGAACTTCTTTAAGGAGATTCGCAAGGAGATTGGCGACGCGCAGATTGTAGCCGAGGATTTGGGAGTTATCACCGACGAGGTTGAGGCTCTTCGGCAAGATTGCGGCTTCCCCGGCATGAAGGTCTTGCATTTCGAGTTGCACTTCAACGAGCAAGGTCGTATTGGCTTTGCGCCGCCGGAGAATTCCATAACCTACACGGGCACGCACGACAACAATACAACGGTAGGTTGGTTCATGGAAGACATTGACCCCGACAGCAAGGCGACTATAGCCGCGTTGATTGGTGCAGACGTTCGCCGCCCCGATGACGTGTGCAAGAAGCTGATTGAGTTTGCTTACGCGTCGAACTCCCGCTTTGCTATCGTGCCAATGCAAGACGTTTTGAAACTCGACAGCCGCAACCGCATGAACACGCCCGGCACCGTCGGCACGAATTGGGGCTGGAGACTCAAGCCCGATTATTTGGCTGAGGCGGAGGCGGACAAGCTCAAGGCTCTTTGCAATAAATATCTGCGGTGATGCTATGGCTGTTGGAAAAACTTTTATCGTCGAGAAGACTTGCCCCATATGCGAGCAGACGTTCAGAGTTGTTAAGACGCGTTCGCGGAAGATTGCAGTAACAAGACGCGACGACGACGGCTGCACGCATTACGTAGAATTCAACCCGTATTATTACACCGTTTGGGTCTGCGAGCATTGCGGCTTTGCGGCGGACGAGAAGACATTCACAACGAAGATACCCGACCGCCACTTGACGATTCTGCGAGCCGTTCTGCTTACGAAGAACATTAAGATACCGTTCGTGGAGGAGCGCACCCTTGGCGAGGCGGCAACGGCTTTTCGGCTAGCGTTAAAGTTTCAGGATTTGATTCACGGCAAATCGTCGAAGAAAGCTAAGTATGCTCATCAGCTAGCGTGGATTTATCGGGAGGCAGGCGACACGATGCAGGAGAATGAGTTCCTAGCGAAGGCGGCGAACTTCTATGAAGATGCGTTAATGCGGGAGAGTTTCCCAATCGGCGAGCTGACGGATAACGCGGTTATGTATGTGGTGGCGGCGATTTATTGGCGGCTCGGCGAACGGCAGAAAGCGACGACGTATCTTTCACGGCTGATAAGTGATAAGGGCGTGCGCGAACGTGAACCGAGGATTCACGACAAGGCGCGGGATTTGTGGAGCGACATGCGCGCCGCTAAGAAAAAGTAGTTTGGAAGGTGATTCGTTATTATCAAGAAGAGTTTTTGTCGAGTGGCGGCAAGCGTCCTCGTGCTGATGATTTTAATCTGTGCGAGTGCTCCCGCTTGCTCGGCGAAGAAAAAGATTGTTCAGGAAAAGATTTTGTACATACCGCACGACAGCCGCCCGATAGTCAATCAGCAAACGATTGAGATTTTGGAGAAGGCAGGCGTTCAAATCGTGTCGCCGCCCGTGGAACTGCTCGGCGACCGTGAAAATCTCGGCGACCCCGACTTACTCTGGGATTGGCTGAGGAAGAACGCGACCAAAGATTTAACGGCGGCGGTCATCTCGTCGGACGCTTTGCTTTATGGAAGTCTGGTTGGCTCCCGCAAGCACGAATACGACGGCGATGAGGTTTTGGCTCGTGCGGATTTGTTTACCGAGTTCAGGCGCAAACATAAGAAGTTGCCGTTGTACGTCTTCGGGTCAATCATGCGCACGCCGCGCACGGGTCTTGCCTCTGGTTACGAGGAGCCGGATTATTATCGCTACTACGGCACGAATATTTTCCGCTTAACTGAACTCATGGACAAGCAGGAACTTGAAGGCTTGACGACGCGTGAGATTAAGGAATTCAACTTCTTGCAAAAGCTAATCCCGCAAAAGGCTCTTGAAGACTGGATGGGGCGTCGCGAGAAAAATTTTGACGCGAACAAGAAGCTAATCGATTACGCTCGCGACAATACGTTTGATTATCTCTTGCTCGGTCGCGACGACAACGCGCCCTATTCGCAGACGCACAACGAGGGACGCAAGCTTTTGGAATACGGTAGCGGCATTGGTGGCGATAAGTATCTGACGACGGCTGGTATTGATGAATTCGGGCTGTTGCTTTTGGCGCGGGCAGTCAATGAGCGTGCAAACACTTCGCCGAGCGTCTACGTCAAGTACAACTGGGGGCGCGGTGCGTTGACGGTTCCGTCTTACTCCGACGAGGAGATTGATACTTCGATTCGGGCGGCGATTCAAGTGACGGGCGCGAAGTTCACTGACGACGAGAGCCGCGCAGATTTTATCCTTGCCGTGAACACGAACCCCGACGGCGAGACTTTCGAGGCGGATAACGTGATTAACGACGGCACGCCCCGCCAAGGCACGAACTTTTTTGCTGACACCGTGCAAGACTACGTAAGCAACGGGCGCAAAGTCATCGTGGCTGATGTCGCCTTCGCTAACGGCTCGGATAATGCGTTAATGGAGCAACTCAAAAATCGCGGGTTGCTGTTCAAGCTTCGGGCTTACTCTGGTTGGAATACGCCGACGAACTCAAGCGGCTTTGCCCTAAGCGAGGGAATCTTAACCGCACGCATGAAGGACAACGCCGTTAAGGAATTGCTCCTGCACCGCTACCTTGACGACTGGGCTTATCAAGCGAACATTCGACAAGTTGGCGCGGGGCAGTTGGATTGGATTGCCGGCGACGGTCGCTACGAGGTTCTAGACGACAAGAGGGACAGTATCGCTGATAGTTGTGCGTTGTTAATTGAGACCTTCGCGAAGAGGAATTTGCCTTCGTTCACGGGCAATGATAATATTCGCGTGCAGTTCCCATGGAATAGAATGTTTGAGGCGGATATATCTATCGTTCTTCCGCAACGCAATACCGAACGCGAACGGACGACAAAGTCTAAACGTCGGCGCACTTGATTGGGGGGCAACGATTTGCAGGATAAAAACTTCATAACGATAGCTCTGCCGAAAGGGAAACTTTTCGGATTGAGTGCGGAACTTCTTAGGAAAGTCGGCTGGACAGCTGAAGGTCTTCACGAGAAATCCCGCAAGCTAATCATCACCAACGAGGCGGCGCGGCTGAAATTCATCATCACGAAGACGGCGGACGTTCCCACTTACGTTGAATACGGCGCGGCGGACATCGGCATTATCGGCAAGGACGTTATCTTAGAATCGGGCAAGGACATTTACGAGCTACTAGACCTCGGCTTTGGGGCGTGTCATCTTATGATGGCGGTTCCTAAAGATAAGAGGCGTCCGAGGCTTGAAGACTACGCACATACCCGCGTTGCTACGAAGTTCCCGCGCATTGCTAAAAGTTTCTTCGCGGCGCAGGGAATGCAAATGGAGTACATAAAGCTGAACGGTTCGATTGAACTTGCTCCGATAATCGGCATGTCGGAAAGTATTGTTGACATTGTGGAGACGGGCACCACGCTCCGCGAAAACAACCTTGAGGAAATCGTTACGATTATGAATGCGACGGCGCGACTCATTGCCAACCGCGTAAGCTACAAGCTAAAGTTCGACCGAATTAATCCGCTCGTCAACGACCTCAAGGCAATCATCAGCTAACTTTGCAAGCGTATGTAAATTAACATAGAGACTCGCTCGACTCTTTGCGGGCGGGTAATTTTTTTGCGTATAACTTGCGCGGTAAAAATAACTGTGCTACAATGCGCCTGTCTTTTTTCAGAGAAGAGGTGAACTAAAATGTCAGCTTACTGCGAGATTTGTAAGAAGGGCGCAATGTCGGGTATGAACGTGAGCCATTCGCACCTGAAGACCAAACGCAAATGGAAGCCGAATATCCAGCGCGTGCGCGCCATTGTCGACGGTGAGATTAAACGCGTCAACGTCTGCACCCGTTGCCTTCGTTCCGGCAAAATCCAGCGTGCAATCTGATTTGAGCAAAATAAAACTCCTCGACTGCTAACGGTTGAGGAGTTTTTGATTTTCTTCCCGAAAAAATTATCTGCTTAAGGTTCCGCGTTCGCGAACTTCGTCGGCTGCCTTGCGCATGATTGCGAACGACTCTTGGACGCCTTCGGAGGTTGGCTTATAATTTGCCGCGTGCCGACTGTCAATGCCAATGCCGCCCGCCTCCGCCGCCGCGTCGATGTTCGCGCCGATGAAGATATAGTTCCAATCGTAATCCTTAGTCGTCGCCTCGACCAGAGCTTTGACTTTTGCCTTAGTGAATTCCTTGCTGGCATTCTCGTAGCCGTCAGTCATAATCATCACCAGCACGCGTCTTTTGGCGGGGCAAATCTTTTTGCTTTCCAAGCGGCTAAGGGTCTCGGTAATCGTCCTGCCCACAGCGTCAAGCAAAGCCGTCGTGCCGCGTGCGTAGTATTGCTCGGAAGTCAGTTCGGGGACGGCGTTTATGTCTGTGGCGTCTGAAATTTTTTCGTATTGGTCGTCGAACAGGACGGTTGTAACCTCCGCCGCGCCCGCCTTAGTCTTTTGCTGTTCGATAAAGGAATTGTAGCCGCCGATAGTGTCTGCGGCTAGGTTGCTCATGGAGCCAGAGCGGTCGAGTATGCAAATTATCTGCACTGGCTCGGCTTGAGTCTTCTCGCAATCGGCGGTATGTTTATGCGTGAGTTGAACTGGTTCATTGGCTGGCGGCTTGGGCGGCTCGGCGGGCAATGTCTTTGAATAAGCTTGCCCGACGAACAAAAGCATTAACAAGGAAAGCATCAGTACCCTAAACATTTTAATCGCCTCCTAGTTGTCAATCTCGAAATCGCTACGGAGTTTAATCGCCTCGGCAATATGTCGCGATGAAATTAAATCTGTGCCGCCCGCAAGGTCAGCAATCGTGCGCCCGACTTTTATTATCCTGTCGTAGGAGCGTGCGGACAGTTTTTTTGTCTCGAAGACTTCCTTAAGCAAATCTTCGGCGGCGGGTTCCAACACACACAGCTTTTGAATCAAGGCGTGCGTCATTTGGGCATTGCAGAAGAGATGATACTTCGCTAGGCGTCGCGTTTGAATTTCTCTTGCCGCCGATACCCGCTTGCGAATCATGCTTGAGGGTTCGTTTCTGCGTTTGGAGCTTAGGTCGTCATATTTGACACGTGGCACGCGGATTTGAATATCAATTCGGTCGAGGAGTGGTCCAGATAATCGGCGCGTGTATTTTTTTATCTCAAGCGTCGAACAGCGGCAAAGGTGGTCAGGGTCGCCGTTCCAGCCGCAAGGGCACGGATTCATTGCACAAATTAAAATCGTGCTCGACGGGAAAGTTAAAGTTCCGCTTACTCGGCTGACTGTTACTTGCCTTTCCTCAAGTGGTTCGCGCAGAGCCTCTAAAACGGGCTTTTTGAATTCGGGCAACTCGTCGAGGAATAAAACTCCGTTGTGCGCAAGTGTGATTTGTCCAGGCGTGGGAATAGAGCCACCGCCAATTATCGCTGCTGATGAGGAGTCGTGATTCGGGTTTTGGAAAGGACGCTTCGTCATCAGTCCGCTACCTTGCGGGAGCTTGCCGGCGATGCTGTAAATCTTCGTAACCTCCAGAGCCTCTTCGCGAGTCATCTCTGGCAAAATTGAACTCATGCGTTTAGCTAGCATAGTTTTACCCGAACCTGGCACGCCGACCATTAAAACGTTGTGCCCGCCCGCCGCCGCTATCTCCAAGGCACGCTTAGCCATGAATTGTCCTTGCACGTCCGCGAAGTCGTCGACTAACTCAACGAACCCTTCCGGCTCTTCGACGGGCTGAGGTAATGCGGGCGCAAGTTCAATCTCTCCGTCTAGGAAGTCAACCAACTCGATTAAATTTCTCGGCGCGTAAACTTCTAGTCCTTCCACAAGCAATGCCTCGTTGATGTTCTCCTGCGCGACGATTATTTTTTTGAAGCCTTGTTCGCGAGCTGTCATTACGACTGGCAAGACACCCGCCACGCTCCGTAATTTTCCCTCCAATGACAGCTCGGCGACAAATAAAAATTCTTCACACGTCGAAGGACGCAACCTCCCCTGCGCCGCTAGCAGACCAACCGCTATCGGCAAATCCAGCCCAGCACTTTCCTTTTTGATACTAGCGGGCGCAAGATTGATTGTAATTTTCTCGGCACGCGACCGAAGCCCCGAATTTTTAATCGCAGTCCTCACTCGTTCTTTAGATTCGCGGACGGCAACCGAGGGCAAGCCTACAATGTCAAAGGCGGGCATTCCGTTTGAGCTGTCGACTTCGACGGAAATTATCAGCCCGTCAACGCCTTGAGTCGTCGCACCAAAAGTTCTCGCGTACAAAATTTTCCTCCTTAACTGTCGCTCCTGTGCGGAAGCCATTCAACCTTTATGGTAACCTCTTCATTAGCTTTTACTTCTGTTGTGTAGGTGTAGGGTTTATCGCACCAAGTAGGGTTGCGAGTGTTAAAGATAATTTTTTTGTCTATGATAAGCTTAGTGTAGTCAATCCAATAGGGAATACGTTTGGCAACGCCTTTAGCCCAATCCCCAGGGGTGCGCACGTCCAAACCTCTGAGATTTAATTGAATTCGTCCGTTCGCAGTGGCTTTAGCTACAAATGTCAGCTCACCTTTAAAAGAATTAATGATATAACCTACGCCGTTCCGCTGGAACCATTCGGGCTTTAGTACATTAGCGTTTTCGTCAGACAAGGAGAGGATTTGAAAATCGCCTTTCTCGCCCGCTTGAGGAGTAAACTTAGCCTCTATCCTAGCAGTGATAAAGGGGATTAACTTACGAGGAATCAGACTTTCAATCTTATTTGGCGAAGGTTTAGGTTTTTGTTCAAGGGAATCGACTCTGTGCGGCAACCACTCAACCTGTATTCTAATTTCTTCTCTGGCTTTTACGTTCATCTTGTAAAGGTAAGTTTTATCGTGCCACGTGGATTTGATTGTGTTAAATATCGTCTTATCGTTGACCGTCAGCTTAGTGTAGTCAATCCAATAGGGTATGCGTTTAGATTTATCTTCAGGGGCACGAATATCTAAGCTTCTAAGATTTAAAAGGAGTTGACCGTCCTCAGGAGCCTTAGCGACAATTTCCAGCTTTCCGGCATAAGAAGTAATCATGTGCCCAAATCCGTTATTTTGAAGGAACCTAGGCTTAGTGACCTTTGCAATCTTGTCAGAGGCAGATAGCTCTTGAAAATCTTTTGTAGACTTGAGGATAACGTCTATCCTAGCTGTGATGAAGGGGCTGATATGCGGCGGTACTTTATAATCGTTGCGGGCTTTCTGTTCAGTGTCAATCACGGACAAGAGAAAAGGCAATGTCACTTCAAATAAATCGTCTTCCTTGCTGAATTCGGCGTATAAAGTCTTGTAGATATGTTTGCTGTCCCATGATTTTCTTGCCTCATCGGTGCGGTTAAGAACCCAGTCGAACCATTTCTTCAAAGCTTGATAAGCGTAAAGGGGATTCTTCTTTAAAATTTGGGTCTTGTTGTTGAGATAGGTCAGAGTCTTTGCAAAGATGACAAACGCGGAAATCCAATTAAAGAATTGCTCTGGTGCTGTCGATTTTGAAACGGAATTCGTGCCATAGCGTCTGTAAAAGTAAAGCGGCGTGGTGATTCGTAAAAACCTCTTAGCGTAGCAATAGGAATGGATAACCCAGATATAATCGCCGGCTTTTGGTATCTCCGGAAAGACAAGTTTGTTTTCAATCAAGAAGTCTCTTCGGGAAAAGTGTACCCAAGGTGTAGTGAAGCCCTTTTCAAACAGAAGCAAATGCAGATTTTGGGCAGGCTCATCAATGGTCAAAGTCGGTTCGTCTTTCAAGCCTTTATCCATTAACTCCTTGCCTCTGCCGTCCGTCACCTTGTTAACTGTATCTGGTTTGTTCATCTCGTAGTGAGGAGCCATATAGACCATATCTGCATTGTATTCTTTAGCTGAGTTGTAAAGTGTCTCCAATGCCGAATTCAAAAGGAAGTCATCAGCATCAAGGAAGTAAACGTATTCGCCGCTTGCAAGATAAAGTCCAGTATTGCGAGGGACATAGCCTCCAGTTTGCGAATTCTTTTCCAGCTTAACGAGCTTTAGCCGCCCATTAAATTTCGGCGCGTAGTCCTCTATGATTTCAATGCTGTTATCCGTCGAGCAATCATCAACCACGATTACTTCAAAATCCTGGAACGTCTGGATTAAAAGGCTATCCAAGCACTCGCTGACATTTTCCGACGCATTGTACAGTGGAATTACAACCGAGATTGCTGGCGACGAAGGAGCGGGAATAATAAATTGCGGAAAAGAACTCGTCGGAAAGAAATTAAACTTCGCATCGTTCATTCGGTTAAGTCTAATCTCTTCGGCGCGTTTAAAGTCCTGCTTTGTCGTCGTCAAGGCTCTATCTAGCTTGAATATGTGCGCACATAGGGCAGCTATTGAAATGTCGTATTCGCCCAGATTCTTGCCAAACTCATTTTTTATCGTCTCATAAACCTCAACTGGAAGAAGCCCTTCAGCATTGCCAAAGCCCTTAATCAACTTCCCGTAAAAAAATTTCTCCAAGACGTTATAACGTTGCTTTGGGTTCTCTTTGAAGAAATCTATCCGCTCCATGAAGTCATCCAGAGTTTTTAATCCGAGCAAGATTGGATTGAGCCAAAAGCGAATTGTCTGTTGAGGCGACTTCTCTATAGCCGTTATGGAATCGTCTCGCATACGGCGGATATATACCATGTTCGGTACGCGCAAGAACCTCTTCGCGAAGAAAACTAAAGCATAAGTCCAAATGTCGTCGTCGCCGATTTTTAGTACAGGGAAAGTGATTTGGTGTTTTTCAAGCAAATCACGCCGAACGAGTTTCAGCCAAGGCGCAAACCAAAATTTATCGCTGCATATCGCCTGGACTCTCTCGGTTAAGTCTGGGCTTTCGAGTGTCGGCTCTTCGACATAAGGCGGCTTTTGAATTTTTCCTTTGGCAAGGTAAATATCCTTAGTGAAGTTTTTTCCGACCCCTGACGACATGTAATATCTTTCGCAATAGACAACATCGGCGTCATACTCTCTGGCAAGCTTGTACATTTCCTCCAGGGCAGTCTCTGTAATCAAGTCGTCATTGTCCATGTTGTAAACGTATTCGCCGCTTGCGTAACTAAGTCCAATATTCCTAGCGATAACTCCGCTACCGGTGTTTTTTGGCGTATGATAAAGTTTCAAGCGACCGTCGAACTTCGGAATATAACTCT
>ODAJ012128531.1_pt1 | contig 12279 bp, 7 predicted proteins | sample 1539241 | NCBI WGS metagenome assembly ODAJ01 (sample SAMN02144231, study PRJEB22623) | gut metagenome | biome: sheep rumen | host: Ovis aries | place: New Zealand | reverse complement strand
CCCGCCAGAAGGTGAAACGTGCTGCTCCTGGTGGCGAGGGGTGGGTGATAGACCACTTCGACAGCACCGCCGTGCGCCACTATCTGGAGCGCTTCGACAGCGCCTTCAGCACGTCGGGAGTAGCGTGGCCGCACACCTTCTTCAACGACAGCTACGAGGTGTATGGGGCAAACTGGACACCGACACTCTTCGACGAATTCAAGAAACGACGCGGCTACGACCTGCGCGACCACCTGCCGGAACTCCTCGGAGTGGTGGATGACGGCAATAAGGTGTTGGCAGACTACCGTGAGACGCTGTCGGACCTGCTCTACGAGAACTTCACACTGCAATGGACGGCGTGGGCGCATAGTCACGGGGTGCAGGTACGCAGTCAGGCACATGGCTCGCCGGCAAATCTCCTCGACCTCTACGGTGCTGTTGACATACCGGAAACAGAGGGTTTCGGACTCTCTGACTTCGGCATCAAAGGACTGCGTACAGACCCGGGGATGACGAAGAAAAACTACAGCGACGTATCAATGTTGAAATATGCCTCTTCGGCAGCCCACGTGATGGGAAAATCCTTTACCAGCAGCGAGACATTCACCTGGTTGACAGAGCATTTCCGTACGTCGCTGTCGCAGATGAAACCCGACCTCGACCTGATGTTCACCTGTGGTGTTAACCACGTATTCTTTCACGGCTCCTGCTACTCTCCCAAGGACGACCCGTGGCCAGGATGGAAATTCTATGCTTCGGTGGATATGAGTCCTACGAACAGCATCTGGCGCGACGCTCCCTTCCTTATGCAGTACATCGAGAGGTGTCAGTCGTTCCTGCAACTCGGACAGCCCGACAACGACTTCCTCGTCTATCTGCCCGTCCGCGATATGTGGCGCAAACGAATACCCGGCAAGGGAAAGAAACACGTCCTCGGCGACGACTTGCTGATGATGTTCGACATCCACAGCATGAACGAGAAAGCTCCTGAATTCATACGTACCATACTTGCTATAGACAGTCTGGGCTACGACTGCGACTACATCAGCGACCGCCAACTGGCAAAGGTGCGCGTAGAGGACGGAATGCTCGTTACCGAGGGCGGCACACGCTACAAAGCACTTATAATTCCCGAAGGCACGACAATAGATAGTAATCTCGCACCTCTCCTATCATACCTCTCTCCTCACTCCTCTCTCCTCTCTCCTCTCATAATACACGGCATCGACGAACACCTAATGGCACGCTATGCTAAGAGCGAGGCGATGAGGACAGAACTCGGACTCCGTGCTATACGTCGTAAGAACAACGACGGCTACCACTATTTTATAGCAAACCTCACACCAAACGACGTCTGCAAGGAAATTCCGCTGGCGGTGTCATTCGGACAAGCAACGTGGTACGACCCGATGTCGGGAGACATCACGCCGGCAGAGGTACATAACGGCAAAGTCCTCTTCTCCTTCCGCTCAGGAGAGAGTAGGGTGTTAGTTTTAGAGAGGAGAGAGAAGTGTAGCCATCAACCCTCCACCCTCAACCCTCAACCATCAACCATCAACCCTCAACCCTCCACCCTCCACCTTCAACCTTCCCCCATCACCCTTCATTTCATCGATGAAATGCCAAAGGTGGACAAGACTTTCCGTCTTGACTCATTCCAAACGTGGGAAACGCTGAGTCCGGAGGCAGCGGTAACGATGGGAACGGGAGTTTATACCACGACATTCACGCTGACAGCGGAACAGGCTGCAAAGCACTGGTCGATAGACCTCGGTGACGTGCGAGAGTCGGCACGGGTGTACATAAATGGCGATTTCATCGGCTGTGCGTGGGCTGTCCCCTATGTCCTTGACTGTCGTAATACACTGAAGAGAGGCGAGAACACACTACGCATAGAAGTGACAAATCTTCCGGCAAATCGCATCGCTGACCTTGACAGACGAGGTGTTGAGTGGCGCAAGATGAAGGAGATAAATGTTGTTGATATAAACTATAAGAAAACGAACTACTCTCATTGGACTCCTGTTCCGAGCGGATTGGCGTCGCAGGTGGTGCTTAGAGAGGAGAGAGAGATGCGAGGCACGAGGTGCGAGATGCGAGAGATGCGTTATTATCCTGACGGGAAAGACATAGTGTGTCAGGATGGTGACAACCGCTACAACAGGGCGCTGTATGGCGGATATACGGAGTTCCGACTTGAGACGAGCGACCGTCCCATATTCGCGGTATATAGAAAGAATGGTCATAGGAACATTCGTTTTATACTGACAGCAAACGGGAAATCAATACCTCTTGAGCTGACGACACACGCTGAGGCTCGTTATAATGCCGGAAAGCGAGTCTATAAACTTACTGACGACTCCTGGGGAAAGGGTGTCCTGACGATAACCGCTCTGGCACAGCACGATAGGGAGTCGGCAGTATGGTGCTTTGAACCGAAGGGCATGCCGCAGAACGCGAAGGTGGAGATGGTGGTGTGCGACATCAAGAACCCGAAATTTAAACGTAGCGGCGACATGAATGCCGATGAAACCGATAATTTTGAACCAGCACCCGACAAAGCTCCACTTGCTGACTTTGAGTGGCGTCTGGGTGAAGTCCCCACATATGTGACACTGGAGGGTGTTGCCGACAAAGTGACTTTCGACAATGCGCTGAAGCATCATGAGTGGCTGGCAAACAACATAATATTTAAGACTCCCGACCCCTATATCAACGCTATGGATGGTGCGCTGATGGCTGCTGCCGACGGTGCCTGGGACGGGAAGGTGTGGCTTCACGGTGCTGTGGCGTGGCGTATGCAACTCAACGGCTGGCGCGCAGGGTATCTCGGTGATGTGCTAGGAATGCCGGAACGCGCCCTCTCACACTTCTCCGCCTACGCAGGGAGTCAGGTGACCGAAGTGCCTCCTACAATACCTAATCCTACGTCGGACCCCGAGAAGCTGTTTTCCCGTGAACAAAAGAAGTGGGGCACGCAGATGTACTCCAACGGATATATCTGTCGTTATCCGGACAGAAAGGATGTGATGCATCACTACGACATGAACCTGAATTATATCGACGAGCTGTTGATGCACTTCCAGTATGATGCTGACAAGGAGTTCCTTAGGAAGATGTTTCCTGTTATCAAGGCTCATCTGCAGTGGGAGAAACGCAACTTCGACCCCGACGATGACGGACTCTATGATGCCTACTGTTGTATATGGGCTTCGGATGCACTTTATTATAACGGTGGTGCCGTGAGCTACTCCACAGCGTATAACTACAGGGCTCTCCGTATGGCGGCACGCATAGCGGAGATATTGGGCGAGGACCCTACATGTTACAGGGATGAGGCTGAAAAGACGCTAAAGGCGATGAACGAACGTCTGTGGATAGGCGACAGAGGACATTGGGCAGAGTATGAGGACCTCATGGGACTGAAGAGAAAGCACGAACATGCAGCGCTGTGGAGCATATATACTCCGATAGACTGCGGCGTGGGCACCGAAGAACAGGCTATACGTGCCACGCAGTACGTTGATTCGTGTATGCCGCGTATTCCTATGGAGATGTCGCACCACCTCATCAGCACCAGCGACTGGCAGCCATACGAATGGAGCATAAATAATGTGGCGGGGGCTGAGATGATGCATATGGCGTTGGCATATTTCCAGGCAGGACGTGCCGACGAGGGTTTTCAGCTGCTGAAGGCAAACATCTTGGACAACGCCTATTTTGGAGGGAGTCCGGGCAATATAGGTCAGATAAGTCACTACGACAAGGCTCGAGGTGAGCTGTACCGCGATTTCTCTGATAATGTGGGCATCACCTCGCGTGCTTTCATACAAGGTCTGTACGGCATTGTTCCTGACGCCCTTAACGGCAGGTGTGTCATTCGTCCGGGATTCCCGACAGCGTGGGACAGCGCCTCGATAGAAACACCATATCTGAAATACGGCTTCCGTCGTGAAGGCAACAAAGAGATATACGAAATAGAACAGAACTTCGCACAACCGCTGCAGATAGTATTGCGGCAGAACACGGGTAACGGCTACGTGGAGATGGTGGGAAGCGCGGAAAAGAAACAGACAATCGTTGTCAACTGCGTGGAGCGTCAGGAGACTCCCAAACCGCTGCTCACCGCAGAACACATTGATGGCAGCGCGTGGGGAAACAACTTCGACGAGGTGAGGACGGAGCGTCTTGACCCCGTTGCTTTGGACGCTATATATAATAGTAATGTGACAGACATCTTCAAGAACGACTATCTGTCGCCGCGTCCTAAGAGAACGACGCTGATGATACCTCTGCACGGCATTGGCGACTGGTGTCATCCGCAGCAGATGGCTGACATCGACGACACGGTGCTGCGCAGCAGGATAACTGACGGGGTGCTGCGAACATCACTCGGCATTCCTTTCCGTACGCCTGCAGAAGGCTGTAACATAGCATATACCTCGTTGTGGGACAACTATCCCGACTCGGTAACAATTCCGCTGAAGGGCAAGGCAACGCACGCCTATCTGTTGATGGCGGGTTCTACAAATCACATGCAGAGCAGGATAGACAACGGACAGGTGGTGGTGGAATATACCGACGGCACCACAACGGTGCTGCCGCTGCAGAATCCTCACAACTGGTGTCCTATAGAACAGGACTATTATGAAGACGGCATGCAGTTTCATGCGGCACAACCGCGTCCCTACCGCATAGACTTCACAACAACGGAGGTGAGTCGTAACCTCATAGCTATGGGGAAACGCTACGGTTACCAACAGCGATTCTTTAAAGGGGGAGCAGGAATAATCCTAGACATGCCGCTCGACGGCAAAAAACGACTGAAGAGTCTTTGCCTGCGTACTTTGTCTAATGATGTTGTAATGGGAATTATGGCTGTTACACTACAAAGACCTTAGTAGATAGACGGGAAATCTCTACGCAGCGTGAGCACCCATTCGTCATCGTCCTTACGGTAGGTAACGCGGTCGGTATGGTCCTCCATAATTCTTATCATGTGATCGTCTATCTGACGACCTCTATGATGAATGAATATCGTAAGACTCTTTACTGTAGATGTGGCACTAATATCAAAGGTGAGACTTTTAATCTCAGCTACAGCAATCTCTACAAGCTGCTCCAGAATGCGCATCGGCGCTACTTCTTTCTGGTCGGATATAACGCGAGACATGAACTCCTTGTAGTCTTCTTCTGCCCTTGGCGTGTATTTCTTTTCTTCTATCATAACGTCTGCAAAATTAATTCATTTCCTTTTTCTTTTAAAAGGAGAAAACAATCGCATGTTAAGATTTTGCAGATTTTGAAAGATTTTTTGCAGATTTTGAAAGTTATGACTTAAGAAAGGGTTGAAATCCATTCTTTAAAGGTCTGGCCTTTTATGCGTTTAAAGGCTGCCGAGAAGGTGCTATAACTCTTAAAACCACTCGCATCAGCTATCTGTTGTGCCGTTTTATATTCTGCACGCATAGTGGGATAGATACTCATAAAATGGTCTATGCGTAGGGTGTTGATATAGGTGTTGTAAGTGATTCCCTGTTGCGAGAAGTACTGACTGAGGTAATAGTGGTTGGTACCGATAGCGTGACAGAGGTAGTCGAGTGACAGGTCGTGATGCAGATAGAGTTTCGTGTTCTCACAGTGTTGCACAAGTAGTTGCTTGATATTTAATGACTTAAGGTTGCTGTTATAGTCATTAGTATCGCCTTTTTCCGATGAAAGCGGGAGTTTTTGAAGACTTTCCACTCGCCATACTACAAAGACGATGATGATATAAGTCATCAGTTGCACAAGGTATTCTACTGCTATATGACCTGCATTGGTACAGTAGATGACGAAGACAATGCAGAGAAGTGCCATAATGGAAAAGCTCTGCCACACCTCTTTATGCTCCAGGTCGGCATAGTTGTCGCGCAACCACTTGCCATATTGTATTACGGCACGTATCATATATATAATAAATGTAGCAATGAGGAATACGGAATACGTCTCAATATAGTTCTCGGTATTCTCGTCGTGAACGATGATGCCATAGGCGGAGAACAGGATGATGGGAACAGTAGAAAGGGCAACGGGAACGAGAGAACGCTTGCGGTCCTGCAGCATACGTATCAGTACCGCCATTATCAGGGGCACAAAGGTAATCCTGTCGAGCATGATGCCCATAATGTTACGAACTAAACGGTCTTCGGTAAGACAGTAGATGCCCAGCACTACCCACCACACGTGACTGAGAGCAACGGACGCCATGAAGGCTGCCGCCCAGCGACGGAGTGACCTCGGTGGGGTGAAGTCAGGGAAGAAAGCTGCACCACGGGCTAACAACAGATAACAACATGCTGCGATGGCAAAAATTGTGGCTCCACCATAGAGCATTATGAATATTATGTCCTGAAGACCTTGATGTTCGTACATTATATTATATATATAGTTTGCGGGTTCAAAAGGAAAATGGCTTGTAACGCTATTTGCGAAACAAGCCATTTTATTTATTGTTCAGTAATTTACTCTTTAATCTTGCGACCCATAACAAGGTATGCTACAGGCGATGCAATGAAGATAGAAGACAGTGTACCGAATACAACACCGAGAATCATCGCGAAGGAGAAGCTGCGGATGCTTGCTCCACCAAGGAAGAATATTGCCAAGAGCACGATGAGTGTTGACAGTGATGTGTTGATGGTACGTGCCAAGGTCTGGTTGATACTGTCGTTGAACAGTGTCTGCTTGTCCTGCTTCGGGTGCAGACCGAGGTTCTCACGGATACGGTCGAATACCACCACCTTGTCGTTGATAGAGTAACCAATCACCGTAAGGATAGCACCGATGAAGGTCTGGTCAATTTCAAGTGACCAGGGCACGATGCCCCAAAGCAGTGAGTAGAGACCAAGCACGACTACGGTATCAACAGCCAGTGCTATTACAGAGCCCAGTGAGAACGCTACGTTGCGGAAGCGTAACAGGATGTAAAGGAAGATAGCTATCATAGCGATGATAACGCTGATGAACGCGTTGTATGTGATATCCTTAGCAACGGAAGGACCTACCTTCATAGAACTGATGATAGAACCACCCTCACGAACATCAGGATTCTTGAATGCCTCAAGGTTTGGCTGACTAACGAGGTTAGCCTTCTTGAGTGCCTTGTAAAGAATCTCCTCTGCCTCGTCGTCAGCTGTTGGTGAGTTGCTCTCGATGAGGTAGTTCGTAGAGATACGTATTGTCTTGTTGTCTGTACCTATAGAGATAGCACCTGTGTTACAGTTGGGGAATGCCTCTGCAATGATGGTACGTATCTGCTCTGGCTCAACAGCCTTCTCGAATGTCACAACATAGTTGCGACCACCGGTGAAGTCGATACTTTTGCTCAGACCGCGGAGTGCGAAGCTGGCAATGAACGCAACGATAGCGATTGCAACAACAGTAAATGTCTTCTTGTAGAATGACATAAACGGAATGTGCAGATTCTGCAGGAGGTTGCGTGAGAACGGAGTAGTGAATGTAAGACCGAGCCACTTGTCCTTGTTGATGCGGTTCTCGTAAACGATACGTGTGAGGAATACTGCTGTGAAGAAAGAACAGCAGATACCGATAATCCAAGTGGTTGCGAAACCGCGGATAGGACCTGTACCGAAGACGAGGAGGATAACACCAGTGATGATACTTGTCAAGTTAGAGTCGAAGATAGCTGAGAAAGCATTGCTGTAACCGGCAGAGATAGCTGCCTTGATGTTCTTTCCGCTGCGGAGCTCTTCCTTAGTACGCTCATAGATAAGCACGTTAGCATCAACGGCAGTACCCAGTGACAGTACCATACCGGCAAGACCTGACATCGTCAGCGCTGCCTGGAACGAGGTAAGAATACCGAGTGTGAAGAACAGGTTGACTATAAGTGCTATATTAGCCATCATACCCGGAATGAAGTTGTACATGAGGACCATGTATATCATCAGAAGTACGAAAGCAACGATGAACGAGATGATACCCTGCTGGATAGACTGGGCACCGAGGGTAGGACCTACAACCTCTTCCTGAACGATACGTGCAGGAGCTGGCATACGACCAGACTTCAAGGTGTTTGCTAAGTCCTTAGTATCTTCAACGGTGAAGTTACCAGAAATTTCTGAGTTACCACCAGCAATCTCGCCGTTTACACGTGGTGCTGAATATACAACACCGTCGAGAACGATGGCGATAGCCTTACCAACATTAGCCTTTGTAAGGGCTGCCCAACGACGAGCACCGTCAGAGTTCATTGACATGCTTACAGAAGGACGGCCTGTCATCTGCTGGAACTGGTCGGTAGCGTCGGTGATTACGTCACCCTCGAGAGGAGCACGACCACCTGCCTCAGTAACCTTAAGAGCGTGGAGCTCGTAGATGTTCTTGTTGTCCTGAATCATATCTGTTGGCTTAGCACTCCACAGCAGTTTTACGTCGCTGGGGAGGATGCGCTGTGCCTCAGAACCGTAGATGACCTTGTTGATGGCTGCTGTATCGCGAACGTTAGCCAGACCAACCAAAGAGAGCTGGTTGCTTGTTACCTGGAGCATAGAGAGCAGTGGGTGCTGCTTCTTTGCTGCCTCGAGAGCTGCGTTGTCAGCAACTTTCTCGTCTGCCTGCTTCTTGTCGGCCTCTTGCTTCTTAATCTCAAACTTTGGCTTCTCAGCAGTTTCCTTCTCGGCAACCTGCTTTGTAGAGTCAACGGCTGTAGTGTCGGCAGCTGTATCTACACCAGCCATACGCTGGTCGAGTTGTGTGAGATAAGGAATAATCTCGTTGCTGTTGTATGTCTCCCAGAATTCGAGGTTCGCAGAACCCTGGAGCAACTTACGAATACGCTCTGGCTCACGGATACCAGGCATTTCAACCATGATACGTCCCTGCTGACCTTCCAGCTTCTGGATGTTTGGCTGAACGACACCGAACTTGTCGATACGGTTACGAACAACGTTGAAAGAGTTGTCGATGGCAGCCTGAACTTCGCTGCGCAGAGCACTCTCTACCTCAGAGTCGCTGCTCTGAGTACTTACCTTACCCTTCAACTGCTGTGTAGCAAAGATTTCTGCCAGACGATGTCCGGGAGCATTCTTGTGATAAGCGTTGATAAACAGGGAGATGAAATCACTCTGACTTGTCTCTTCCTCTTTCTTAGCCTCTTCCATTGACTTTACAAAAGCAACGTCCGTCTTGTGGTCGGCAAGTGCTTCTACTACGTCAGGAACAGAGATTTCGAGAATGACATTCATACCGCCTTTAAGGTCAAGACCCAGACCAATCTGGGTTTCAAGACACTTCTGGTAAGAGTAAATGCCCAAATACTTTACAGAATCTTTGTAATCCTGCTGCTTGATTGGGTCGCTGATCTTCGCAGCCTGACTGTCATAGTAGTTTGTAGCTACTGAAAAAGACAGGTAGAAGATACTCGCCAGCGTCAGTAAGACGGCTGTAAAAATTACGATACCTTTGTTTTGCATTTTTGTTTTATTATTAATTGATTTCTACTTATTCTAAAAAATCAGCCTGCAAAGATAATGATTTTTCGCTATTTAACGAAATTTCAGACCTATATTTATATTATTTTTTGCTCTTTTCCTTCATTTTCAGTGTACAAAGGATGGGAAAATGGTCACTTCCGTGTGCTTCTTTGTCAACAAAACAGTGATATGGCTCCCAATCTTCAGAGCAGAAAATGTTGTCAATACGCACTCTCATTCCATAGTGAGCATAAGACCATCCGAGACCATTCCCGGCTGCGACGAAACAGTCCGTAAGTTCTTTTGCGATAGTATGATGTGTGTATGATATCGGGTTGTCGTTGAAATCGCCGCAGAGGATTATCGGTGTCGGGCGATGGCGTCTGATGTATTTGCTGACGGAGTCTGCCTGAGGACCTCGTCTGCGTGCTGACTCGCTGAGTATCTGGAGGATACGCTTGGAACCGCTGCGCAGGGTGTCACGACCTGTCTCGCCCTTTACTATGCTGCGGAACTCGTCGCGGTCGGAGGTGGACAGTCCGCATGACTCAAGGTGGTTGTTTACAACAACGGTCTTGGTGCCGTTGATATCGACGAAAAACGCACAACTGCTGTTGCCTTTCGAGACGTAGGGTATGTGCTCCTTGCCCGTTATGGGGAACTTGCTCAGCAGGACGAGTGTTGAATTGCCCTTCTCGTGTACTGTCGTCACGGAGTCTCTGTAGGGATATATGTCGTTAAGCTTGGCGGTAATGTCGTTGAGGGCAGCCTCCTGAAGACATACAATGTCGGCACCCGACTCCCTGATGTACCTTGTCGCAATAACATAGTTGTTTCCGTCAGCATCCTGTGCCGTCTCGCGGAAGCTGGCAACGTTATACGACAGTACCTTGATGCAGCTGTCGGGAGCTGTTGCTGGTATGTTGAAGGGGATGTATGTGTGTATCGGGGAATATCCTATGATAAGTCCGACGACAGAGATTAGTGCGAACTTAGGACGGAGAAGCAGCCAGAGGAGCAGGAAGACAACATTGACGGCAAGGAGTACCGGAAACGTCAGTCCTACACACGACAGCAACGGGTGGGTAACAGGAGACAACCTGTCGGAAAAGCCGACAAGTAGCATTATCACCAGACAGGTGACCTGTGCACCTAAGAGGATGCCTTGGACGGTATTTTTGAGTTTCTTCAGCATTAATGTTTGTTGTCGAACATTTTCTTCTTTTCCTCCTCAGTGAGGCTGTCATAACCGCTTCGACGTATCTTGTCGAGGATACGGTCTATTTCGTCTTGCTCTTTTTTCTTCTTTGCGTTGTAGTCCCAGTCGGGATTTCCTGTGGAGAAGTTGTCTGTATCGTGTTTGTCTCTCCTGTTCCCCCACTTGTTGTTACGGAACTTATTGAAGAAATGATGTCCGCTGTCCCACGGGTCGTTGTTGTAATTGTCGTTACCATTGCGCCAGTGACGAATCATCAGATAACCGAAGAGCATACCTCCGAGGTGCGCAAAGTGTGCCACACTGTCGTTGGTCGTTGCTAATGCGGAGAACAACTCTATTGCTACGTAGCCGCAGATAAACCACTTTGCCTTGATGGGGACGGGGAGGGGGAATATGAAAATACGCTCCTCGGGAAATGTCATTCCGAAGGCAAGAAGGATAGCATATATGGCTCCTGAGGCACCTACTGTCGTCCAGGCATTGAGAACATCGGCGGAATTGTGGGCAATAACGTTCAATTCACTGAGGGTGACACCCGGAAACTGGGAGTTGGCAAGCATGTAGAACGACCCCAGCTGTGCGATTTCCTGTATTATACCAGCACCGACACCACACGAAATGTAATAAAAAAGGAATTTCTTCGGACCCCATACGTTCTCTACTACACATCCGAACATCCATAGCGCGAACATATTAAAAAAGATATGCTCAATGTTGGCATGCATAAACATATAGGTGAAAAGCTGGTACACCTTAAAGTCAGATGCAAGGAAAAAGTGAAGACCAAGAAGATTCTCTAAGTCAACGCCTACTCTGTTGAATGCAAACGTGGCGAAAAACGCCAAAACGTTTATGATGAGCAGGTTTTTGGTGATGGCTGGTATAGAGCGCATATTGTAATATTTTATTCTGTTCTGTAATAATAGTTTCTCTTTAAAAACGCGGCAAAAGTACTAAAAAAATCCCATTATAGCACCAAAAATGTGCTTTTAAGAACTTTTTTTTACTAAAAACGTAATTTTTTTTGCTTTTTTGTTGGTTTTATCAAAGTAATCCCTTATATTTGCGGAGGAAATTTTAGAACTAATCCTATTTTTCATCATTTAATAAACAATTTATTATGAACAAGACAGAATTAATCGAGAAGATTGCAGCTGGTGCAGGTTTGACCAAGGCTGACTCAAAGAAGGCGCTCGACGCTACATTGGATGCTATTAAGGGTGCTCTGAAGAAGGGTGACAAAGTAGCTCTCGTAGGTTTCGGTACATTCGCAGTAACAAAGCGTCCTGCACGCGAGGGTATCAACCCTGCTACAAAGCAGAAGATCAAGATTGCTGCTAAGAAGATTGCTAAGTTCAAGGCTGGTGCTGAACTCGCTGACGCAGTTAAGTAATCTTTCCTGTAAAGAAAAATAAAAGCTCCCTTATTAAGGGAGCTTTTTTATTTGCCTTGTGTCTTGATTTACTGTGGCTGCTTGCCGATGTAAGCCAAGATACCACCGTCAACATAGAGAATGTGACCATTAACGGCATCAGAAGCCTTTGATGCGAGGAATACGGCGGGACCACCGAGTTCTGACGGTTCGAGCCAGCGACCTGCAGG
>ODAJ011424528.1_pt1 | contig 12284 bp, 14 predicted proteins | sample 1539241 | NCBI WGS metagenome assembly ODAJ01 (sample SAMN02144231, study PRJEB22623) | gut metagenome | biome: sheep rumen | host: Ovis aries | place: New Zealand | reverse complement strand
TCTCGGGCTGCATCACATAGCGGTGAGTGCCTTCGTACTTGCCAATCTTCTGTAGTTTCTCAATTGCTTTTACTTTCAACATAGCAAAAAATGTTTTTAAATGGTTTGTAAATAATTTTCCTTTGTCGCAGAAAGTTGCTCGGTTGCGCTCTCGTGAGGGAAATTTTCTTAGTGCACGTGGGAATTTTTACGGCCTCGTGTGGGAGTATTTTTCTATCTCTTTCTTTTGACACTGCAAAGGTACGACAATATCGTGGGATGTCAAAAAATATGATACCATAAAACGACGTTTTGAAAAGCATAAAACGACATTTCTTGAAAAGTTAATTTCGTATCTATGACAGATGACAGATGACAGTTTTCGAAAGAGAAGAAAGAAAATGTTACTATTATATTATATATAATATTTATTATATATAATATAATAGTAAATCTTAGTAAGGCATTTTTCGCTAATTGGAAACTGTCATCTGTCATCTGTCATCATCATTTCTTGAAAAAATCATATTACCATGGTGCATTATTCATAACTTTTTTGTATTTTTGCATAGACAAAAGATTAAGACATCTGAATGAAACACATTGAGTGTTTATATAACAAATTGAATATCAAGCAATTACCCCCCCCCTATAGGCGGAGGTAACGATATCATATACGACGCAAGTCGATTTAATGTGTTAATAGAATTGTCCCTGTTGCACCTGGCTTAGGCTGGGTGCGGCAGGGATTTTTTTGTATCATCCGTGAGGATGTTAGCTGCAAGCGGTGTAAACCGCTAGAACAATCTAATTAAATTTTCATTTTTTATCTGTATTACACATACAGGTAATAACTATTTGAATACTCGTGGTTCGAGAGAATAGCGAGATTTATTTTCCGCAAGGGCGGAAAAAGTGAAGAATGAAGAATGAAGGCTGCGATTGAGCGAGAGCAATGCCAAACATGTTTGAGCATTGCCGAGCGTGAGCAGGCTCGACCGCAGGTCAAGAGTGAAGAACCTTTTCAAGTTAAAAATTAAAAGAGAAAAGATAAAAGTGAGTTCAAAATTAAAAGTTGCGCTAAGCAACTAAGCCGCTAAGCTATTAAGCTATTAAGCCACTAAGCTAAAATAGAGAATGAAGAAAGACAAAGATAAAAAGGTTATAAATCTGGACGAGTTGACGGGGAAGATGAAAGCTCCCTATCATACTGATTCTGTGATTTATCCTGACGGACGTACTAGCGACAGGGATGATGATGAAACCCTCTTCCCTGAGTTAGAACTTTGGAACGAGGAACAGGTAGCCAATGTTACGGACCAGTTACTACAGATGCTGAACAACCTGATGAGGGAGCATCACTTGGATGGTGCCACCCTTTTGGCTGTATTGTCCCGTCTTACGGCTGCTCATATACATGTGCTAAAGGGTACATGCTATAGTCCCGAAGAAAAGGATGCCGTAGAGAGTGCCTACTACAAGATACTGGACCACTACCTCGCCGCCTTCGATGCAAACGATTTGCTGAATGAGGTGGAGAAGATGAAGAGAGAGAGGATGAATTAACCAAGAACTAAACTAACAATACGATATGGCAACTATGCAGAATGATTTAGTGCCTCTGGCAACAGATAGAATACTATGTGTTAAAGTTGGTAAGATTAAACGTGAGAATTTCTATGAGATGACACGCAAGTACTGGAAGATAAGACTCGAAAGAGCTTCAAAAGCTACCCATGTCCTTGCTATAGTAAATAGTGAGGTGGTGGCTGTATATATTCCTAAAAAATGGCAGTACACGGATAATTCTGCATATTTGGGGCGTGTTGAGTTTACAGGAGTAGAGGATGTCCATTCTGAATACATTGGAAAGAGTGTGAAGAGTATTTTTGGCAGGTGTCCTAACCCAACTTTATACATTAATATGTGAAGAGTTATTGAAGTATATTGAGGAGATTTTTTTTTGATTTATGGATAAGATAAAACTCACAGATAATGCTAAACGCATTCTTTTAGCTCTAAGCAAAGAAGAAGAACTAAGATTAACAGATGCTGATGAGAAAGATTTGATTCTTTTAGAACAAGAAGGCTTAGTTAATCCAAACTGGACACACGATGGCCCTTACCCTGATATAATGGATAAAGGCATTGCTTATGTTCTAATGAATCCCAAACTAAAGAACCCATCTATATGGGATGATAAGAAATATTGGATTACTACAGGCATTTCAGTTTTGGCACTTATAATTTCATTAATTGTACTTTTCAAAAAGGGATAAATAAATGGCAAAGATAATTAACAGAGTCGATATTATAGATATAATTGGCAAGAAATATCTAGTTTCAAATATCGAAAATGATGAATATAGCTACCAGCAAGACTTCGAAGAACATATAGAAGGGCATGTAAAACTTGATATTCGTTTTTATGATGAAAAACGAGGCGTGGCTATTCTGGTGGAAACAAAAAACAAGAAATTCCAGAAAAAAGACAAAATTCAACTTTTTGATTATGTAGAGCTAGAAAAGAGACTTTCAAGCAAAACAAAAATCATCGCTATTCTTGCAGGAACTCATGATGGGTCCATACGTGTATGGAAAATTGCTAATGGATATGACAATGAGTTGGAGGACTCAAAAATCAAATCCATGGATGAATATGTTTCTTATTTTGCCAAAAAAAACATTAATGATAAGTCGAAGGTTCTAGAAAACACAAAAGAACTGAACAGAAAACTTCATGATAATGGCATAAAAGAGAAACTGCGTAGTCAATTTGTCGGAACATGTCTTTTGGCGCTGAAGAACGGGTTGGAATATAAAAATAATTCTACAGCTATGATCCTCGCTGGTATCAAGGAAATTCTTGGGTCTCTGTTAAAAAATAGTGTTGATAAGGCCACAAAAATTGCACTACTAGACAATAAAGTTCTCCAAAATAAGGATGTGCAGAGTATTGAGACCAAAGAATTTCATAAGTTGTTGTCCTTCATTAAAGATCAAATACTCCCGTATATCAATGAGGCAAGCACGGAGGGCCATGATATTCTTAGTTATTTCTTCACCACATTCAATAAATATGTAAATCGTGAGGATAAAAATCAAGCCTTTACACCTAATCACATTGCACATTTTATGTGCATGGTTGGAAACATAACAAGAAAGACGGTTATACTTGACCCGACATGTGGTTCTGGCACTTTCCTGGTACAGGCTATGGCACAAGCCTTATCAAAATGTGAGACTGACACAGAACGTGATCATGTTAAGGAACATCAAATTTATGGAATAGAATATGATGATAATGTATATGGATTAGCTACCACAAACATGCTTATTCATGGTGACGGAAATTCCAACATATATAATTACTCATGTTTTGATGATGGCAAGAAGGACGAAGACAAGGATGTTTGGAAAATTATTAAAACATCACAAAAGCAGGATAAAGACGTTAAGTTTGATCTTGTATTGATGAATCCTCCTTATAATGCATCAAAAAAGCAGGTTAATAAGGATTATGCTGATAGCTGGGGGAAATCAACGACGGATCCATCAAAGGGACTATATTTCGTAGATTATGTGGCCAGACAAGTAAAGCATGGAAGACTCTTAACCCTGTTGCCTATGCAAGCTGCTATTGGCGATAGTGAAATTATCCGCAGTCTAAAGAAAAGATTGTTAGAAAACAACACCCTAGATGCCGTTTTTTCACTTCCCACGGAGATGTTTTATCCTGGCGCTAGTTCCGTGGCTTGTTGCATGGTTTTTGACCTAGGGAAGCCTCATTCAGATAGTGACAAAGAGACTTTTTTTGGATATTATAAAGATGACGGATTTGAGAAACGAAAAGGTATTGGAAGGGTTGACGTCAAAAATCGTTGGGATGGCATTGAAAAAATGTGGCTTGACTTATATGACCATCGTACTAATAAGCCCGGTTATGGTGTTACAAGAAAAGTGACATATAAAAGCGAATGGTGTGCAGAAGCTTATTTGGAAACAGACTATAGCACATTGTCTGACACCGACTTTGTCGATAAATTAAGAGATTTTGCTTCATTCCTGATACAAACTGAGAAAGCTTTATAAAATGGAACAGACAAAGTTGTTTTATATGTCTGAACTCTTTTCTAGTTTTGAAAGAGGGAAAATACACTCTGCAGACATGCTCCCAGAAGGGAATAGTCATTTCTATGTTGGAGCAAAAAAGAAAGATAACGGTGTTATGAAATCTTGCGGTTATAACAAAGATTTAATAAGCAGGGGCAATTGCATAGTTTTTATCTGTAACGGGGAGGGGTCCGTTGGGTACTGCAACTATATGGACAGAGATTTTTACGCTTCAGGAGATCTTATTCTTGGCTATGGTGATTTTTTGAATAAATACACCGCATTGTATGTTGCGACTCTTTTGGATTTAGAGAGACCCAAATATTCATTTGGAAGAAAATACGGCAAATATGTAAAAAATACTACCATACCCCTTCCCGTAAATAATGTAATGGAACCAGATTGGACTGTTGTGGAAAATTATGTTAAGGGCATTATCATTCCACATCTTCCTGAGAAAGCAAGACACATTTGGACAGGATGTTTCAATAGACAGCCTGAAATAAAAAAAAACATAAACCTCAAAGACAGGGTGTGGGAGTGGTTCGAATTCGGAAGTATTATAGAAAAGCCGACTAAAGGAGTTGCATATAATCATAACACATTGACTGAGTGTTCTTCTGATTTCGAAAAATCTATTCGTTATATAACAAGAACAGACAATAACAACGGGTGTAAATGCTTTGTTATAAACGAAGATTTTATTGGTGTTGAGAATGAGAATGCAATAACGATAGGAGACACTACAGCTTCTATATTTTATCAAGAAAAACCATTTTTGTGTGGGGATCATATTGTTGTTATTCGCGCTAGATGGCTAAATAAATATACAGGAGCCTTCATTACTACACTATTATGCAGAGAGAAATATAGATATAATTACGGGAGGTCCCTTAAAATAGAGAAGATTAATACTACGAGGATAAAACTCCCAATAATTCCTGATGAAGAAGGTAAAAATAGACCGGACTGGCAATTTATGGAGGATTATATCAAGTCTCTCCCGTATTCAGCAAACATATAACAATTAGACACATGCGGAAAAACAAATATTACATATACATCTTTATATTCATATTGTTTATAGGTACAATTGCTTTTTATGCGTGGCATTATCATGATGGTATTAGCAGTGATGTTAATGATTGGGGCGCATTCACAAATTATTTCAACGGTTTTTTGTCCCCTTTCTTGGCTATAATTAACATTGTTGTATTTGTAGAATTAACCATCGCGATTTCTGAATTTGATAAAAAAAAGTCAGAGAATGAAATGAAATTGCAGAAAGCCCTTTTGAGAATGCAATTCAGAAGACAAAGTGTTGAAGAATTCTCGCAAAATATGAATAAGCTTTTCAGAGAAAATAGGGCAAGTAATATAGAAAAAGCATACAATGAGGCTATAGATTATCTTGAAAAATTCATTAGAACAGACTTTAAATACTTTGACTATCAAAATCTGCCTGATACAAAAGAGAAATTAGATAAACTTCTGAGAAATTTACGAATTATAATTCAACATATAGTAACTGGCAGGGATTATGATCATAACTTATTTCTTGAACGTTATACTCTGACCTTTGAAATCATAGAGTCACTTATGGCATCAATGTTGGACGAGATTGACAAAACAAAATAACCCATAAACAATTTGTCCAAGGAGCCATTTTGGCATCTTGAAGCAAAAATAGAAGGGAACAGGAGACGATTTTTGTTAATAAGACTTATTTTCACTACATTTGCAAATGCATATAAAACTAAAATTAAACTTATCATGAAAAAACTGTTTTTATTATTAGCATTGATTCCTGTGTTTGTTAATGCGCAGAAGTTTGAGTTGACAATAAATGGTTTTGTAGATTCAGAGAATTTAGAGAAGGATTATATTGTAATTCCTTTTGAAGGAAAATCTCAGAAAGAAATCTATGATTTGGCACTTAGTGCTGTAGGTAAATCATTTATTTCACCTAAGGAAAGGGTAAGTAATGTTGAATATTCCCAGATTAATATAAATGGGATTATACCAAATGTGACATATATATATCACGTCTTGGGTTAAAACTCTATTTCGACTTGTATTATAATCTTATATTCGAATTTAAGGACGGTAGAATGAAGATTAATGGTCTAGATATAAATAAGATTGTCAGGGTTGATCCTGTGGGAGCAGAACAATTTATTTGTTTATCTCAGAATCAAATAAGAAATGGATTAGTATATGATGATAAATTCATTTTCTATAAAAGGGGAGGATTATGCTCAAAAAAGTATAAAGAGCATGTTGAAACTGCCGTCAACGAACTAGTTTTTAGCTTTGTTAATTTAATGAATAAAGATAAAAACTCTGATTGGTAACAATGGTTACCTGTGAACGTAATGGGGATCTGATGACGTTTCTTTAATATCGAGCAGCGACTTACCGCTGACTGCGTAACATAACAAGTGAATGTTCAGAACGAGACATAGAAAACAATGCTTATGGGAAATCTAACCAACCTTTGGCTAAAACGTATTTTTAGTGTTACTACTTTAACAACGTTAGCAACAGTTCTTGCAGCATGTATTGCCGTCATTCAGTATGTGGAAAACAATGGTGGTACTTTCATGGCAATTGTTAATAACAAGGCAGCTAAACCTCCCATAGCCCGAAACATACTTGTTTTTCTGGACAAGGATTCCGCAGATATTTCTCAGATAGGTTTTTTCCCTCAGATATCAAATCCTTCAAAATATGCTTTGCAGGATGTATCGCTGAAATATCAGGTAAAAACGGAATTATCTAAGATATCTTATAGTGATTATTATACCCTACATTATCTCAAAGATGGAATTGATGCAACAAATATAGATAAAACGTTATATGCTAAATCAGATATACCTGACCCCTTTAATTATTTTATAATGCATGATAATGCCCATGCTTTTATTAAATTACGTGCGACATATAAGGGTGTTGATAAGCCATTTGATTATAGTGCTTCTATTTACGCTAAAAAAATATTTGCAAAAAATAAGGACGAACGACAACGTGATATGTTTGACAGTGCAATCAGTTTGTGCAAAAAACATAGATTAAAAGAGGTTGACATCTTTGTCTTAGATAATAAAAACATACAGGCATACGAGAACTTTTCTAAGGACACGATAAAGTCAGAACTCTCACTTATAATACAAGCAATCAGTGAATCAAAAACTATAGAACAACTGAAGGCTGATCGGAGAGCCCTTAAAGAAGATGCGCAGAGAAAGGCAATAACTCCATGGTATATGCCTTACCTATATATTATACTTTTTATTGTTTGCTGCATTGGATTATCTATGTTGTTTACAATATATAAGTTTAAAAAATATATAAGTGATGACATTTTGCGGAAACATTTGATTATGACTTTAGCATCTATTGTAACCTTTATTCCAGGATTCTATATGATGGGGCTTAATCGAATGGCATCCTTTGGCTCTTTGCCTTTCTGGGGCTCTCTCGGTGGATTTGTATTCATTTTAAACCTTAGATGTTTTTTAAGATTAATCTGCAAAATGATGGGTGTGAAAGATTACAGTAAAATTCTTTATTTTATTATATTTTTATTGTGTTATACGATTTTCAGTATTTACTATCTCGTTTTATCAAATAATACATAATATTTCACAATTCCAAATTGTGTTTATTATTCCAACAAATACCATTGGAAATGTGAGAAGCTATCCTTGCCAGTTATCTGCGAGACAATCATAAAAAAAAGGAGGGTGTTTCTGAGAAATATAGCAATGACCATGCACCTGCCCCCCTCAAGGGTGAAACGTTTTCTGCTCAGAACTCATAAGTGTACAGGGAATGCTTCTTTGATTGTACTTTGACTATACATACTTATTCCTGGATAAACCCTATTTTGCGTCTGGGCTTTTGCCTGGGTTCCTTGGATTGCAGAGCTGCAAGAGCGGCACTGATAGTTTCCAGCTGTAGGCGAGTATACTCGTTGATTTCGTTCTGATATTGTTCTTCCTTTTTTCAAGGTCGCAATCTGCGACCTTGAACGTAGGTTGTTTATGTTATTTTGGAGTGAAAAGATAATACAATTCTATTTCAAAATTGTGTAAAAAGAGAATAAAGTATTTAGATAATTTGCAAAAGTAGCGAAATCTTTGTAATTTCGCAGTACTTTATCGAGAAAATAAAAAAGAGCCTAAGGCTTCGATACCCCAAATTAGCTACACTCTGAAAAGAGTAAAAAAATGTCGAAACGAAGGCTACCTAAGCTCACACCCAACAGGCGTGGGCTTTGGTGGTTCAGGAATTCGACGGAGAGTAGCTACTCTGGGGTATTTTTGGCTATCATTGTCCCACGCTCTTTTTTCGAGAAAAAGAAGACTTGAACACAAAAACTTAAACAACTAAAACGCATTTATGAACGATAAGAGGTATATACTTACAAACGAATTCAGGTAAGCCTGTGCGCTAACCATATTTTAACATTAGATTTTTTCAGAAACAAGAGTAAAGGCACAGAGCAGGATTGTTCTTGTACCGTAGAAGTGGCAGCCGGAAGGCATTTCGGCCCCTTTTTTTCTGTGCCTTTTAAAACAACCATTCATCATAAATAATGAGAAAAACAAATGGCAAAAGAAGAAATAGAAGAGCTGTTTGCACGGTTCAAAGATTATATGTCTGGTGCAAATTTTTACGCGCCCGTGATTATAAATATGAATGCTGGTAATGCAGAGAATAATCTGCATGGCAACGAGGTAGCCTCGAAAGAGATGCCACAGCAAGAGCAGGTGAGCATGGATGTGGTGTGCAGCGCCCTGAACAGGTGTAAGCCTTTCCTATGGGGAAATGCTGCGTATGCCGTGGCTTTCTGCGTCTGCAGGGATCTGTTTGGCTGGCAGGACAATGCCAGCCTGTTTGAGAGGCAATTGCAACAGCAGGGCATAGATTTGCCTATAGGCACAATAAATACTGCTATGAGCAGAAACGCATATATGCGCCTGAACGTTAATAGATGGGGCGCAAGCGATGTAATGGAGAGGGTTCTGAAATTGAGGGATGAATTTATGAATCAGGTGGCCATTGTAGGGCATGGTGACGGATAAAACGTAGAATTAGTGTTAGAGGTGTTAGAAATACCCGTAGAGGTGCATGACGTTGTTTCATGCACCTTTTTTTGTGCCATAATTTTGCACTGTCGAAAGTTGGAAACAACGACTCGACAGCGCTCTTTGACATGCTGTAACAAACAAACCGCTCGGGAAGGCTCGAGCGTCAATAACCTATAACCAATAACCATTGTAAACTCAAAAAACTTATAAACTTACAAACTTATAAACTCAATTAATTATGGCACAACTTACAAATATAAATAATAATGTACAAACAATGACGTCACTTGAAATTGCAGAGCTGACAGGTAAACAACACAAAAATCTCATGCGCGACATTAGAAACATGGAGCCTGCGTGGGAGAACATAGCCGGGCTCAAATTTGAGCTCGGGTCTTACAAGGACGCTAACGGACAGCTTCGCCCTTGTTACGTCCTCACTAAAACCGAATGCCTCTACATCGCCACTAAGTTCAACGACGAGGCTCGCGCCCGCCTGGTACTTCGCTGGCAGGAGTTGGAGACGGGAAATGTTAGAAGGAAGCTGAGGGAAGTGAAATTGCTGACCTGCGATTCTGACATCCTTAAGGAATCTGAAATGATTGTGGGACGCGAACTTGAACGCCTGAATGGTGATCTAAATGAGTTCGTCACTACAACGGACATTGCCAAAACCTACGGGCTGGAGGTTAAGGACCTGATTTCCTTCCTCCGTGACAAGAAGGTGTTGATGCCAAGAGGTCGCCAACGTCTTACCAGCCAATATTCTGAGAGCGGTCTGGCCGAGGACAGACATTGCTGTTACTACTCTCTGAAAGGCGAGCTGAAGGAAAGCATCTATCTGGTGTGGACGCTGAAAGGCGCTCAGTTCATTCACAAGATGATTCAAAACTAATGTTAAGACTTACAATTATGAATAACGAACTAGCGGTGTTACACGTAAGAAACAAACATGGCATAAGGGTTGCACGCTGCTGCATGAGTTGCGCCTATAAGGAATGTACAGAAAGGATGAAACTAAGGCTCTGCACGCTGGACAACATGATGCACAGACGCCACCATGTCTGCAAAGAGTGGAAGATGAGTAAAGCGCTGGAAAGCGCTGGAATTAAAAATTAAAAGAGAAAAGAGAAAAATTAATTATAAATTCAAAATTCAAAATTCAAAATTATGGAAGCAAAATTATTGAAGGTAATTAAGTGTGGTGAGGAATTCACCGTAAACAGTGAGAAATCCGAAGGCGGTATCCTGAAAAAGCGTAATCTGGTGCTGCAGGAGCTTGGCGGTAAGTATGAGAACCAGTATGTGGTAAGTGCCTTGGGCACACTGGCAACATTGCAGTTCAAAGCTAACGACCTTGTCTTTGCCACTATGAGATTCCAGTATCGCGAATATAACGGACAGGCGTTTCTGGACATTACGTTGACGGATATAATAAAGGTAGATTAAAACTAACTAGAGTTGAAGCAGAGAGAATCAATTGAGCGCCGTATGGCGTAGGGCCCTTTCTCAAAGACTTCTCTCACATAATTTCAACTCAAAAATGCGAAAAATTGTATTTATCACGAACGTCCTGGATGCTATGAAGGGACTGAAGAAGGGGAAAAGAATAGAAGGTGCACTGTATGTGGACAAGAACACTGGCGTGTTGACCTTTAAGCCTTACTTCCGTAAGCAGACAACCTATGTGGCAGACAAGCTGATATGCTATCTGGAAGATGGCTGGGTTAAGGAGAGCGCAAGGCGCATAAAGGTACATGTCAGCTTTAATAAGCTGCTTGGAATAGCAAGGATACTGAGCATGCTGGAGCGTGACACAAGGGATGCCAAGAACGCCCTGATTAACAAGGAAATGGAGGGTAGCTTATGATTTACAGGATAATAAACAACGGGCACAAGCATGCCCATTTGGTAAGGAACCGCGAGGAGCTGATGGCACTGCGCAACTCTATCGAGAATCAGGATAACCTGCAGAAGGCTCGCAAGGGCGATGCCAAGGCTAAGTCAAGGCTGTTGCAGCTGTCTTACAATCTGGGACACGTGGATGGTGCCTTGGCAGGATGCAAGAGCATAGGAAGCTATTTCTTTCACGACATTGATTCTTACGAAAATGAAAAAGCCTCCCCCGTCCCCTCCCAGGGAGGGGTGAACCAACAAGATAAAAGAACTCCCTCTCCCCTTGGAGAGGGTCGGGGTGAGGCTCTTAAGGATCTTATCCTAAGTAAGAAGGAGGAGATTGGGCTGATGATGCTGGAGAGGAGTGCCAGCGGTGGATGGCATCTGGTCTGTAAGCGTGTGCCAGGGACTACCATACTGGAGAATCAGGTTCGTGTGGCTACCATCCTAAAGATAGAGATGGATACCAGCACAAAGGACTTGCAGCGCATTGTGTACAGCACCAGCGGCAGCCCCGAAGACCTTGTCTATCTGGACGATGAACTCTTCACCGAGCCTATGACACCCGAAGAGTGTGTGCAGGAGTACAACCGCCTAAAAGCCCGCGTAATGCGCAAAGAAGAGAACGTACCCGCAGGGGCGAAGAAGGCTAATAAACATTATCGCCCTTGGCTTGAAAATGAAAAAGCCTCCCCCGTCCCCTCCCAAGGAGGGGTGAACCAACAAGATGAAAGAACTCCCTCTCCCCTTGGAGAGGGTCGGGGTGAGGCTGTCCGTATCCGTTTCATTGCCAAGGGAGTAATGAAGGAGAAGGGGTTGGAGGAGAATGATTTTCTGAACGAGGGCGGCAGACATACTACCGTCAAGATATTCCTGGGCGGAGCTACGCAGTTGCTGAAAAAGGCTGAGGCGAATGCCGTTCTGAAGGAGCTAATGCCAGACCATTGGAACGACGACAATATCCAACAGCTGGTAAACGACTTCTATCAGAACTACACCAATCCTAACCAGCGTCTGCTGAAATATCAGGAACAGCTCTTTACGCAGAGCCAGCGGCTCGGTGAAAATGAAGAATTAAAAGTGAAGAATGAAGAATCGGCAGTGCCGCCTGAGATGCCTACTCGTTTACCAAAACTGATTCAGTTGCTTACTTCGCGCACGCCTGCCATCTACAAGGCTGCAGTGGCACATGCCGTGTTT
>ODAJ012173770.1_pt1 | contig 12288 bp, 7 predicted proteins | sample 1539241 | NCBI WGS metagenome assembly ODAJ01 (sample SAMN02144231, study PRJEB22623) | gut metagenome | biome: sheep rumen | host: Ovis aries | place: New Zealand | reverse complement strand
TACAAATTTCTACTATTGTAGATGCACAACGACAGCGACGGCTCAAGTAACTGGGCTATAAAGCCAATTTAATTTCTACTATTGTAACGTGAGTTCGACGAATTCACGTTAATTCTTTTAAGAATACGATTAAGGAAGAGAATTCTGTCGTCCCAGCCGTTTGAGGATTGGTTCTGATAGCCTTTGGAATTTGTTTCTGCATTTTTTCTTTTGTAGTTTTTGCGGTTAACCTACATTTTCATGGTAAGTTGGTGTGGCGCAGTTTGTTGCAGCAGTGTATGTGAATTTATGCTCATACACTTCCTACATAAGCGGAAATGGGGATAAGGCGTTGGGGATTAGATTGTTGCGAGGGTTCGGCGTGTTTTCAGTCCTCTGTAAAGTGTTTTCAAGTGGGACGTTGCAGCTGAGTGTGGCCTCCATGAGTTAACGTGAGGGACACGCGGACCGGAAAAAGCCCGTAAACTTTCTCCAACAGCCCCGGAGTAAGCTTACAGAGGCTCTGGAGCATTGTTACAGGATAGCTGGAGCATTGTTACGGGGCTGCTGGAGAAAGTTTACGGACGGGGTTGCGAAATGTTGCTGCAGGCAAAAAAGGAAAAAATTTTCTTTGTAGTGCCCTCACTAAACCGTATCTTTGCACATATATTATAATATAAATGATGGAAAAAGACACTGTTTTGCATGGGCAGGCCGATTGCTTTCTGGCCTGCGACGACATACGGGCAGCAGCGGCTCTGGTGGGTCAGCTGCGCCAGATTCATTCTGTGGGGCGCATCTTCCTCCTTGTCACAGATGCTTTTGCTGCGGCAAACGAGGCTCCTTCCGACAGCACTTTTCTCACAACCGACGGCCTGCACAGCTCTGCAACGATGGAGCTTGTGGCCCGCACGGTGCAGACCGACGTGGCTCTGCTCTGTCTCACGGCTGCTCCCATCACGCTCGGGCATCTCGCCATAGAGCGCATGATGCGCGTGGCTGCCGACACGGGTGCTGCCATGCTCTATAGCGACCGCTACAGCGAAGAGCGCGGCAAGGTGGTGCGCCATCCTGCCATCGACTATCAGCCGGGCAGCCTGCGCGACGACTTCGACTTCGGCCCCCTTGTGCTGCTGCGCACCGACCTTCTGCGCCAGTGGGCTTCGCTCCGCAGCCGCGCCAAGGCTCCGCAGCTGCAATATGCCGGGTGGTACAGCCTGCGACTCTTCCTTAGTCGCAAGGGGAGCATCATGCACCTCGACGAATATCTCTACACCGAACAGGAGCGCGACCTGAGGCGCAGCGGCGAGAAGCAGTTCGACTACGTTGACCCGCGCAGCCGCTCGCGCCAGGTGGAGATGGAGCAGGTGGCTACGGCCCACCTGGCAGAGCTTGGCGCACTGGTGGACACGTCGGCCTACGCCGCGCCCGACTTCGCCGAGCAGGAGTTTGCCGTGGAAGCATCGGTGGTGATACCCGTGCTAAACCGCGAGAGCACCATAGCCGATGCCGTGAGGTCGGCTTTGGAGCAGCAGACGAGCTTCGACTACAACGTGATAGTGGTGGACAACCACAGCACCGACGGCACCTCCGACATACTGCGCCGCCTTGCCGCCGAGCCGGGAGTGGGCGAGAGGCTCGTCCATCTGATACCCCCTCGGCGCGACCTCGGCATCGGCGGATGCTGGAACATGGCCGTTGGCGACGAGCGTTGCGGACGTTTTGCCGTGCAGCTCGACAGCGACGACCTCTACAGCTCGCCCCACACGTTGCAGAAAATAGTGGATGCCTTCTACAGCCAGCAGGCCGCCATGGTGGTGGGCAGCTACAGGATGTGCGACTTCGACCTGCGCACCCTGCCGCCGGGGCTGATAGACCACCGCGAGTGGACTGATGCCAACGGACCGAACAATGCGCTCCGGGTGAATGGCCTCGGTGCTCCACGGGCCTTCTTCACGCCCATAGCGCGGCAGATAAGGTTCCCCAACACGAGCTACGGCGAGGACTATGCCATGGGGCTGGCCTTCAGCCGCCGCTACCGCATAGGGCGCATCTACGACGAGCTATACCTCTGCCGCCGCTGGCAGGGCAACAGCGATGCCGCGCTGAGCCACGAGCGCGTGAACGCCAACAACCTGTATAAGGATCGCCTGCGCACAATAGAGCTGATGGCGCGCCAGCAACTCTCGCAGGGACACCTCGACACCACCGACGACAGCAGCCTGCGACGCTTCTTCAGCCGACAGCTGCAGAAGTGGGACGATGCCGCACGGCGGTTTCGCGAACTGAAGGACGTGGAGCAGAAGATGCTCGAGGAGCCGCTGGCCGACTGGCGCGTGCAGTTCAACCCGGCACGCATCGTGAGCACCGGCGCAAGCATCGACAAGAAGACCATAGCTACCCGTCCTTGCTTCCTGTGTGCGAAGAACCGCCCTGCGCAGCAGATGTCGCGCATCGTGGACGGCCACTTCGAGCTGCTCGTCAATCCCTTCCCAATACTGCCGCTCCATTTCACTATACCCTCCACGGAGCATCAGCCGCAGCGCATACTGCCCAACTATGCCACCATGCACCGGCTGACGGAGCACTACCCCGAGCTGCTGGTGTTCTACAACGGCCCACGCTGCGGAGCCAGTGCGCCCGACCACATGCACTTTCAGGCCGGAAGCAGCGACCAGCTGCCCCTGAAGCAGCTGTGGCCACGGCTGAGCAGCAGCATGGAGACGATAGTGAAGGAGGATGGCTGTGGCGACATATCGCTGCTGCGCGACTATCCCGTGGCGGCGTTCGTCATACGCAGCAACAGCGAGGAGGCCGACTGCCGGCTGTTCCGTCGCCTCTACGATGCCATGCCCGTTGACCAGGAGAGCGGCGAGCCGATGATGAACGTGCTGGCATGGCGCGCAGGCGAGGGTTCTGTCACCGTGGTGATACCGCGCCGCAAGCACCGCCCCGACTGCTACTATGCCCAGGGCGACGAGCAGATGCTCATTAGCCCGGGGGCTATCGACATGGCCGGAATGATAATCACGCCGCGCGGGGACGACTACCGTCGCCTCACAGCCACGCGGCTCAGCAAGATACTGGATGAGGTGGCCGTCACGCCGCAGCAGGCTGCCGACATTGCCGACAAGCTGCGCCGCAGCTGCGGCAAGCAGCCCGGGCAGCAGGCGAAGCTCTTCGAGGAAGAGCCCATGGTGACGGTGGGCATCGTTTGCAGTGAGGAGATAGTCTTCACGCTCAACGCCCCGTTTGTAGCCAAGGGCACGACGATAGTGGGCTTGCAGCGAGTGGCTTGCAGCGAGGGAGCCATACTGTGGAACGGCAACCTATATCGCGAGCTGCTCTTCACACCCGAAAGGGCCGACAGCTCGTTCACGCTCGGAGGAGTGACCATCGGGCAGGGCTTCCACTGGCAGCAACAGCAGAGCCAGACCTTTGCCGGGGCACTGCGACTGATAGTGGACTCGGGCAAGATACATGCCATAAACGAAGTGCCCGTGGAGCAATATCTTGCCAGCGTTATCTCGAGCGAGATGAGTGCCACGTCGTCTGTGGAGCTGCTGAAGGCTCATGCCGTGGCTTCGCGCTCATGGCTGCTGGCACAGATGGCTCGTCGCCGCCAGCACAAGGAGGGGGCTGAGGGCTTCTTCGCCTTCGAGAAAACCGACGACAAGCTCATAAGGTGGCGCGACCGCGAGGACCATGCGCTCTTCGACGTGTGTGCCGACGACCACTGCCAACGCTACCAGGGCACCATGCGCCAGAGCACGCAGGCCGTGGCCGAGGCCATGAAAGCCACGAGGGGCGAAGTGCTCGTTAGCGGCGGAGAGATATGCGACGCACGCTTCTCGAAGTGCTGCGGCGGACAGACTGAGGAGTATCAGTACTGCTGGGAAAACCAGCCGAAGGCTTATCTGACCTCGGTCAGCGACCCCTTCTGCAACACCAGTGACGCGAAGGTCATCAGGCAGGTGCTCAACGACTACGACCAGGCCACAGCCGACTTCTATGAGTGGACGGTGGAATACTCGCAAGAGGAGCTTTCGGCACTTGTGGCCGAACGGCTGAAGATGGACTTCGGAGGCATCGTAGACCTTGTAGGCGACGAGCGTGGCAAGAGCGGACGCATCAGCCGCCTGCGCATCGTGGGCCGCAACCGCACGTTCACCGTGGGCAAGGAGCTCGAGATACGCCGCACGCTGAGCCATACTCACCTGCTGAGCAGCAACTTCACAGTGGAACGCCTCGACAGCGAGGGCCGTGTGCTGCCGCCCGACTCTGCCCAGCTGCCTGCACGCTTCGTGCTCCACGGCCACGGCTGGGGCCACGGAGTGGGCCTGTGCCAGATTGGTGCCGCCGTGATGGGCGAGAAAGGCTATGGCTACAAGGATATACTGATGCACTATTTCCAAAATTCAGAGATACAGAAGATTTATAAATAACAACACATTCTAACCAAAATGAAACAACGCAACCCGTGGGCATGGGTGCCCACGCTCTATTTTGCCGAAGGACTGCCCAACGTCATTGTGATGACAGTGGCCGTCGCAATGTATATGCAGCTCGGAATGAGCGACACCGACATTGCTCTCTACACCAGCTGGCTCAGCCTGCCGTGGGTGATAAAGCCGCTGTGGAGTCCGTTTGTAGACATCAGCAAGACCAAGCGCTGGTGGGTGCTGGCCATGCAGGTGCTGATAGGCTCGTCGCTGGCAGGTGTGGCCTTCACGCTCAACGCCAGCTTCTGGTTCCAGGGCACTATGTTCTTCTTCTTCCTCATGGCTTTCAGCAGTGCCACCCACGACATAGCAGCCGACGGATTCTACATGATTGAGCTCGACAGCCACCAGCAGGCATGGTTCGTGGGCATACGCAACACCTTCTACCGCATAGCCGTGATAGTGGGCAAGGGCCTGCTCGTGCCGGCTGCCGGAATATTGCAGCTCACCTTCCGCAACCAGAAGGCTTTCACGTGGAGCCTCGTGTTCTACGGACTGGCCGGTGTGTTCCTCGCCATCTGGCTCTATCACAGCTTCGTGATGCCGCGGCCTGCCGACGACGGAGGCAAGGGAGGCAAGGCTGGCGATGCCTTGCACGAGATACGCAACAACTTCGTGTCGTTCCTGCGCAAGTTCCCTGCCAAGCAGCTGGTGTTTGCATTGCTCTTCCTGTTGCTCTATCGCTTCCCAGAAGCCATGCTTACCAAGATGACCGACACCTTCCTGATGCGTCCCAACTCGGAGGGAGGACTCGGACTGTCGCCCCAGGAGTACGGACTGGCCAACGGCACGGTGGGTCTCATAGGACTGCTGCTCGGTGGAGTGGTGGGCGGTATGCTGGCAAGCCGCGACGGACTGAAGCGGTGGCTGTGGCCCTTTGTGCTCGCACTGACGTTGCCCGACCTCGTTTATGTATATATGAGCTATGTGATGCCCGACAACCTCTGGCTCATAAGCTCGCTGCTGTTTATCGAACAGTTTGGCTACGGACTGGGTTTCACAGCGCTTACGCTCTATATGCTCTTCTTCAGTCAGGGAAGCTACAAGACTTCGCACTATGCCATCTGCACCGGAATATCCTATCTGGGCCTGATGCTGCCCGGTATGGTGTCGGGATGGCTGAAGGATGCCGTGGGCTATCGCACGTTCTTTATCCTCGTGATGGCGTTCTGCGTGATAACATTTGCCGTGACAGCATTTGTGAAGATCGACCCGGAGTTTGGAAAGAGGCAACCGGAGGATAAAGATTAGAAGGTTTCATAAGAACTACGAACTATGGCATTGGCAAAATGGATAGGTGGCCTGCTGGGCTGGATTGTCAGCGGCGGCAGTGTGTTAGGCGCTTTGGCAGGTTACGCACTGGGAGCGGCTTTCGACAGCATAGGCGACAGCGGCTCGAGCCGAATATCCGGCAACTCAACAGCATACGGCGGACAGGCTTACGACGAGGGCGAGCGCAACTCGTTCCTTTTCTCCATGCTCGTCTTGGCATCATATATAATAAAAGCCGACGGCAAGGTGATGCACTCCGAGATGGAGTTTGTGCGTCGCTTTCTGCGCCAGAACTTCGGTCCTGTGGCAGTGGAGCAGGGCGAAGACATCCTGATGAAGCTCTTTGAGCAAGAGAAGATGATGGGCAGCGGAGCATACAAGGAAACGATACGCAAGGCTGCCGTGGAGATGCGCTACCACATGAACTACGGTATGCGCCTGCAGCTGATGCACTTCCTCGTGCTCATAGCCCTTGCCGACGGCACCCTGCCGCAGGCTGAGCGCGATGCACTGGGCGAGGTGGCGCAGCTCATGGGACTTTCAGCCGACGACCTGGAGCAGCTTCTGGCTATGGGCTACGGCTATGGAGGCGACTATTATGGCGGTGGCAGTTATGGAAACGGAGGACGGCAGCAAGGGCGTGGCTCGTCGGCAAGTCAGCCGGACAGCGCGCAGAAGCTGGCACAAGCCTATAAGATACTGGGCATCTCGGCATCGGCAACCGACGACGAGGTGAAGAAAGCCTATCGGCAGATGGCCCTGAAGCATCATCCCGACCGCGTGGCTACGCTCGGCGAGGATGTGCGACGCGCAGCAGAAAAGAAGTTCCAGGAGATAAACGAGGCCAAGGATTGCATCTACAAGGCAAGAGGGCTGTAGTGGCTCTGCACTTGAATAATGCTTATCATACAATAAACTAAAAACCTAATAGATCTGACAAAGCCTATGCTACACCTGAAAGAAGAGGCAACACGCTGCCTGTTGTGCGAAGATGCACCTTGCACAAAAGCGTGTCGGACTGGCGACCCAGCGCGTGCAGTGCGTGCAATACGGTTTGACAACTGCAAGAATGTGTGGCGGTGGACCGAAGCCTGCAGCGATGCCGACCTGGAGCGGGCTGAACAGGCTTGCATACACTATGACAGACCGATCAGAATCAAGAAGCTGATACGCACTGCTGCGCAAGACCACGCGCTGCCCGAAGAGGCTGCGCCCTCTCTCGCCATCGACTTCTGTGGCATACACTGCGAAAATCCATTCTTCCTGGCTTCGTCTGCCGTCTGTACCAACTATGAGATGGTGGCGCGAGCCTTCGACATGGGCTGGGGCGGAGTGTTCTACAAGACCATCTGCAAGCAGGATATACGCGAAGTGTCGCCTCGTTTCGATGCCGTGAAGAACGGAACATCGTTTGCCGGCTTCCGCAATATGGAGCAACTCAGCGAAAACTACTATACAGATGACTTCGACATACTGCGCCGGCTGAAGCGCGACTATCCCTCTAAGGTGGTCGTGGCAAGCATCATGGGGCAGTATGAAGAGGAGTGGAGCGAGCTTGCGATGATGGCAGAGGAGGCTGGCTGCGATGCCGTGGAGCTGAACTTCTCATGTCCGCAGATGCGGTTGGCAGGCATGGGCAGCGACGTGGGGCAGAACCCTGAGCTGGTGGCTGTCTATACCACTTTCGTGAAGAGCTGTGTGAACATTCCCGTCATACCCAAGATGACTCCAAACATCACTCACATGAGGATGCCGGCTTTGGGAGCTTACTTTGCAGGGGCCGATGCTATCTCGGCCATCAACACTATCAAGAGCGTGACGATGTCGCCCGAGGCGGCGGTGAGCGGCAAAATGACCATTTCGGGCTACAGCGGACCTGCTGTCAAGCCGATAGCCCTGCGGTTTATCTACCAGTTGGCATCGCACAAAGTTTTCGATGGCTCACACGGAAAACGCATCGAGTTGAGTGGCATAGGCGGCATCGAAACGTGGAAGGATGCTCTGGAGTTCATTCAGCTGGGGTGTGGCAACGTGCAAGTGTGTACCGCAGTGATGGAATATGGCTACCGCATCATCGACGACCTGAAAATGGGATTGCAGACCTATATGGCTGAGAGGCAAATCAGCCGATTGCAAGAACTCGTAGGCGAGCAGCTGCCCAACTTTGTGATGCCATCAGACCTCGACCGCGATACTAAGGTGTATCCGAAAATCGACCGCGAACGCTGCATAGGCTGTGGCCGCTGTTACATATCGTGCCGTGACGGAGGCCATCAGGCCATTGCCTTCGATGCTGAGGCCCATCAGCCGCGGATTATAGGCACAAAGTGTGTGGGTTGCCACCTCTGCCGTCTCGTCTGTCCCACAGGAGCCATCGGACTAACCAAGCGAGTCAGCAGCAAGCGATAGCTCTGTCAGCAGATAAAAAAGAAGGAACAAAGCCGTCAAAGCTTTGTTCCTTCTTTATGTTTTGGCTGAAGTCCGGAAATGGATGTTTCTTGGGAAACTTCAGTCGCGCCTTAGAAGTGCGCCGGACAGCTCTTTAAGCCTCCTCGCTCTCGGGAACGGCAGGTGTCTCTACGTCGGGAGCCTCCTCCTTCTTCACAGTCTTGCGTATGGCGCGCTTGCGCTTGGGCTTCTCCTCCTCGGGTGTGGCGGTCTTGATGCCGGCCAGCTCCGGGTCTACGAGAATACGTCCGCAGTATTCGCAAACGATGATCTTCTTGTGCATCTTCACGTCGAGCTGTCGCTGTGGCGGTATCTTGTTGAAGCATCCGCCGCAGGCATCGCGCTGCACGTAGACGATGCCGAGACCGTTTCGAGCGTTCTTGCGTATGCGCTTGAAGCTTGTCAGCAGCTGTGGCTCAATCTTGGTTTCCAGCTCGCGGGCTTTCTCCTTGAGCTTTTCTTCCTCCTCGCGAGTCTCCTGCATAATCTCGCTCAGCTCGTTCTTCTTCTCGTCGAGGTCTTGCTGGCGGTTGTCTATGTTCTCGCGGGTGCGGTTGAGCTCTTCGGTGCGGTCGGCAACCTTTGCCGTTGCTTCGCGTATCTTCTTGTTGCACAGTTCAATCTCGAGCGACTGGAACTCAATCTCCTTGCTCAGCATATCGTATTCGCGGTTGTTGCGCACCTCGTTGATCTGAGCCTTGTAGCGTTCGAGGCTGGCTTCGGCGGTGGTTATCTCGCCCTTCTTCTGAACGATGGCGGCCTGCAGCTCGTCGATGTCGGTCTGTATCTTGTTCAATCGTGTGTTCAGACCTGCTATCTCGTCTTCCAGGTCCTGTACTTCGAGCGGCAGTTCGCCGCGCAGTGCTCGCTTCTCGTCGATGGCCGAGAGGGTGGTCTGCAAGCTATACAGGTGCTTGAGCTTCTCCTCTACGGTGAATTCTTTTGGATCTTTCTTTGCCATATTGGGTAGTTTATAGATAGATAATTGGATTTGTGTTTGTCTTTGTCAGCTCGCAGCGCAGCTCCGGCAGTGCATCGTGCAGGATGTTGAGGAAGAGCTGGTTGGTGAACTGCTCGCTCTGGTAGTGGCCTATGACTGCTATCTGCAGTTCGCCGTCGTGTCCGAAGTATTCGTGATAGTGCATTTCGCCGGTGACAAAGGCATCGGCACCCTCGCGCAGGGCATCGTCGATGGTAAACGAACCGGCTCCGCCACACAGTGCCACGCGCCTGATGTCGCGTCGCAGAAGCTGGTTTGCCTGCACGCACTCCACGTTGAACACTCGCTTGAGCATGGTGATGAAGTCGGCGGCAGGCTGTGGTTGCGGCAGGCTGCCTATCACGCCGGAGGCATATTGGACTGTCGGGCCATCGTCACCGCTGCTGTAGCTGCGTGGCGGACACAGGAAGCTGACATCGGTCATGCCTATCTTCTCGGCCATCATAAAGCTAACGCCGCCCTGTGCGTTGTCCAGATTGGTGTGCATGGAGATGATGGCAATGTCGGCTTTGATGGCTTTTGCCACGGCGCGCTCCACGTAGTTGCCGCCCGTGATGTGCGACAGCCGGTGGAAGATGAGCGGATGGTGGCTTATTATCACGTTGCAGTCGCGCGCTATGGCTTCGTCGACGATTTTCTCGGTAACGTCAAGACACAACAATGCCCCTGATACCTCCGTCTCTGTCAACCCCAGTTGCAAGCCTGCATTGTCGTAGCTTTCCTGCAAGGGCAGAGGCGCGAACTTCTCAAGGGCACCGACCACTTCTTTCACAGTGGGTCTTTGCCGACCCGGTGGGAGAGTATTCTTTTTCACACCTTAATAATATATATGTTAGAGTCTGGCCTGTGGCTCAACTGCCGTGTGGGGGATGGCATGAGCAGGCATACTCGGACTGCAAAGTTACGGCTTTATTTGCAGACAACCACTTTGCAGCGAATGATTTAACGATTTTTATGCTTCAGTCGTCGTAGCGTTTGAGCAGCGACTGATAGCTGTCGATGCGGCGGTCGCGCAGGAAAGGCCACCAGCGGCGCACCTGTTCCGAGCGTTTCATGTCTACCTCGACAACTGTTGCCGCCTCCTCGTCAGCCGGAGCGCGATAGAGCAGCTCGCCCTGAGGCCCGGCAACGAAGCTGCTGCCCCAGAACTCTATTCCCTCGCTGCTGCCGGGAGCCACTGGCTCGAAGCCTACGCGGTTAACCGTTACCACTGGCAGACCGTTGGCAACGGCATGACCGCGCTGCACTGTGGTCCATGCCTCGCGCTGTCGCTGCTGTTCGTCGTCGGTGTCGCGTGCGTCGTAGCCAATGGCAGTGGGGTAGACGAGCAGCTCGGCACCGCGCAGAGCCATCAGGCGTGCTGCCTCGGGATACCACTGGTCCCAGCATACGAGCACTCCCAGACGGCCCACCGACGTGTCGATGGGCTGGAAACCGAGGTCGCCGGGCGTGAAGTAGAACTTCTCGTAGTAGGCCGGGTCATCGGGAATGTGCATCTTGCGGTACTTGCCGGCTATGGTGCCGTCGCGCTCTATCACCACAGCCGTGTTGTGGTAGAGGCCGGCGGCGCGCCGCTCGAAGAGCGAGGCTACGATAACCACGCCGTTCTGGCGGGCCACCTCGCCGAAGAACTCGGTGCTCGGACCGGGTATGGGCTCGGCAAGGTCGAACGTTTCAACATCTTCCGTCTGGCAGAAGTAGAGCGAGTTGTGCAACTCCTGCAACACCACAAGGGCTGCGCCCTCGCGGCTGAGCCGTGCTGTCTGCTCGGCAAGTCGGCGGCGGTTGTCTGCTATGTCGCCGGTGTTGTGCTGTTGTATGATGCCTATTTTCATTTCTGTTATGGTTGTCGAGTTATTATGAGTTTGCAAGTTGTTCCGTATACTCGGCAAATTACCGAGTAACCCCAAGTAAGCGAGGCAATATGCCGTGTTCTCCTCCCCCCCTCGGGGCAGCGAGGGAAACTTTTTAAAACACTCCCGCGGGATATTGCATGGTGCAGCAGTGTATCGACCCGTGCTGGCGGATGATCTGTCGTGCGTCGATGCCTATGATGTCGCGTCCGGGAAAGGCCGTGGCGATGGTGCGCATGGCTGCCTGGTCGTTGTCGGTCTGGTTGTAAGTGGGCACCAGCACCGCCCCGTTAATCACGAGGAAGTTGGCATAGGTGGCAGGCATACGTTCGCCGTCGTCGTCGTAGAGCGCGCGCGGCATGGGCAGCGGCAGCAGGCGATAGGGCTTGCCGTCGAGCGTGCGCAGCTCCTCGAGCTGCTTCTCCAGCCTCTGGAAGTCGTCGTGCTGCGGATCGCGCTTGTTGTTACACCTTATATATAATAATGTGTCGTCGGGAGCAGTGCGCACTATGGTGTCGATATGGCCGTCGGTGTCGTCGCCCAGGAGGTTGCCGTGGTCGAGCCACACTATGCGGCGGGCATGGAGGCGGAGCATGAGCTGTATCTCTATCTGCTTCTGCGTGAGCGGCTGGTTGCGGTTGGGTGCCAGCAGGCACTGGCTTGTGGTGAACACTGTGCCGCAGCCGTCGCTTTCAATGGAGCCGCCCTCGAGAACGAAGTCGGAGTTGAGCCCCAGCGAGCAGCTCTTCTTCAGTCCAAGGTCCTGCCAGAGGCTTAGGTTCAGGGCATTGTCGAGGTGGTAGTTGAACTTCATGCCCCAGCCGTTGAACTTGAAGTTGAGCAGCCGCGGCTTCTCGCCATCGCCCACCAGCGAGATGAAGGCATGGTCGCGGGCCCACGTGTCGTTGTATTCCTCGCGCACCATGCGCACGTTTTTGTTGCGCCTTAGGCTTGTGGGGATGCTGCACATGGCTGAGGCCACGATGAGCACCTTCTCGTAGCGGGCTATGGCCGTGGCCATCTCGACGTATGTGGCATTGATTTCGCGAATGTTGTCTCTCCAGTCGGAGAGTGGGGTGGGCCACGTCAGCTGTACGGCACTCTGAGGCTCCCACTCGGCAGGCAGTCTGTACTTATCCATGCTGCAAAGGTACGATTAAGCGAGCGCAAAACAAAGAAAAGCCTTTCTTTGTTTTGCCGAGCGTGAGTACCTTATTTAGAGGTGCTATAATAC
>ODAJ012022698.1_pt1 | contig 12291 bp, 10 predicted proteins | sample 1539241 | NCBI WGS metagenome assembly ODAJ01 (sample SAMN02144231, study PRJEB22623) | gut metagenome | biome: sheep rumen | host: Ovis aries | place: New Zealand | reverse complement strand
CCCCTCCCCAAGGGAGGGGAGCCTAAAGGCTCTCCATAAGGGCTATAAGTCCTTATATTTCCCATAAGACATATTAGCCATATAAGCCTTCCCCCCTTTGGGGGGATTGTGGGGGGCTACCAATATGAGTCATATTACTTTACAGGGAAAGCCTTTCCGTTCGGTTACATTTGTCAAGCCGTTTGGCTGTTTCAACATCACAAATTACAAAATTCGGCCCGAATTACAGTAAATTGTAACTAAATTACGCCTTTAAAGAAGGTACTAACACTCTAAAATGCAAAAACATTTTGCATTTTACTTGCTTAATCGTACCTTTGCAGCGTTATTCTGGAATCACAAAAAACACATTATGAATAAGATTGTCCGCAAGGAGCAATTCTCCGAGAAGGTATTTCTGCTCGAAGTAGAGGCTCCGCTGATTGCCAAGAGCCGCAAGGCCGGCAACTTTGTGATAGTGCGCGTTGACAAGCTTGGCGAGCGTATGCCGCTCACCATAGCCGAAGCCGACACCAGCAAGGGCACCATCACGCTTGTAGTACAGAAGGTGGGACTGAGTTCCACCAAGCTTTGCAACCTCAACGAGGGCGACTATGTGGCCGACGTGGTAGGACCGCTCGGCAACCCCACCCACATTGAGAAGTTCGGAACCGTGATTTGTGCCGGTGGCGGCGTGGGTGTGGCTCCGATGCTGCCCATCATCCAGGCGCTGAAGGCAGCCGGCAACCGCGTGCTGTCGGTGCTGGCCGGTCGCAGCAAGGACCTGATAATCATGGAAGACAAGGTGCGCGAGAGTTCCGACGAGGTAATCATAATGACCGACGACGGCTCCTACGGCGAGAAAGGCGTAGTGACCGTGGGTATAGAGAAGTTCATCAAGCAGGAGGGACACATCGACCGCGCCTTCGCCATCGGCCCTCCAATAATGATGAAGTTCTCGTGTCTGCTCACTCAGAAGTACAACATCCCGACCGACGTGAGCCTGAACACCATCATGGTAGACGGCACTGGTATGTGCGGAGCTTGCCGACTGACCATCGGCGGCAAGACTAAGTTCGTGTGCATCGACGGTCCCGAGTTCGACGGAGCACTCGTCGACTGGGACGAAATGTTCAAGCGCATGGGCACATTCAAGCGTGCCGAGCAGGAAGAGATGGAGCATTTCCAGGAGCACGTATGCCCCACGTGCGACGAGAAGGCCGCCGAGGGCGAGAAAGGCAATGCTGCCGGAGCCGGCGACAAGGCCGAAGCATCGCTCGAGGAGCTCACCGACCGCAACAGCGAGTGGCGCACGGAGCTTCGCAAGAGCATGAAGCCGAAGGAGCGCACACAGATTGAGCGCGTGAAGATGCCCGAACTCGACCCTGTCTACCGTGCTACCACACGCACCGAAGAGGTGAACATCGGCCTCACCGCCGAGATGGCACTCACCGAAGCCAAGCGTTGTCTGGACTGTGCAAAGCCTACCTGCGTGGAGGGATGCCCAGTGAACATCAACATTCCTTCGTTCATAAAGAACATAGAGCGCGGCGAGTTCCTCGCTGCCGCCAAGGTGCTGAAGTCCACCTCTGCCTTGCCTGCAGTGTGCGGACGCGTCTGCCCGCAGGAGAAGCAGTGCGAAAGCCGATGCATCCACCTGAAGATGAACGAGCCTGCCGTGGCTATCGGCTATCTGGAACGCTTCGCAGCCGACTACGAACGCGAGAGCGGCAACATCTCTCTGCCCGAGGTTGAACCCTCAAACGGCAAGAAGATTGCCGTGGTTGGCAGCGGTCCTGCCGGACTTTCGTTTGCCGGCGACATGGTGAAGCACGGCTACGACGTCTACGTGTTCGAGGCTCTGCACGAGATTGGCGGCGTACTGAAATACGGTATCCCCGAGTTCCGTCTGCCAAACAAGATTGTTGACGTAGAGATTGACAACCTGCGCAAGATGGGCGTTCACTTCCAGACCGACGTTATCGTTGGAAAGACCATCAGCGTAGACGAGTTGGAGGCTCAGGGCTTCAAGGGAATCTTCGTAGCTTCGGGTGCCGGACTGCCCAACTTCATGAATATCCCGGGCGAGAACGCCATCAACATCATGTCGTCAAACGAGTACCTGACTCGCGTGAACCTCATGGATGCAGCCAACCCCAAGACCGACACGCCCATCAACGAGGCTAAGAAAGTGCTCGTAGTAGGCGGCGGCAATACGGCTATGGACTCGTGCCGCACGGCGAAGCGCCTTGGTGCCGAGGTGACACTGGTCTATCGTCGCTCCGAAGCCGAGATGCCGGCGCGCCTCGAGGAGGTGAAGCACGCCAAGGAGGAGGGTATCAACTTCCTCTGCCTGCACAACCCGATAGAATATCTGGCCGACGAGCAGGGTGCGGTGAAAGCTGCCGTGCTCCAGGTGATGGAACTGGGCGAGCCAGACCAGAGCGGACGCCGCTCGCCGGTGCCCGTTGAGGGAAAGACCGTCACGCTGGACGTTGACCAGGTGGTTGTTGCCATCGGCGTATCGCCCAACCCGCTCGTGCCGAAGAGCATCGAGGGACTGGAGCTGGGCCGCAAGAACACCATCGCCGTGGGCGACGATATGCAGAGTTCGCGCAAGGCCATCTTCGCCGGCGGCGACATCGTGCGCGGCGGTGCCACTGTGATCCTCGCTATGGGCGACGGTCGTCGTGCCGCAGCAAATATGCACCAGCAGCTCAGTGCCGAGTAACACCTTATTATATATATAAAGAACCCACTCACCAAGCGGCGAGTGGGTTCTTTTTTTTATTCTGACAGTCGGCTGTCATCAAAGTTCGAGCGGAAAGTATGGCAAGTCCCACACCTTGGCTACGGGCTCAAAGCAGCACTTGCCGTCTACGATGTTCACACCGCGGCACAATGCCGAGTCTTCCAAGCAGGCTTTTCGCCATCCCTTGTCGGCCAAAGCCACGGCATAGCGCAGCGTGGCATTGGTGAGAGCGGTGGTTGAAGTGTTTGGCACGGCACCGGGGATGTTAGCCACGGCATAGTGGACAATGCCGTCAACCTCATATACCGGAGAGCTGTGAGTGGTGGGATGCGACGTCTCGAAGCATCCACCTTGGTCGATAGCCACGTCTACGAGCACCGTCCCCGGTTCCATCAGCTTCAGCATATCTCGTGTGACAAGCTTCGGAGCTGCATCACCGGGTATGAGCACAGAGCCGATGACAACATCTACGTCGCGAAGCTCGCGGCGGATATTGTGCTCGGATGAATAGAGCGTGTGCACATTGGCCGGCATCTCGGCAGCAAGCTGTTTCAGTCTGGGCAGCGAGATGTCGGTGATAGTGACATCGGCACCCATTCCGGCAGCTATGCGGGCTGCAGCTTCGCCCACCGTACCACCACCAAGAACCAGCACCTTTGCAGGCTTCACGCCCGGCACACCGGCCATGAGCTTGCCTTTGCCGCCCTTGGTCTTCTGAAGATAATAGGCTCCGTTCTGCACTGCCATGCGTCCGGCTACCTCGCTCATTGGGATAAGCAGCGGCAGCGAGTGGTTGGGCAGCTCAACAGTCTCGTAGGCGATACACGTTGCGCCGCTGCGAAGCATGGCATCGGTAAGCGGTCGGTCGCAAGCGAAATGGAAATAGGTGAACACCACCTGCCCCTTTCGTATGAGAGCATACTCAGGAGAGATAGGTTCCTTGACCTTGACAATCATGTCGGCCTCGCGATAAACATCCTCAATGGAGGGCAGCATCTCTGCTCCTGCAGCAACATAGTCGGCATCTGGGAAACCACTACCCTCGCCTGCACCACACTGAACGACAACCGTGTGACCATGCCTGACAAGTTCGGCAACGCCCGAAGGGGTCATGCCCACACGGTTCTCATTGTTTTTAATCTCTTTTGGAATACCTACTTTCATATTTATAAAAGCTTAAAGGTTAATTGATTATCACCTAACTGTTTGCCTCAAGGCATCGTTTCCTTTGGTTTCAGTCCATTTTCAGCCACTGCTTGAGCTGCTGTTCATACTGAACAACGGGAGTCTGAGGCTCTACGTACATGGCGCGCTGAGCAGCTTCACCGTCTGGTTCGGCTGGCACCTCGTTCATATACTGCATTATTTCCATAAGCACAGCCACCAGGTCGACGCCAGAGTCTGCCTTCATTTCGGCAAGTTCCTCCATGGTGATGCCCATACTACCCAGAACTTGAACCAAAGTTGCCTGTATCACAGTGGGGTCGAAGTTGATTTCAGGCATCTCGCCACTCTGCTCCGACAGCTTCTGCATAACGGCATTGATAACGCTGCGGCAGTCGAAACCCATTGAATCCAAATAGCGCATCATCTCTACCGGTGAGCACTGGACGATGTTCTGGTAAGCAGGATTGAGCTGACCGTCGGTATACATCATAGGCCAAGCCTTGAGAGCAGCGACAGTCTGGATAAGATAAATAAGCGTAGCGGTGAGGTGTCCCATCTTTTTCACTACGAAATTAGTCTGGAGATTGGTTGCACCGGGGATGATGCTGGGCTTGAAACCGTTGTCTTTCAGGAAGCCAATCACAGGGCGGGCCGACTGAACGGGCACATAGTCGTCGTCACGAGAGTGGAAAATATACATACGCTGCGAAGGATCGGGCCTCCAGTCAGTAGTGATGCTCATCTTCTGGAACAAGTCCTGAATGAACATACTCTCCTCTGAGTTCAGGTCGCAGTACTTTTCACTCAGTATCTCATGTATCTTCTTTTCGCGTCCTATGCTGTCGCACACTGGCCATGAAGAGTAGTTCTTTGAGATAACCAGCCTGTCGACGCGGCTTGCCACGTAGGGTTGGAACACGCTTTCATAGTCGACATCCAGGTTCTGGGTCTCTTTTGTAGACACCATCAGCAGCAGAGGAACAGCATTATAGGCGGTAGAGTCAATCGTTACGTACTGGCGATAGCACTCCTTGAGGTCTGAGGGTGAGCCTCCGGCAAAGGTCTTGTCGAAGCTGATGCGGTCGCTGTACTCCATGTCGCGCAGCTTCTGTGTAGACAACGCATCGAAACCGCCACTTGAGTAGCCAATGTTGAAAGTCAGCGGACCATAGTCGACACCCATATCAGTCAGCAGGTCGCGTGCTGCGAGCAGTGCGTCGAGGCTGGCACGGGCATTGTGTGTGCCCTGAACGAAAGCCTGCGGGAAGCGCTCGGTTACGCCGAAGCCATAGAAATCGCTCTCAACGACAATATAATTGGGGTTAAGCGGATTGGCAAGAATCATGTGCTCGAGCGTGGCAAAGCCGTAGGTCGGTGCCTCGATGCGGTTGAAGATGGTGTAATGGTTGTAGAGGATGATGCCTTCGCTTGCTGCCTCGCCCTCCCAGATATTCTCCGGGATAAGGATAGAGCCGCTCATGGTAATGGGCTGGCCGAAGGGGTCGGTAGAAGGATAGACATAGTTGATCTTTTTCATAGGACGATCCTGGTGCAAATCAAGGGGAATACCGTCCAAATCGGCTGAGAAGTGCAGCGTATCGTTGCGCATCTCATAGACCGTAGCCTCTTCGTCGATGGTCAGATTGGTGAACTCGGCGCCGAGGGCTTCCATAACTTCTCCGTTGTAGGCTGTCACTGTCAGCGTGCCGTCGTCATTGAAGTCAATGGAGCTGAGCTGCGAGGTGGTGAAAACCTTTGTAGTGTTGTCGGCGAGGGTAATCTTGACAACCTTGGCATTGGCTGTCACCAATGCTGCGAGGGCGAAAAGCAAAGTAAAAATCTTTCTCATGGCAGCTTACTTTTTAATGGTTTTACGCACGTTGCTTCCATCTTTTCTCACATAGATGCCCTTCCGGGCAGGCTCTTTCTGCAATTTGCGTCCATCAACAGTATACCAACTGCGCACGCCAGAGGTCTTTGCAGACTTCTTCACATTGCTAATGCCACTGGGAACAGTGCGGTTGATTGTCGCCTGCTCTACCGGCTCCTGCGTATTGTCCTCATAGATGAGGGTCACTTGCTCACGGTCGAACGTTATTCGCTTCACTACCTTATCACCGGCAGTGGCTACTTGTCCTTGAGCTTGCGCTATAGTTCCAATGGCACAAGCCACAAATAAAAACATAATCTTCCTAAACATAATTTATTAAATTTAAAGTTACCTTGTTATATCGTATAGAGCATTTATCATTGCAGGCTTTCAAAACAGCCATCATGCAACGCTCAGCCTATTATACAGAGTCTTCAAATATGTTGTTGCCACCTTCGCCCAAAGGCGTTTGAATACATCGCAAAGTGCGGTAACAGCGGAGAAGCCACTCTTCCTGAGCTAACACAGCCGTGCGGTATAGCGCTATAAACTATAGAGTTACGTTGCAAATATACGTAATCTCCGGGAATAATTTGCATTTCGCACTCTTTTTTTTGATATTTATTGCGTAATAAAAACACTTGGAAGCAACTCCGCAGTAGTCTGAGTTGCGGAAAAACGAGCATGAAGCAATGCAGATACACAGTTTTTTGCTACATTTGCAACCACATTCGACAGTAAAAATGACACTTCCCACAGACTTCATAAGGCAGACGGGCGATATGCTGGGCCGTGAAACAAGCGAAAAGCTGTTCAGCGCACTGCAGGAAGAAGCTACCGTGAGCCTGCGGCTGAACCCGTGGGCAAGGGCAGTGGCCGACGAGCAGGTGCTCAGCAGCTACGAGCGAGTGGCTTGGTGCCCAGACGGATACTCCCTGAAGAGCCGTCCGCCCTTCACCTTCGACCCACTGCTACACTGCGGAGCCTATTACGTTCAGGAGGCATCATCTATGTTTCTGAGCCATGTGCTGCGCTCGCTCGTACCTGAGCCGGTGATGATGCTCGACCTATGCGCTGCTCCCGGGGGCAAGTCCACTTGCGCTTTGTCGGCACTGGCAGAGGGAAGTGTGCTCTTCTGCAACGAGCCGGTGGCTCCGCGCGCGCAGGTTCTGGCCGAGAACATCCAGAAATGGCACCTGCCCCAGCTCGCAAACCACCAATCACCAATCACCACCCACCACTCACCACTCATAACCAACGCCACAGCAGCCGACTATGCGCGCTCGGGGCTTATGTTCGACGTGATACTCACCGACGTACCGTGCTCTGGCGAGGGAATGTTCCGCAAGGACGAGGGCGCAGCAGCCGAGTGGAGCCTTGCCAACGTGGACCGTTGCCAGAGCCTGCAACGCGACATCGTGGGAACCGTGTGGCCGTGCCTGAAGCCGGGCGGACTGCTCATCTACTCCACCTGCACCTTCAACACCCTCGAAAACGAGACCAACACAGCATGGATAGCATCTGAGCTGGGAGCCACGACTGTAGAAGTGAGCACCGACAGCAGCTGGAATATCACAGGCTGGATGCTCCCCGGCCAGCCACTCGCGGCATACCGCTTCCTGCCTGGCTTCACACGGGGCGAAGGACTCTACATGACAGTGCTGCGAAAGAACGGCACCAGCCCCGACACCACTTCGCCGGCAGAGCGCCTCGGCTCCTTCCTGCGCCAGCACAAGCGGCTCCTGGCAAAGGGCAAGGCACCGAACATGATGCCCACCGACTTCCTCGATGCCATGCGCCAGACTGCCGATGCACCGCGCGCCGACCTGTCGTGGCAGCAGGCAGTGGCATACCTGCGGCGCGAAGCTATCACCCTGCCACCCGACACGCCGCGAGGCACGGTGTGCCTTACCTACAAGCACCTGCCCATAGGACTGGCCAAGAACCTCGGCACGCGCGCCAACAACCTCTACCCGAAGCCATGGCGCATCAAATCAACCTATATTCCAGAACAAGAAACACTACACATAATAGCATGAAACAATATCTTTCGCTACTCCAACGCATACTCGACGAGGGCACAATGAAGACCGACCGCACCGGCACCGGCACCAAAAGCATCTTCGGACACCAGATGCGCTTCGACCTGAACGAGGGCTTTCCGCTGCTCACTACCAAGAAGCTGCACCTGAAATCCATCATCCACGAACTGCTGTGGTTCCTCCGCGGCGACACAAACATAGCCTATCTGAAGGCCAACGGGGTGAGCATCTGGGACGAATGGGCCGACGAGAACGGCGACCTTGGTCCCGTCTACGGCCAGCAGTGGCGCTCGTGGCCCGACTACAAGGGCGGCACCATCGACCAGATTAGCAACGTGGTAGAGATGATTCGCCACAACCCCGACTCGCGGCGCATGATTGTCTCGGCATGGAACCCTGCCGAGATAGAGCAGATGGCACTGCCGCCGTGTCACTGTCTGTTCCAGTTCTACGTGGCCGACGGTCGTCTGTCGCTGCAACTATACCAGCGCTCAGCCGACACGTTCCTCGGAGTGCCGTTCAACATTGCGTCCTATGCCCTGCTGCTGCTGATGATGGCGCAGGTGACGGGGCTCAAGGCTGGCGAGTTCATACACACCACGGGCGACACCCACCTCTACCTGAACCATCTGGAGCAGGCCCGCCTACAGCTCACACGAGAGCCGCGACCACTGCCAAAGATGCTGATAAACCCGGAAGTGAGCAGCATCTTCGACTTCAAATACGAAGACTTCCAGCTCACCGACTACAATCCGCATCCCCACATCAAGGCTGCCGTGAGTGTCTGAGGGTGTGGAATTATGGCTATTAACAGATGACAGTCAGAGAGCAGACGGTCAGTGAAAACAAAACAGCAAGGCTTGCGCAAACACTGCGGCAAGCCTTGCTGTATTATTGTTGTCGGGCAATCGGTCAGTTGTCGTCAAAGTGCTCTTCAATGCTCTCCATCTCGCCGATATTCCACTCAACTACCTTGCCCTCAGGGTCTATCAGCACGTATGTTGGAGCAGCCACGATGCCGTATGCCTCTGCCACGCTGCCCTTCCCCTCGGTGTCGAGCACGAGCTTCCAAGGCAGTTCATGCTCCTGTGCGGCAGCTTTCCACTTGTCTTTCTTGTCGTGGATAGCCACTCCCAACACCTCCACCTTGTCGCGGTGACTGGCATAGAACGCTTTGATGTGGGGAAAAGCCTGGATGCAACCACCACACCACGAGCCCCAGAAGTCGAGCAGCACATACTTGCCACGAAGCGACGACAGCGTGAGCATCTTGCCGCTGAAGTCCTCAAGGGTGAAGTCCTTGGCCTCCTTGCCAATGACTATGGCCTCACGAGTCTTTGCCGCCATCGTGTCGAACTCCTTGATGCCATCGCTGAAAGCATCATACAGTGGCTTCATCAATCCGCTCCTTGCCTGTTCGGATATAGCAGAAAGACATTTCCGCCCATTTGAGAATCCTGCTAAATGATTGAGCAGAAACACAGAGCCCTCGCTGTCGGGATGGCTCAGCACGTAGCTCATCACGGCACGGTTTTTGGCTTTCTGGTCGGTGAGCCCTTCCACCACTGCCTCCGCCTCCTTCACCTGCCGATAGGTGGAAGACGACTTGCTGACCGTGATATTGCCGACAGGCATAGGCCCATAGTTGAGAACGATGGTTGTATCGGCATCTTGCCCCGACACCGTAAGCACTGTCAAGGCAAGCATACAGAAGATTGAGAATAATGTCTTCATGGTTCAATATAAGTTAGTTATCATATTGCCTGCAAAGATAAAAAAAGCCCCAGAAACAGCCAAGCCGTCTACCATTTTTCTATAGCAAGAGAGTAGCTGACACACTGTCTGAAAACCGAATAATGCCGGTAATTTTACTCCAGCTATCCTGTAACATTGCTACAGAGCAGCTGGAGCACTGTTACAACTATCCTGTAACATTACTCCGGGGCTGCTGGAGAAAGTTTACGGAGCCCCTGGGAGAAATGTTAAAAATGTCTATCCTGCTACTTGCCGATATTCACAAGCTTATACTTCCTCGTTCCGAGACCAATCTGCTCGGCATAGTCGACGATGTAAGTGCCGTGCTGGCGGTTGATGCGCTCCTGCAGCGGCTTTGAATCGTCGCCCTTAGCATCTGTGTGGCCGAAAACGAGGTCGAGGCAAGCCTTGTCGAGAGCCACGGGATCGAGCGAAGCCAGTATGCCCACGTCCTTCATCTGCGGGTCGGCGGGGTGAGAGTCGCAGTCGCAATCCACCGACAGATTGTTCATCACATTGATATAGAGTATTCGCTTGCCGCCATCGAAGTACTCGTGAACGCCCTGCGCGGCGGCTGCCATCGACTCGAGGAAGTGATCCTGCTCGGGAAGGTTCTGGAACAGCTGCGTGTGTTCGGTCGCTTTGCCTGCAGTGTGGATGTAAGTCTTGCCTGCCGTCGATGCCACACCTATGCTGGCGTTCTTCAGCACGCCTCCGAAGCCGCCCATAGCGTGCCCCTTGAAGTGAGCCAGGTTGATCATGAAATCGTAGTTGGGCAGATGCGAGCCTACGATGTCATACTTCAGGTGCTTCTTGTCCTTGACGGGTATCCTGATGATACCGTACTCGTCCATTATGTCCACTGCGGCAATGCTGTCGAACCCGTGCTTATGGATGGTGTTCCAGTGGTCCTCCGGCGTGAGGCGCTTGCCCGGATAGGCAGTGCAACACTCCACGATGGTTCCGTTCACCTCCTCCACAAGCTGACGGATGAGGGTCGGTTTCAGGTAGTTGTTGCCTCCGTCCTCGCCTGTAGAAATCTTCACTGCCACCCTACCGCTTGCCTCGCGGCCCAATGCCTTGTAGATTTTGACCAGTGCTTCGGGGGTAATCTCCTTGGTGAAATAAACTTCCGACTGTGCCATGCCTACCGCTGTCATGGCAATCATGCAGATTGTAGCTAATAACTTTTTCATAATTCCATGTCTATTGTTTACAAAATCCGATGTAAAAGTAAGCATAAAGACCGAAACAAGCATGATACTTATTTCGGATTTTCATTCACATTTTGCCGAAAAGACACGCTTCCAGGAACAAGAACAGCACGAAACCACAGATTTCTTATGCAAGAACAGCTGCCTGTTAAGATCTTCCTGACAAGACGCGAATATCTATTCACAGCCTTTGCAGGGCTGCCCAAACCACGTTCGACCGCCATGAAAAGCCTCCTGCAAGGGTTGAAAAGAAAATAAAATATCTTTATTTAACTTTTCTAAACTTATTTTTTGTATCTTTGCCCGTTGTGAACAATGCCTTGGAAAAGGCTTGAACCGTTACAACCCACGATTACATGGAAATAACACTCATTGCTGCGGTAGCCCAGAACAGAGCTATCGGCTATCAGAACAAGCTGCTCTACTGGCTTCCCAACGACCTCAAGAGGTTCAAGGCGCTCACCACCGGCCACACCATAGTCATGGGACGGCGCACATTTGAGTCGCTGCCAAAGGGTGCGCTGCCCAACCGGCGCAACATAGTGCTGTCGCAGACCGCAGGCGAGCTGCCGGGCTGCGAGGTGTTTCGTTCGTTCGACGATGCTCTTGCCCACTGCGCTACCGACGAGCATATATATATAATAGGTGGGGCGAGCGTCTACCGCCAGACCATCGACAAGGCCGACAGGCTTGCACTGACCCTTATCGAAGACACTCCGACCCAGGCCGATGCCTTCTTTCCCGACTATTCGGACTGGAAAGTGGTGCATCAAGAGAACCACGAAGCCGACGAGCGCCACGCTCATGCCTACAAATTTGTAGACCTGGAACGGGTGAAGAAGTGACACTCCCACATTTCGGAGAAAATTAAACCACATCGACAACCATCATTTCACATAACTACGGAAAAGAACTATAAAACATAACAACAAATGAAAAAAACATTTTTGCTATCAATCACACTCCTGTCTGGCTTGATGCTGACATCGTGCATCAAGGAGGAGGCACTCGACCAAGAGTGCGACATAGAGGGAGCCTGGGTGGAAGGCGACCAATATGCCAGTATGTTCTACGACCCTTCGCAGATGAAACTGAACAATATCTCTACTGCGGAGAAGGAAATCAACTTCTCGGTAAAGTCGCTTATGCTGCTGCCCGACCGCATACCTGTGTTCTTCACGCTCTCAAAGGGAGCAACCATAGAGCCTGCCAATGGCTCGGAACAGGACTTCACGTCCGGCCCCGTGACCTATACCGTCACCTCACAGGACGGAGCATGGAAGCGCCAGTACTCCGTGGCCTTCAAGGAAGCAACCATGCCGACCTACAAATACAGCTTCGAGAACTATGAAAGCGTAGCGTTCTCGAAAGAAAAATTCTATCACAACTTCTTTGAGCTTGACAACGAGGGCAACCGCATTAACATCTGGGCATCAGGAAACCCCGGAGCCATATTGACCAAGACTAAATCTCAGCCCGAAGAGATGCCCACCTACTCCACCGAAGACGGCT
>ODAJ014734525.1_pt1 | contig 12297 bp, 7 predicted proteins | sample 1539241 | NCBI WGS metagenome assembly ODAJ01 (sample SAMN02144231, study PRJEB22623) | gut metagenome | biome: sheep rumen | host: Ovis aries | place: New Zealand | reverse complement strand
TCAGGGCACAAAACACGTCTCATGCAGTCTCCGACGCGCCTTCGGCGCTATAAAACGCTTTTATAGCGTTTTATGGGAGACTAGTATGAAAAAACGGGCAATCGGAAGCCTTCGACGTAGGGGAGGGGCTTGCCCCTCCCGCGCAGGCGCAAGAAAAATATAGGGCAACACCGCACAATCCGCCTTCGGCATCTTCCGGAAAATTTGTGCCCTGATTTCGTCACTTTTTCTTGCAATACACAAAGTATTCACGCGAAAAAGTGCCATCATCAGAACTCAAATTTTCTCGGAATCTGCTCTTGCCGTATTATGCGGTGTTGCCATAGACAAAATGTGAGGCAAATTCGACTGTTTTCGCGAATTTACCTCACATTTTTTTGAAAATGATGCACATTGCCGCCGGGAGGGGCAAGCCCCTCCCCTACGGCGATCATAGCGCCGTTTCCGTGCGTACTTGCATTTTGCAACACGCCCGTTTTCTCCTAAAAACTAAAAACTAAACACTAAAAACTAATTCCGCCCTCCGATCAGCGCCGCGCTGATGAGCGCGGTCAGGGGGATGGCGAGGATCATGCCGATGCTGCTCGAGAGGGCGCTGATCAGCTCAATGGCCATATAGGCCGAGGGCAGCAGCTGATAGCGCGCCAGCCCGAGGGAATAGAGATAGAGGATCAGCGTAAAGCCGCTGCCGAGAAAGGCGAGGATCAGCGTATTCGTCATCGTGCCGACCATGTCGCGCCCGATGTTCATCCCGGAGCGAAACAGCTCCCGCGCCCCGTAGGCGGGATTGGCGGCGTGCAGCTCCTCGATCGCCGAGGAAATGCTCATCGCCACGTCCATCACCGCGCCGAGGGCGCTGATGCAGATGCCGCCCACCAGCAGGTATCGCAGTCCGATCGGCACGCCCGTCTGCCGCAGCTGCAGCAGCGGCTCCACGTCGCTGATGCGCAGCCCGTCGATGCGCGCCAGAGCCTGCGCCGCAAGGCCGAAGCCCATCGCCAGCGCCACGCCCGCCACCGTGCCGAGCATCGCGCACAGGGTCTTGCGCTGCAGCCCGCCGAGGATCGTAAAGGCCACCGCCGTGATATACACGCACGCGATAAACACGGTCGGCAGCGTCGGCGCGCCGCGCAGCAGCAGCGGCAGCAGCACCCAGAACAGCACCGCCACCGTGACGGCCAGCCCGATCAGCGACTTGACGCCGGTTTTCCCGCCGACCAGCGCCGTGGACAGCACGAACAGCAGCACCAGCCCGACGAGCGCCGGGATGCGGTTATATTCATACACCGTCGCGCGGATCTCCCCGTTTGCGTAGGTGTTCACGATCAGCGCGGCGCTGTCGCCGGGCTGCAGCGGCACGCCGTAGAGCGGGCCGATGAAATTGCTCACCAGCAGGGTCTTCCCGGCGTACTGCCCGGTCTGCAGCTCGACGGTCATCGTCTGCTCGCCGCGCCAGCCGCCGTCGGAGGCCTCGTCCCGCACGCTGCTGTCGCTCAGGATCTCCACGACCCTGCCCTTTTCATACTCGGCGTAGTCCCCGCCGGCCGGCGCGGCTTTCTTCTCCGAGCCCAGCCAGAGCCGCAGCCCCGCAAACAGCAGCGCCGCGATCAGCAGCAGCGCGAGCGCGCGCCATTGCGCGCGAAACCAGGCCGAAAGCCCGGCTTTTTTTCCGTTTTTCATGCCTGTCAAACCCCGATTCTGATAGATGTCAAGTACCTATTCAGTCTAATCCCGTACAATGGGGGAGTTCAGAGGGGGAACGCCTCTGATTTTTCGCGCCGCAGCGCGAAAAACGGGTAGCAATATGTTTTTGACGGGGCTTTGCCTCGGCAAAAACACGCTAAACCGAGCTCTGCGAGGTCTCATGCCGACCAAACAAGGCACGTCTCCCGCAAGTGCCTTGTGCGATAAGCATGAGTGCCCATAACTGTTCAGTCCCCCATATGGGGACTGAACAGTTACGATGCTCTCAGCATAGCAAGTTCCCGATTCCCTGTCAAGTGCGCGGCGGCGAATCGACCCGAAAAGTTACGAAAAAGAAACAATCGGATTACACGAAAAAGACGGAAAAACCCGCTTAAAATCTTAATTTTTCGGTATTTTCATTTTTTGTATGTTTTCATAAATTCGCAGGAAAAAATTCTATGATCTTCCACGTTCTTTTTGCAAATTCCCACTGGCAAACGGGAAAATTTCTGCTATAATATCTGATGTATACTTATGTGAACGGGCCGGAAAAACCCCTTGGCCCGCTTCGAGGAGGTACCCTGATGAATATGAAGAGAATGAGCAAGGTCCTGTCCCTGGTCCTGCTGTTCGGGATGCTGCTTTCGCTGCTCCCGGCCGCCGCGCTCGCGGCGGACGGCGCGACCGCGGCGCTCAAGGAGAGCGTTGCCGCGGGCGACAAGGTCGTGATCTACTATCCGGTGGAGAAGAAGGTCGCGAGCACCGAGGACTACTTCTATAACAACAAAAAGCACGAGCTGGTCTCGCTTGACGCCACCGTGGAGGACGGCAAAATGACCGTTCCCGAGGGCGCCGCGATCCTGACTGTTCAGGTCAATGACGACGGACAGTACAGCTTCGTCACCGACGAGGGCAAGTACCTGTACGCTGACGGCACCCATGTCCAGTTCGTCGACGAAGCCGGAGAGAATACGCTTTTCGTGCTGGAGGACACGACCAGCACGAACTATGCCGGTCACTTCATCCGCTGCGCCACCGCCAACTACAACGGCAAGGCGCAGTACCTGGAGTATTACGGCGGCTATTTCTCCGTCTACGGGATGAATAACAGCAACGCGGACATCTACACCTTCCAGTTCTTTGCCCTGGAGTCCGCTGAGGAGCCGCAGCCGACATATAACACCGTCGCCGAGGCTCTCGCCGGCGAGGAGGGAGCGGAGTTCACGGTCAAGGCGGTCGTGACGATGATCGACGGCAAGAACGTCTATGTGCAGGACGCCACCGGCGGCATCTGCCTGTACTTCAGTGCGGCCCCGACGGGGCTCGCCCTGGGCGACACCGTGATCGGCAACGGCAAGCGCATGACCTACCGCGGCCTGCCCGAGCTGGGCGAGGCGAGCTTTGAGAAGTCCGAGGGTCTGACGCTCGAGGCGAAGGAGACCACGATCGACGCCCTCACCACCGCCGACGTCTGCACCTATGTCAAGCTCTCCGACCTCACCGTCACCGAGGTCTATGACAAGAACGGCGAGTACTCGACTCCCAACATCAAGGTCGCGGACGCGGAGGGCCATGAGATCCAGATCTACAAGGCCGTCGTCGGCAAGACCGGGGACGAATGGGACGTCAAGGTCGATGACAAGGTCGACGTGACGGCCGCCGTCGGCGTCAACAACACGACGCTGCAGCTGCGCAACACCCTCGCCTCCGAGATCACCGTCAAGACCGAGGAGCCGCAGCCGGCGTATAACACCGTCGCCGAGGCCCTCGCCGGCGAGACCGGCGCGGCCTTCACCGTCAAGGCCGTCGTAACGATGATCGACGGCAAGAACGTCTTCGTGCAGGACGCCACCGGCGGCATCTGCCTCTTCTTCGACGCGGCCCCGACCGACCTCGCCCTGGGCGACACCGTGATCGGCAGCGGCACGCGCGCGACCTACCGCGGCCTGCCCGAGCTGAGCAAGGCCACCGCCGAGAAGTCGGAGGGCCTGACGCTCACGGCGAAGGAGACCACGGTCGGCGCCCTGACCACCGCCGACATCTGCACCTATGTCAAGCTCACGAACCTCACCGTCACCGAGGTCTATGACAAGAACGGCGAGTACTCCAACCCGAACATCAAGGTTGCGGACGCCGCCGGCAACGAGATCCAGATCTACAAGGCCGTCGTCGGCAAGACCGAGGGCGTCTGGGACGTCAAGGTAGATGACAAGGTCGACGTGACGGCCGCCGTCGGCGTCAACAACACGACGCTGCAGCTGCGCAACACCCTCGCCTCCGAGATCACCGTCCGGCAGCCCGAGGTCAAGGGCGACCGGATCACCGATCTGAGCGAGCTGACCGACGGTCTGACCGTCGCGATCTACAGCCCCAGCCACAAGACCTCCGTCAGCTCCAAGCCCAACGGCGACTGGTATCTGAAGGCCAATCCCGCCACTGTGGAGAACGGCAAGGTTCAGAACTTCACGCAGGAAGATATCTGGACCGTGAAGCTCAACGAGAACGGCACCTACAGCTTCTACGCCTACGGCGACGAGACCCGCAGCATCACGGTTTGGCCCAGCGGCAGCTACGCCGAGCTGAGCCTGAACGTCGCCACCTATCCCGACAACACCTGGTCTCTGGCTCCCGCCGTGACCGAGGACTGCTTCTACATGAGCAGCGCCACGCTGACCGGCACCAACCGGGACGGCGAGACCGGCCCGGCCTACGTCGAGGCCTACATCCGCAACGGCACGGAGGTCTTCTCCGGCTACTTCGTCACGCCCGAGTCCAACAAGTTCAAGGAGAGCGAGTTTGCTCTGCAGTTCTACCTCGTCGATCCCGCGGACGCGCTGGCGGCCTTTGACGACGGCGAGTGGGACGGCGTGCTCGATAAGGGCAAGCAGTACATCGTCTACAACGCCGCGGCGGAGGGCTCCCTGGGCCTGGCCGAGCGCGACACCTACTCCCTGACCGCGGTGCCCACCGTCATCGAAGAGGGCAAGGCCAAGGCCGGCAACGGCGCCTATGTCTTCACCGTGGATTCGATGGGCCGCTACTACAGCTTCGCCGTGGACGGCAAGTTCCTCGCCACCAACAACGCCGAGGAGCTCTTCTTCGCCGAGCCGAACGAGGACGGCAGCGCGCCGGAGACGGCCAAGTGGTTCCTCACCAAAAACGGCGAAGGCTACATTATTTATAATAAGGAAGCGCAGTACGGCGGCACGCCGGTCTGCATCGAGTTCTTCTCCAGCGTGTTCTCCGGCTGGACCTTCAGCACGAAGAACGACGTCGGCATCTATCTGTTCAACTTCTACGAGCCCGCCGAGGGCACCGAGATCCGCGCAGGCGTCGTGCAGGCGCCCGCCGTCGTGTTCGACTGTGCCGATTTCCGCTTTATCGAGCAGGATTACCTCTGCTCCTTCACGCTGGACGATCTGGCCGAGGAGATCACCGAGCTCACCGTCACCTACACCGCCGGGGAAAAGACCGGCACCGTGACCGAGCTTGAGAAGTCCGAGGACGGCAAGATCTGCAGCTTCACCATTCCCGCCGCCGACATCGACGCCGAGGGTGTGGACAGCCTCACGATCCGCGTCGAGGTCAGGAACAGCTATGACATCAGCTACAGCGGCGAAAAGACCGTCGAGATCATCGACGAGCCCTTCTTCACCGAGCTGACGCCGTCGCCCAACGCCCAGACCCGCGACGAGAAGAAGCCGACCATCTCCGCGAAGATCGGCAACACCGGGGAAGGCGCGGAGTTCACGATGACCGTGAACGAGCAGCCCGTCGAGGCCGTGTTTGCTGAGGGCGTGCTGAGCTACACGCCCGCCGAGGAGCTTGCCGACGGCCGCGTGACCGTGAAGGTCAGCGTCAAGCGCACCGACGGCGTCACCGCCGAGCAGACCTGGAGCTTCACCATCGGCATCGCCGACTACCAGCTCTACTTCGGTCAGCTCCACTCCCACACCACCTATTCCGACGGCTCCGGCAGCCTGGACACCGCCCTTGAGTACATCGCCTCCCTGCCGAAGAGCGCCAACGTCCAGTTCGTGGCCTTCACCGACCACTCCAACTACTTTGACACCACCTCTGCCGCGAACCCCGCCTCCGCGCTCAACGACAAGACCCAGATGACCGAAGAGAGCCTTGCGCTCTGGAACGAGTACAAGGAAAAGGTCGCGGCTTTCAACGCCACCCACAGCGACATCGTCGCCATTGCGGGCTTTGAGATGACCTGGGCGGGCGGCCCCGGCCACATCAACACCTATGACAGCGACGGTCTGGTCTCCCGCAACAATAGCGAGCTCAACAACAAGTCCGGCGACGCGGGCATGAAGCTCTACTACCAGATCATCAACCAGGGCGCGAGCCTCAACCAGTTCAACCACCCCGGCACCACCTTCGGCAACTTCACAGACTTCTCCTACTGGGATGCCGCCACCGACGCGCACATGTTCCTGGTCGAGGTCGGCAACGGCGAGGGCCAGGTCGGCCAGGGCGGCTACTTCCCGAGCTATGAGCAGTACATCATGGCGCTCGACAAGGGCTGGCATGTGGCGCCCACCAACAACCAGGACAACCACAAGGGCCGCTGGGGCAACGCCAACGACGCCCGCGACGTTATCCTGACCAACGACTTCACCGAGCAGGGCATCTACGACGCCATCCGCGCGCTGCGCGTGTACGCCACCGAGGATAAGAACCTGCAGATCTTCTACACGCTCGACGGCAAGCCCATGGGCACCATCTTCGGCGACGATTACGAGCCTGAGAAGCTGAAGGTCGAGGTCAACCTCTATGATCCCGATCCGAGCGACTCGATCAGCAAGGTCGAGGTCGTGGTGGACGGCGGCGTGACCGCCTACACCTGGGACGACGCGGCGGAGCTGGCCGAGGGCAGCCTCACCGCCGAGCTCGAGCCCGAATACAGCTACTACTTCATCCGTGTCACGCAGGCCGACGGCAACCTGGCCGTGACCGCGCCCGTCTGGGTCGGCAAGGCCGTGAAGGTCGGCGTCACCGACATCAAGGCCGAGGCCGAGCCCGTCTACAAGGACGAGGAAGCCACGCTCATCACCACGCTCTTCAACGACGAGGCGGCCGCCGCCACCGTCAAGAGCCTGGTCTACACCGTCAACGGCAGCGAGGTGCTCGGCACCGACACCACCGGCTATGAGCTGCCCGCGAACGGGACCCTGCCCGTCAGCTTCAAGCACAGCTTCGACAAGGCCAAGCTCACCACCGTCACCGTCACGGCGACCATCGTCTATGACGGCAAGGAGTACGTCAAGACCGCCTCCGTCGAGCTCGACGTCATCGACCGCGAGAATGAGAACACCGTCTCCACCATCGCGGAGGTGCGCGCGGCCTCCGATCCGGCCGACACCGGCTACCGCTTCGTGCTCGAGGGCGTGCTGACCTCCAACGCCTCCGGCTATGACAAGGACACCGCCTTCTTCGACTGCGTCTATGTGCAGGACGAGACCGCCGGCATCTGCTGCTTCCCGGTCTCCGGCGAGTATAAGATCGGCGACAAGGTGCGCATCGTCGGCCACACCGACTTCTTCCAGGGCGAGCCCGAGCTGCAGGTGGAGTCCATCGAGGTCATCGGCGAGGGCAGCGTAGCGCCCACCGAGATCAAGGCCTCCGAGCTCAATGACCGCTCCGCCGAGGGCAAGCTCGTCACCGTCAAGGGCACCGTCGAGAGCGTCGAGGAGGCCAACGGCCTCATCCAGACCGTCATGGTCAAGGACGCCGAGGGCAATCTGGCCCGCGTGTTCATCGACGGCTATATCACCACCGCCAAGGAAGTTGAAAACTGCGTCGTCGGCGCCGAGGTCGAGGCCACCGGCCTTGCCTCCTACGACGACACCTTCAACGCTCCCGAGGGACCCTTCCCCCGCATCCGCATCCGCGACCGCGCGGACGTGATCTGCACGACCGCCGAGCCTGAAAAGCCCGTGGCGCCCACGGTCAAGCCCGCGGCCGGCGAGGTCGAGAAGGGCACCGAGCTGATCTTCGATACCCCGACCGAAGGCGCTGAGATCGAGTACAGCACCGACGGCGGCAAGACCTGGACGAAGGGCGACCGCTTCACCGTCAACGAGGACGTGACCGTTCAGGTCAAGGCCGTGAAGGACGGGCTGGAGAGCGAGGTCGTCACCCTCAAGTACACCGTCAAGGCGAAGACGCCGGCCCAGGAGGGGACAGTCACCCTTGACCCGAACGGCGGCAGAGTCGCCACGACGCAGGTCAGGCTCAAGGACGGCAAGCTTCCCGCCCTGCCCACGCCGCAGGAGCGTGACGGCTACCTCTTTGCCGGCTGGTTCGACGCGAAGACCGGCGGCCTGGAGGTCCTCGAGGGCGACAGCATCGAGGCGGGCGCCACCCTGTATGCCCGCTGGTACGAGCTGCGCGCCGTGGCCACGGAGAACGCCGTGGTTCCCACCGCGCTCAAGGACAAGTATTCCACGGTCGACGCGATGAAGAGCGCCATGCTCAAGACCGTGCAGCGCCGTCTCGGCACCACCACCGTCAAGGGCAGCAAGCTCTATGAGCTGAAGGTCGAGTATTACGACGGCACCCAGTGGCTGCCGGTCAGCGCCGACCAGTTCCCGGCCAAGGGCGTCCAGTTCAGCCTGGCGCTGCCCAGCGGCTCGGCGACGAACGACCGCTTTGTCGCGCTGCACCTCTTCGGCGAGGACGGCAACGGCCACAAGGCCGGTGAGGGCGAAATGCCCACCGTCACCAAGAGCGGCACCACGCTCAGCTTCACCGTGCACGGCTGCTCCCCGCTGCTGCTCGTCTGGACCGGCACCGGCACCAACGGCAACAACGGCGTGAACACCCGGACCGGCGACGAGTCCAACCTCATGCTCTGGGCCGCGCTGATGCTCGCCTCCTCCGCCGCGATGGCGGCGCTGGTCATCGGGCAGAAGAAGAGGAAGAACAGAGCCTGAACCCCGTTTTAACCCGACAGGGACTGCGAGTGATCGCAGTCCCTGCTTTTTTGCTCCCTCTTGACGAGTTATGGTATACTGGGAAAAAACAATAGAAAGAAGAATCGCACATGATCCGTGAAATCCGAATCTCGCGTGTGGAGGATCTGATCCCGCTGCTGTCGGATCAGCCGTACCGGCCCGACCTCGGGCGCAACCGCAGCCTCTATGTCTACCGCGGCATGGCCAACGCGGACTTTACCATGGTCACGAGTCTCCGGCGCAACTGCAAGGAGCTGCAGCGCGAGCTGGAGCCCGCGATTTTGAAAAACTTTGCCAAATACGCCGTGCTGGAGGACCCGACGATCGCCCAGTCCGTCTGGCGGCAGATGTTCCTCGGCCAGCATCACGGCCTGCCCACGCGCCTGCTCGACTGGACGCAGTCGGCGCTGGTGGCGCTGCATTTTGCCGTGAGCGAGGACAATCTCGAGCACATGGAGCTGCACGACTGCATGGTCTGGCGCGTGGACATCAAGGAGCTGCACGCCCTGCTGCCGCCGCGCTATCAGGACATCATGGCCCTCAACAAGGCCGAGGTCTTTTCCGTCGACATGCTGGACCGCGCCGCTGCGGACATCGCCGCCTACGACCGCGACATGGGCGATCACGCGATGGTCGTCATCGAGCCGCCCAGCATCGACTCGCGCATCGTCAACCAGTATTCCTTCTTCTCCGTCATCCCGATGGACATGGAGGATGTCGAGGGCTTCCTCGACCGGCGCACCCGCAACACCGTCAAGTATGTCATCGACCGCAGCCTCCGCTGGCGCGTGCGGGATATGCTCGACCAGCTCAACATGAGCGAGCGCCTGGTCTATCCGGGCCTCGACGGCCTGTCGCGCTGGATCGCGCGCCACTATTTTGTCAAGCAGAGCCCCGAGAGCTGACAAGAAAAAACACTTGACAGCCGCGGGAAAGGGTGCTATACTCTGCAAAGTCAAAGAGCTTGACAGGGAGGGAGCGCCGTGGAAGATCGTATCATGCAGAGCATGCTGCTGGATTTTTACGGCGAACTGCTGACCGAGCGGCAGCGCAGCTGCTATGATCTGCACGTCAACGAAGACCTCTCCCTTTCCGAGATCGCCGAGCAGAGCGGCATCTCCCGCCAGGGCGTGTGGGACAACATCCGCCGGGCGGAGCAGTCGCTGCGGGAGATCGAGGAAAAAACCGGGCTCGTCCGGCGCTTCACGGCGCTGCGGCGGGGGCTCAAAGCCGTGGAGCTTCAGCTTGCCGCGCTCGAGCAGCGCGTGACAGGCGACCAGAGGGACAGCGTCCGGCTGATGCGTGAAGAGCTGAAACAGCTTGAGGAATGACATATGGCCTTTGAAAGCTTATCCGAAAAACTGAATGCCGCCTTCAAGCGGCTGCGCGGCAAGGGCAGGCTGACGCCGTCCGATGTTCGGGAGGCGATGCGCGAGGTGCGCATGGCGCTGCTGGAGGCGGACGTCAGCTACAAGGTGGTCAAGGACTTCACCAAGTCCGTCACCGAGCGCGCCGTCGGCACCGATGTGCTCGAGGCGCTCAACCCCGCCCAGATGGTCATCAAGATCGTCAACGAGGAGCTCTGCGCCCTCATGGGCGGCGAGAACCAGAAGCTGAACATCAGCTCGCAGCTGCCGAGCGTCGTGATGCTGGTCGGCCTGCAGGGCGCGGGCAAGACCACCAACGGCGCCAAGCTCGCCGGCTACATCCGCAAGCAGGGCAAGCGCCCGCTGCTCGTGGCCTGCGACATTTACCGTCCCGCCGCCATCAAGCAGCTCGAGACGGTCGGCGCGCAGCTGAACATCCCCGTCTTCCAGATGGGACAGACAAACCCCGTCGAGATCGCCAAGGCCGCCATCGAGTACGCCAAAGCCCACGGCAACGACGTCGTCTTTCTCGACACGGCCGGCCGCCTGCACATCGACGAGGCGCTGATGCGGGAGCTGCAGAACATCCGCGACGAGGTGCACCCGGCGGAGATCCTGCTGGTGATCGACGCGATGACCGGCCAGGACGCGGTCAACGCCGCCACCGCCTTTGACGAGGCGCTGGGCGTGACGGGCGTCATGCTCACCAAGCTCGACGGCGACGCCCGCGGCGGCGCGGCGCTGAGCATCCGGGCCGCCACCGGCAAGCCCATCAAGTACATCGGCGTGGGCGAGAAGCTCGACATGATCGAGCCCTTCCACCCCGACCGCATGGCCTCCCGCATCCTCGGCATGGGCGACGTGCTCACGCTGATCGAGAAGGCCGAGCAGAGCTTTGACGAGAAGAAGGCGCTCGAGGCCGCCGAGAAGCTGCGCGCCAACCGCTTCACGCTCAGCGATTATCTCGACCAGATGAAGCAGCTCAAGAGCATGGGCGATCTGGAGAGCGTCATGGGCATGATCCCGGGGGTCGACGCCAAGGCGCTCAAGGGCGCGAAGCTCGACGAGAAGGCCATGGCGCGCCAGGAGGCGATCATCCTGTCGATGACGCAGGCCGAGCGCGACAACCCCTCGATCCTCAATTCCAGCCGCAAAAAGCGCATTGCCGCGGGCTCCGGCGTCAACGTTGTGGACGTCAACCGCCTCATCAAGCAGTTCGAGGCCATGCAGCAGATGATGAAGCAGTTCAGCGGCAAGAACATGAAGAAGCTGCAGCGCAAGTTCGGCCGCATGGGCGGCGGGGGCTTCCCCGGCCTCGGCGGCGGCTTCGGGATTTAAAAAATCTGTCATTCTGAGCGCAGCGAAGAATCTGAAAGGTCCTTCGGCTTGACTCAGGATGACAAGCTGTGTTTACTCACGCGCAAGCGTTTGTAATATACGAAATACGAGCATGGAGGTGAATATAGAAAATGGTTAAAATCAGACTGCGCAGAATGGGCGCCAAGAAGGCCCCTTACTACCGTGTCATCGTCGCCGATTCCCGTTCTCCCCGCGACGGTCGCTTCATTGAGGAGCTGGGTACCTATGATCCCATGGCCGAGGGTGAAACCGTGAAGATCGACGTGGAGCGCGCCAAGTACTGGATTGCCAACGGCGCTCAGCCGACCGATACCGTTCGCGGCCTGCTGAAGAAGCTGGAGGCCTGACAAGGAGTAACGACCGGCAATGAAAGAATTACTGACCTATATTGTACAGAGCCTGGTCGACCATCCCGACGAGGTCTCTGTGACCGAGCGCAAGGCCGACGGCGAGACCGTGTATGAGGTCCGCGTCGCCGACGGCGATATGGGCAAGGTCATCGGCCGTCAGGGCCGGATCGTCAAGCAGATCCGCATCCTGATGCGCGCCGTCGCCCAGAGAAAGGGCAAGAAGATCTCCGTGGAGATCCTCGATTAAAAAAGCAGAGGCAATCGCCTCTGCTTTTTAGTTTTTAGTGTTTAGTTTTTAGTTTTTAGTAGAACGGGCGGATACTTCCCCAATCCCCGTCCACCCCGTAGGGGCGATTCACGAATCGCCCGCCTTCCCCCCAAGCCTTCCCCGCGCGGTACACTCCCAAGCAACAAAAAACGTGCGGCGAACACGGATCATCCCCCGTATCCTCCGCACGTTATCTTCTAAAAACTAAAAACTGATACTGTTTTCCAATAAAATGCTTCATTTTATTGGAAAGGCATCGCGTAAAACGCGCTGCCAGTTTTGTGCCTCAGGGCACAAAA
>ODAJ012165667.1_pt1 | contig 12305 bp, 8 predicted proteins | sample 1539241 | NCBI WGS metagenome assembly ODAJ01 (sample SAMN02144231, study PRJEB22623) | gut metagenome | biome: sheep rumen | host: Ovis aries | place: New Zealand | reverse complement strand
GAGACCGAGCTGGTAATTGCCAACTGATTGATTCCTCATTAAGGGGCGCGTTTCTGCGAACAGGCCTGCAGCTGTGCGTCTTTTCCCGAAATCATAAAAAAGCAAAACAGGAGACCGCAAAGAAATGATAAACATTTCTTTGCGGTCTTTTTTGCGTGTACAACATATACGATGACAAATCAAGTGGTGCGTGACAATCAAGTGCAGGCAGAGTATGCAGATATCGTTATTTTTTTGCGTGCACGATGAATCTGTTCAGAAGAAAAACAAACACGCAACTAATGAAAAATCCTGCTCAAGCTCAAAATCCATGTTGCAAAAACATATACGTTGATATAAAATAGGACTCGTACTGGTCCACTTTTTGTTTTTTTGAATATGATTTTCATAAAGAAGGCGTTTTAAATACTGGATGATCAATGCAGAAGAAAACGACTTTCGAAGGGTATGTTCACGAGAATCGGTAATTCCGGTTCTTTTGTCGCTTGTTTAAAGCGAAGAGACAGTTGTTCTGTGTCAAGACAAGATAAGGCTTATCTGTTTAAGGTGAAGCATTCAGATGAGAGCACATGAGGTAATGTTTTATGTCGAGTGGGCTCTGTCTGAATTTCACAATGTGCCGCAGTCGCTTACATCCTGCTTAAGAAAATCGCTTATTCATCCTGAGCCAAAGCGCAGATGATTTTATATTGTATTGAACAGATTCATCTGAATTGTGCTTATTGGAATTGAGTATGTGGAAAGGAGGTTTGAATTATTGTTTAGCATAAAGTGAGTGCAAGCTGGATTATTGCGTATGCTACACAGATACTACTTTGTATACAAATATAATAGAACGGAAAAACAGAGGTAATTATCTCAAGGAGGAACTACTAAATGAAGAAGAAAATTGCAGTATTATTGGCTTCTGCTCTTCTTTTCAGTGCCTTCAGCGTAACTGCATATGCCGAAGACGCAGACGGAGATCACAGCAAGGCTGGCGAGGAGTATTTCAATCCCACCGAATTCCACGAGGTTGAAGATACTCTTGAAGATTATGAGAACGGTAGATGGGCAGTGGAGCCTACTTGCACAGAGGATGGCGTTTGGCGCTATGACTGCAGTCATCCGACAGATACCGGCATGACATTCCATGAAGTCGTAGTACCTGCCGACGGGCATACATGGAGCTCTGATGTGGACGGTGTGAACTGGGGCCGCGTTATTAAAGAGCCCACCTGCACAGAAGAAGGCGAAGCAGAAGACTACTGCGTAGTCTGCGGTGAAGTCAACCCCGACATTCAGCCTCGTATTATTGAAAAACTTGACCATGAATACGAGTACGTGATGGACACCTTTGAAAAAGCGACTTGTGTCTCTGATGGTAAGGAAACCGGACATTATGAGTGCAAGAATTGCGGTGCTGTTAAGACTGATCCCAAGACTGGCGAAGAGATCATTGAAGTTGAGACATGGACATGGGAAGATCCCGGTGAGGAAGATGACGACTTTAATGAAGCTCATGACTGGGACGGACTGGTTCGTGAAGAGGATCCTACATGCGCAGATTCCGGACTTGATGTTCAGTGGTGCAAGCGCTGCGGTCTGAAGAGAGAGATCGAAGTTGATCCGCTTGAGGCTCAGTATGAAATCGCATCTTCCCGTCTGCTCAATTGCTATGAGGAAGAAATCACCTACAGTTGCGTAAACTGCAATGGTGATGTTCACGAAGACTACACAGAAGTCAGAGATGCAAGAGCTCATACTTTCCGTGACACGATCGATGAAGAAAAGTCTAAAGAAGCTACCTGCACAGAGTGGGGCTACGACATTATCAAGTGCGAGCACTATGATGATGAGGGCAATGATCAGGCCAGACATGACGAGCTTCTTAAAGAAGAGACAAAGACATTTACGGACAGCAGAGGCAATAAGTTTGAATCCACGATTCCTTACTATGAGGGATACAAGACTGTTGAGATCGCACCGACAGATCATCAGTGGGGCAAATGGGTCAAACGCCATGGCGCAGGCGAAGGCAATAACGAGTACGGATATTGGATCCGCGAGTGCACAGTCTGCCATACAACTGACGAGCTTGTAACCAAGGATGAGGTCGTTGAAGTTGTTAATCCTACCTGCACAGAAGACGGCAAACTGGTTTATCTTGACGGCTCCGAAGAAGTTATTCCCGCAACAGGTCACACAGAGGTTGAGATTCCTGCAGTAGAGCCTACTGTTGACAGCGTAGGTTTCACAGCCGGAACAAAGTGCGCAGTCTGCGGCGAGATCCTTGTTGCACCCGAAGAGATTCCTGCTCTGAAGGATGGTTTTGTCAAGGACGATGACGGCGAGTGGCGTCTGTACAAGGAAGGCGAAGTGGAGGAAGATTTCACAGGCATTTACGAGTATGATGGCGGCGAGTTCTATCTTGACAAGGGCGTGCTTCAGGACGAAGCAAATGGCCTGAATCTTGTAAAGGGCACATGGTACTTCCTGTCTCAGGGCCAGATCCAGAGAAAAGATGGCTTTGCGGAGTATGATGACAACTGGTTCATGATCGACAACGGCGAGCTGGATAAGGATGCAAACGGCCTGTACACCTACAAAACCGATGAGGGTGAGGGTGTATTCCTGTTTGCAGCAGGACGTCTTCGCACTGATGTGAACGGACTTTGGCAGGATCACTACGGAACCTATGGACCTGCTGACACATGGTACTTCCTTGCTGATGGCCAGGTTGTTGATTTCACAGGTGTTGCTGAGTACAATGGCAGCTTCTTCGTAGTTGAGAAGGGTGTCTTCAACGATAAGTACAATGGAACCATCAAGTATGACGGCGCAACCTTCAACGTTGTGAACGGTCAGCTCTATGGTCAGGTTGGCTGAGTTGACTTCGCAATACAAACAGATGGAAATACAAGGGTAACAGGCAACAGGCAGCAGGGTAATAGTTCATAAGTGATTTATGTTTTATTCCCGGTGCCGGAGGCCCGAATGTTTTTACGAGCGAGCCTGTAATATCGGATTTTAAAGAGGAGACAGCTGTCGGGCGATGTTCCGATAGCTGCCTCTCTTTATCAAAAGAAACTGTAACTCGGGGGCACATCTTTTATGGGCGATGGGAAAAAAGCAGTCCGTTACGCACGGGGGCAGGTGATTTGTATCCTTCTTGCTGCGTTGTTTACGCTGGGGGCTTATGTAAATACCGGGCGTATTCAGCAGCAAAGTCTGCAGTCTTTTTATTACTATGACTATCAAATGCCGGCGGATTTGGAAGGATTTAAAACCATCTATGAAGATTCTGTCGCGGAAAAAAAGAATCTGGGTGTCATTCTGAGGGGAAAAGATATTGAAGACAGTACACTGTTTTTAAATTTTCCAAAGGGGAAAGGCCAATATATCCGCAGTCTGGTCCTGCAGATCAGAGACGGCTTTCTCTTCGATACTCAATGCACTTTGTTTTATCGTACCAGAGATGGGCTTCTTGACCAGGAGCACAGGCAGGTGGTCTCTCTTCCAAAGGGAGAGACAGTGGTGTACTTTTCTCTGCCGGAAAAAGCGGATTATAAAATGAGCGGGATCCGGGTGGATTTTGAAGACAAATATCATCTGGTGAAAGCGATGATTTCAGAAGAACCACTGACGGCATCCTGGTCACCGGAGGAAAAACCATCCAACCGATACACTTTGATCTGTTTTCTCGCAGCCCTCTTTCTCGCGGAATGCATTTGGTTTAATGCGTCAGCAATTCTTAACGGATCGAAAAGAATGCTGCGGCTGCGAAAGAAACTGGTCTGTGGCCTTCTGCTGACAGGATTTGCTGCAGTTAATGGTGCATTTGCGGCAGAGGCCGTATTTGAAATAGCAGGGAAGCAGTGCACCAGCTTCTGGATGATATTTTCAGCAGGAGCAGGGGCAGCTGTGATCTGGGAACTTTATCTGCTGTTCCGGGAAACCTATACATTGCGCGGCTGGAAACTTGTTCGGCAGAATTACGGGATCCGGAGGGAAAAAGACATTTTGAGATCCGGACTTTTCTGGTCGTTGACGGCTGTCATTCTTATGAGGATCCTGCTTGCTTTTCATGACAGCCTTGCTGATATATCGGAAGATATAGACAGGGCACATGTGCTGATTCCCCTTGCAGTGATACTTGTGCAGGTCCTTTTGCTGGCACTGCTGTATAAAAAATATATTTTATCCAGGGACGAGAACGAGATATCGTTTCAAAAAGTATATCTGTTCCTTTTTTTTGCGTTTGGACTTGCGTATTTATTTCTTTTTCTCCCTTTTGTATCTCCGGATGAACCGGATCACTATATATCGGCATACAGAATATCAGATCTGTTGTTGGGGCAGATCGGTCAGCTGGGAGACAAGAGGCTGCTGATGAGGATGGAGGACTATCAGTTCTTTGAGCAGCAGAAATATGTTCTGGATCCCAAATATTATATGTCGGTTACGGGAAATCTGCATCTGCACCGGCATGTACCGGGGTATGTGATCGCCGGAGGACCGATGGTCACAAATTCGATCTTTTCGTATTTTCCTGCGGGTATCGGCATAGCGATTGCAAGGGTCCTGAATCTAAGCGCCGGTATGGCTTTCTATTTCGGAAGAACAGGGAATCTTCTTTTTTTTGCCTTCTGCTTCTATCTCATGATGAAAAAGATCCCGTTCGGGGATACTGCGCTGTTTACGCTTGTAATGCTCCCGATGTCACTCCACGTTGCCGGATCCTTTTCATATGATGGTGTCACATTCTGCATCACAGCAATGTTTGTGATCAGGGTCATGCAGATGATCTGCAGAAAAGGAAGGATAAGTGACAGAGAATACTTAAGCTGTTTTGTAAACGGCGCACTGATGGCACCGTCAAAGCTGGTGTATCTGCCGTTGCTGCTGCTCGTATTTCTGATTCCCGGAAACAGGCTGGCACACAGTCCCTCAGGGGCGTGGAAAAGAAAGGCGGCAATCATTTTCTTTTCAGTGATCTTTATGGCAACGGTGATGTTTGCCGTGAATATGCTGGGGGCGGATTCCGCGATTCGTGATATGGTTCAGAACAATGCATCAGTCAATATGGTTGCCTGGGCGCATGAGGAAGGATATACGATCTCCTGGATTCTGCATCATCCCCTGAGATACCTGGCAATGTGCTTCCGGACTATGTTCATAATGGCGGATACATATTTCTATACTCTGATCGGGACGAAACTGGGCTGGCTCAATATTGGTGTCCCTGAATTACCGGTCGTCCTCGGCTTTTTTGCTTTTCTGCTTGCAGTGAATATCCGGGATGTCAATGCGGACACCTTTCTGCCGGATGGAAAAACCAAGGGATTTATCAGCGTTTTGTGTGCCTGCTCAGTGATGCTGACCCTCCTTGTCATGGCATTGAACTGGACGCCGCTTTCCCAGAACTATATATCAGGGGTTCAGGGCAGATATTTCCTGCCGCTGCTGATACCTGCGATCTGGGTATTCCGGACCAGGACAATACAGGTGGAAAGTTCCATAAGGAAGAGCATTGTGTTCTTTGAAGCAGCTGTAAATATACTGCTCCTGATCTATTTGTTTACCAATACGATGGTTTGAGGCTGGGACATAGTGCCTGCAGACAGGACCGGGCAAGTGCCATATTTTATGCGTGCCGACAGTTGTCTGGCGGGTATGTCCTGTAAATGTCGACTCTTTTTACGTTTTCGCAGGAGCGAAAACGCCTGAGAAAGATGCAGATCATCAGCATTTCTGCAATAGAGGCAAGTATTGAAAACTGTACGAAGAGACAATTCGCAAAAACAATTCCGGCGCGGGGCTTTCTGGAACATGATGGGAAGCGGCTTCATGGCGGCGAACACTGTTCTTCTCACCATGCTGGCCGGTCATTATTCCAGCCTGGAGGAAGTGGGAATATTCACGCTTTCCCTGACAACATCACAGTTTCTCTATGCTGTCGGACTGTGGGGAGTAAATGACCTGCAGATGACGGATTATTCCAGGCGCTATTCCTTTACTCACTATTTCTGGACGAAAATCGCAAGTACAGCAGTTGCCGCGTTTTTCTGTCTGGCAGCGCTGAACGTCCTGGGATTTGGTGAAAAAGCCTGCAGGTATACCTTGCTGCTGACAGGGTTCATGCTGGTCAATTCGTTTGCGGAATTATATCAGAGCCTGTATTTTCAAAATCAGCGGCTTGATCTTTCCGGGAAGTCGCTTTTTTTTCGGTATTTATTTTCCACGCTTGCATTTATGGCAACGCTGGTTAAGACAAAGCAGATCGTATATGCATGTGTATCCATGTTGATCGCAGATATGGCAATGAGTATGTACTGGATCATGCGATATGCCCCCCAATTCAGAGATTCGGGCTATGCATTAGAGGCAGAGAAAACATGGAGATTGATCCGGGAGGCATTTCCTCTTGGCATAAGTGTACTGGCATCTCTGGTGCTGATGAATGCACAGAATTATATGATCTATCTGTTTGTCTCTGATGAGGCACAGGGCGCTTATACACTTTTGTTTATGCCTGTATATGCAGTCAACCTGATGAGCCAGTTTATCTTTAAGCCTTATCTGCATCAGTATTCTCTGATGCTGAAGGAAGGAGAGGACGGGTTTGGAAGCCTTCTCACAAAGCAGATCGCTTCAATAGGGATTATTGTAATCGGGGGAGCACTGATCATCCGCATTCTGGGGATATGGCTCTTCAGCCTGTTTTTTGGGCAGGACCTTTCTGAGTACCATGACTTGATGTCTTTATTCATGCTTTCAGGAGGTGTTCTTGCTGTCAATCAGCTTCTTTATTATCTTATGGTGATCCTTGGGAAACGGAGAGAGCTTCTGTTTAATTATATGATCAGCATTGCAATTACAATTCCTGCAGGGATAGTCCTGATTCCCCGCAGGGTAATTGGAGGCGCGTGGTTCAGCTTCACTGTCAGCCAGGTATGTCTTATGGCAGGATATGTTTACAGCCTGTCACGGTATTTTTCAGGGAAAAGAGTTGTAAAGCAGACGGAGGATATGTAAAGACGAATAGAAAGAATAATTTTAATCTTGTTCGCATAATGGCCTGCCTGTTTGTATTTGCCGGACATATGGGAAGGATCATGGGGATTGAACCGCCTGTCTTTTCAGGATACTCCCTGCATGAAATGGGAGTCGCGATTCTGTTTATGCTGGCGGGATTTCTGGTGACAGAGAGCTGGATCAAAGACCCGGATCTGCTGCGTTATATGATCCGGCGTTTTTTCCGGCTTTGGCCGCCTTTTGCCGTAATGATCCTTATTATGACATTTGCTGCGGGACCGCTTGTATCTGAATTGGGAGTATACGATTACTTTCACAGTGGATATACTGCCTATTTAAGAAACCTTCGCCTGTATATTGCTTATGCCCTGCCCGGAGTATTTACAGGTATGCCGGTTCCGGACACGGTAAACGGCTCATTGTGGACCATGCCGGTAGAAGCTGCAATGTATGTCATTACTCCGCTGATTGCGGCGATGCTCCATATACGACGGAGATCCGGGCGGTCATTCGGAGTCGCAGCTGTGCTGACCGCATTGTTTTTGCTGCTCGATCTGTGTTTTATCACTTTCATGTGTGGAAGACAGGTCGTGGTGTACGGGACAGATCTGATATCGGCACATCATCTGGGACTCTCCTACATGACAGGGGTTCTTTTTACCTATCCCTGCATGAAGAGATTGCTAGATCTTCAGAAAGCCTGTGTCGGAATGGGATTTTTGCTGCTTGTCGGCCGGATATCGGCTCCGCTGTTATATTTATTCATGGATCTGTTTGTCCCTTATTTTGTCTTTTCGTTTGCGCTGGCTCCGCAGCCGGTGTTTCAAAAATTTGCAAATAAAGTGGATCTGTCCTATGGAATTTATTTGTACGGCTTTTTTTTCCAGCAGCTTATCGTACAATACACAATGAGGAAGGGAATAAATCCAGGTTTTTTGGCTGTGCTGACAGCTTCCATAATACCGACGGGTATGGCTGCCATTGCCTCATTCTATCTGGTTGAGAAACCGGTGCAGGCATGCAGTCGATGGATGACAGAACAGTTAACAGAGCGCCAGAACAAGCGCTCAGAACTTTAAAAACAGCTGAAAGTCAGCTTTTAATATTTGTACCGAGATAATATTTGTACCAGGAAGAGGAACGGATTGACCATGATGTCAATTGGTTGCTCTTTTTTTCGTTAGTGGGGCGGCTATGTGTAAATGATATATTGGTGAATACAAGCTCAATATGGAATGATAAGAAACATCGTCTAAGTATTACAGGTGGATCAAAAGGACTGGAATAAGCACCAATTATAAAAATCAGTTTCATAAACTTATAGAAAAGAACCGGTTTGGTTCCCCTTGACAGTATAAGCGAGATGAAACGAGGTGCGATATGGAACAGAAAAAGATCGTATTTGATGATAACATTAATACTATAGGCAGAAACATACGATGGATCCGCAAATCACTAAAAATACGGCAGACGGAACTGGTAGCAAGATTACAGTTGTGCCATGTGGATATTACGAGAGAGACTTTGGTTAAAATTGAGGGGGGAAGACAGCACATCAAATTATCACAGTTACGGGGAATCAGGGATGAACTGGGTGTATTATATGAAGATATTCTTGATCAGCCTGGAGAAGAACTCAGCAAAAGAGTAGAGCAGTTGAACAGCAGTGAAAACGGAGAAACAAGGAAAAAAAGATAAATAAACATATTATCGAAAGAGGCACGGAAGAACGGGCAGGAACCGCGTAAAACAGAACGAAGTCTTAAGGATATCAAGTCTTAAGGATATGGTACAGGTCATTAAATAAAAAGAGAAATCATAGTAAAGATGTGCTTGATGTAATGATCCTGTTGATGTAATGATTTTATTATTGAATAGTGTGCAGGATGAATTCCAAAACAGTTAAAAGTATTCTGATATGCTAAAGTTACAATTATTGGGGAACCTGAGAGCGGGGGATTTTATAGACATGCTGAAACTGAATAATAATAGTAAAGATCTGCTCAGTTGAAGGGCTGTTGTATTTTAAACGAATACGACAGTCCTTTTTTATGACATTGCCAGCGTAAGGTGTTTTTGAACATGAGGTGCGACTTGTAACGATAAGGACCACCTGCATCTTGCATTCAGAAGATGTTTGTGTAAAATAAAACAGTATCGACTATAGGCCTGTAGTATTTCTACAGAGTGCACATTGCCACAGGCACGAATTCATAATTTAAAACAGGAATTGGAGAAATATGCTTTCAACTCAGATCATTAAGAACAGCCTCGAAGAATTGTGCGCGATATCGCGAACACAGTTTTGTGTACAGGACTTGAACGGAAACGTTATCGCAGCTACGCCGGAAGCGGTTCCGACAGAAGCGTCGATAGTGTCTGGCTTTGCACATATGGCGGTGGACAGCCAGATTATAGGGAACAGCTTCCTGCTCAAGGTGCTGGATGATGCAGAGCCCCTCTATATCCTGACTGCGACCGGAACCGGAGATTATACTTTTATGGTGGCCAAGATGGCGGTTAGCCAGGTGCAGAACCTGATCATAGCCTACAAGGAACGTCTGGACAGGGGCAATTTTTTCCAGAACCTGCTGTTGGACAACCTGCTGATGGTGGATATCCACAACCGGGCCCGGAAGCTTCATATCAATAACAACCTGCCCAGGGCAGTGGTCATCTTTGACATCGCTCCTGGAAGAGACGATTCTTCCAGGAGCGCTGCAGCCGGACTGGAAGCCAAGACGACAGCCTTGCAGATGCTGGCAGGACTTTTCTCTACACAGAGCGGTGATTATCTGACAGAGATCGACGAGAGCAGTGTGATCCTGATCAAGTCGCTGGACTCTGAAGATGACTATGAAGAACTGGAGCGATGCGCAGTTACCGCGGTAGACATGCTTGGAACGGAGGCTATGGTGGACGCCGGAGCCGCCTACGGAACCATCGTGAAGGATCTGAAGGATCTCTCCAAGTCCTACAAGGAAGCCCACATGGCCATGGATGTCGGACAGATCTTTTATGCCGGTCGAAGGATTCTTTCCTATAACGAACTTGGCATCGGAAGGCTGATCTTCCAGCTTCCCGTCAATCTTTGCAAAATGTTCCTGCATGAGATTTTCGGCGATTACGATCCGTCTTCGATCGATCAGGAAACTCTTGCCACGATCAATACATTCTTTGACAACAACCTCAACGTGTCCGAGACGGCAAGGCAGCTCTTTATCCACAGAAATACACTTGTTTACCGCATGGAAAAACTGCAGAAAGTGACCGGCCTTGACATCCGGACCTTTGAGGATGCCATGACATTCCGCATTGCGCTGATGGTCAGCGAGTACATGAAATTCCTGGAGCGGAAGCGGTGACAGATGAGAGACAAAAGGACCGTCCCCTTGTTTCTTTTGATACATTTATTGCTCTGTTTTTTCAGGGATGGAAAATGACAGCAGGCCGGAGCAGACGGATTTGACATCCTTTACCAGCGCATCGTATTCTGACGGGTAGCCGGAAAGATCATAGATGCCGCCGAGAGAGTCGGTTTCCGCGATCTCGGCATCGGGCTGGGTCTGGTCTATAAAATAAAAATTGTAATCCTCAACACTTTTGATCAGTTCCGCATCCGCAAGTTCTTTTTCGAGCAGCTCTGCGCTTTCATCTCCGCTTCGGGTCTCTTTGAGATAGTCGATGATATCTTCCGCGGTGCGCCCGCCGTCTGCCGCATAAACGGAAAACAGACCCAGTACCCGGGGATTCATAAAGGACTCATATTTTTCCGCATTGTCCGGATCCTGGCGGTATCTGACGAGGAGATCGGTGTAATCATCCTCGGAGAGGGCAACATAGTTATAATACATGCAGTAGATGCCGGTACCTTCGGCAATCTCTCCACCTCCGTTGGGGAGAAGGCCTTTCAGATTTTTGAAGGATTCAGGGGGCGTAAAAGTTATGCCCGCCTGCGGAAAGGCCACGACGGAGTCTTCCTCCGACGATGCGGTCTGTTCGGTGCCTGCCGCCTGTGCTGTTTCCGGTCCGGTTTCTGAAGCGGTGCTTCCTGTTGAGACGCTGTCAGCTGTCACACGCGTACCGGCGGCCGGAGCTGTTTCACCGGCAGCTTCAGTGTTACTGCTTTCTACAGATGCATTTTCAGGGCTTGCTTTCGTACCGGTGCTGCCACAGGCTGTCGTGGACAGGACCAGGATCATGCTTGCAAGAAGTGTGCAGATCAGTCTGTTTTTCATGAATGACTCCTTTCAACAGTATATTTTGATCAGGTGTTTGCGAAACGCCAGAGAGACAAGGGGATGGTCCTTTTGTTACCTTTCTTTGGAATGGGACAAAAGGACCGTCCCCTTATCTCTGCCGTCCCCTTATCTCTGTGGAATGGGACAAAAGGACCGTCCCCTTGTATCTGTCCCCTTGTTTCACTTCAGTTCCGGAAGGACCACAATGAGCATGGTGATAAAACAGGCAAGTCCGCCGACGACGTTGGAAATCGGCTCGGCAGCGAATACGCCTGCAGTTCCCATATGGAAGGCGTAGGGTAGCAGATAGGTCAGCGGAATGACAATGAAGGCCTTGCGCAGCAGGGAGAAAAAGATGGCGTGGTTCTTTTTCCCCAGGGATTTGAAAACAATCTGGCCGCAATGCTGGAAAACCATAAAGATGAAGGTGGAAAAATAGAGGTTAAAGGAGGGAAGGGCGGTCTCCATCAGTTCCGGGTCGGAACTGAAAATGCCGATCACTGCAGCCGGGCAGATCCGGAGGATCATCCATACAGCACCGGCATAGCCCATTGACAGCAGGAACATGACAAGGCCGGCTTCTTTGACATCTTTGAAGCGGCGCGCGCCATAGTTAAAGCTGATGATCGGAGATGTTCCCTCGGTAATGGATAAAAGGGGTGTTTCCAGCATCTGTCTGGCGGAGTTGATAATGGTCATGATCGAGACATAGATATCTCCGCCGACATGTGACAGCACCTGATTGCAGCTGACGGTAACCAGGCTGTTGGTCAGCTGCATGATAAAGGCTGCCATACCGAGCCCTGTGATCCTGCGGGCCCGGGGGCCGCAGCTCCTGATTTCGTCCGGCCGCAGACAATGCAGGCGGTAATCGACTTTGTTTCCGAACAGGAAGAAGAGTACAAAGACGGCAGACAGGGCCTGCGAAAGGATTGTCGCGATGGCAGCTCCCTCGACACCAAGCCCCAGCACGAAGATCATGACCGGATCCAGAATGATATTTGCGACGGCTCCGATCATCACGGTGGTCATACCGATCATCGAATA
>ODAJ012172763.1_pt1 | contig 12320 bp, 13 predicted proteins | sample 1539241 | NCBI WGS metagenome assembly ODAJ01 (sample SAMN02144231, study PRJEB22623) | gut metagenome | biome: sheep rumen | host: Ovis aries | place: New Zealand | reverse complement strand
TTCCCGAAGAACAACCAGGGCCGCGACGTGATGATCGACTCCCCGTCGGAGATCGACCAGGTCCAGCTGGACGAGCTCCAGATCGCCCTGAACGTGAAGGCGGCGGAGTAGCGCCTGCTTGGGTTTGGAACCAGGCGTTTTGTAAGCGGCTGATAATAAGTCTATTGCAAGGCGATTGGTTCCCGACCTCCTATTTTGGAACAGGATTTGGAACTTCGTGTTTCAGAATTGTTTGATTATTAACCATTTATAAACCGGTCGGTTCCCAACCTCCCTAAATGATAAAGAGGAACGAGACATATGACCTTTCCCGACAGAACACCTTCGGCATGAAGGTGTCCTGCCGTTTGTATGTGGAGGTGACGGAACCGGAGGACCTGCTGACGCTGGACTTCGACGCCCTTCCGCAGCCCCTCTTCGTGATGGGCGGCGGCTCGAACCTCCTCTTCACCGGCGACTTCCCCGGTACTGTCTTGCATCTTTGCAACAAGGGCTGTCATTCTGAGCGCAGCGATGAATCTGTCCGCGTCCGCGTCGCCGCAGGCGTCGTCTTCGACGACTTCTGCGCCTGGGCCGCTGCGGAGGACCTCTGGGGCCCGGAGAACCTGTCGCTGATCCCCGGCGAGGTGGGAGCGAGCGCGGTGCAGAACATCGGCGCGTACGGCGTCGAGGCGAAGGATATCATCGACACGGTCCATGCCTTTGATCGGCAGGAGCGCCGCTTCGTGGACATTCCGGGCGGGGACTGCGGCTACGGCTACCGCACCTCGAACTTCAAGACCATTTGGAAGGGCCGCTACATCATTACCGCCGTGACCTTCCGCCTCTCCACCGTCCCCCAACCCATGCTGGACTACGGCGGTGTCCGCAGGGCGCTGGAGGCGAGATTCCCGGTCAAGCCGGGAATGACGGGGGATGTCGTCATGCCCGACCTGATCGGGCATCTCACACCGCAGATGATCCGCGAGACGGTCATCGGCATCCGGGAGCAGAAGCTGCCGGACCCGAAGGAGATCGGGAGCGCGGGAAGCTTTTTCTGCAACCCGGTCATCGAAAGGGAGCACTTCGAACGGATTGTGTCCATCGCGAAGGCGGAGAATGGTCCGGAATATGAAGTGCCGCACTATGAGGTCGGCGAAAAAGTGAAGGTGCCGGCCGCCTGGATGATCGACCAGTGCGGGTTCAAGGGCATGCGGCTCGGCGGTGCACAGGTGTATCCGAAGCAGCCCCTCGTGATTGTCAATGCGACCGGGTCGGCGACCCCGGAAGAGATTGTCGCCCTGGAACAGCGCGTCATCGGCACGATCCGGGAAAAGTATGGCATAGAACTCCACCCTGAAGTAGAGCACGTGTAATATGGGAAAATTCATCATCGAAGGCGGGCATAAGCTGTCCGGCGAAATCACCCCGCAGGGCGCGAAGAACGAGGCCCTGGAAGTCATCAGCGCCGTGCTGCTGACCCCCGATCCGGTCGTTCTCTCCAACGTTCCGGAGATCCTGGACGTGAAGAACCTCATCGGCTTGCTGCAGGGAATGGGCGTGAAAGTCCAGCGCCTGGAGAAAGGGACCTACCGCTTCCAGGCGGACGAGGTGGACACGGCGTACATCGAGACGGAGGAGTTCGTCAAGAAGTGTGCGGCGCTCCGCGGATCGGTGATGGTCGTGGGACCGCTGCTTTCGCGCTTCGGCCACGCGTGGTTCGCGAAGCCGGGCGGCGACAAGATCGGCCGCCGGCGCGTGGACACGCACCTCTCCGGTATGGTCACCCTGGGCGCCAATATGGAGTATGACGCTTCCCGCCGCGCGTTCCATCTGACTTCCAACGGCCGCCTGACCGGCCGCTACATGCTGCTGGACGAGGCTTCCGTGACCGGTACGGCCAACATCGTGATGGCCGCCGTCCTCGCGCGAGGCACGACCACCATCTACAACGCCGCCTGCGAGCCGTACCTGCAGCAGTTGTGCAAGATGCTCAACCGGATGGGCGCGTTCATCGACGGGGTCGGTTCCAACCTGCTCCGGATCCACGGCGTGGAGAAGCTCTACGGCACGAACCACCGGATCCTTCCGGACATGATCGAGGTGGGCTCGTTCATCGGCATGGCGGCCATCAACCAGAGCGAAATCACCATCAAGGACGTGTCCTGGTACGACCTGGGCATCATCCCCGACGCTTTCCGCCGCCTGGGCGTGAACCTGGAGCAGCGGGGAGACGACATCTACGTTCCGGCGCAGGAGAGCTACGAGATCGACTCCTTCCTGGACGGGTCCATCATGACCCTCGCCGACGCCCCCTGGCCGGGCCTCACCCCGGACCTCCTGTCGGTGATGCTGGTGGTCGCCACGCAGTGCAAGGGTAGCGTCCTCATCCACCAGAAGATGTTCGAGTCCAGGCTGTTCTTTGTCGACAAGCTCATCGACATGGGCGCGCAGATCATCCTGTGCGATCCGCACCGGGCCGTCGTCATCGGCCATGATCACCGGATCACCCTGAAGGCGGCCCGGCTGGTCTCGCCCGATATCCGCGCCGGCATCGCGATGCTCCTCGCCGCGATGAGCGCCAAGGGCACCTCCACCATCGACAACATCGAACAGATCGACCGCGGCTACGAAGACATCGAAGGCCGCCTGAACGCCCTCGGGGCGCATATTACCCGCGAATAATGGACTACCGTCATCTCTTTTCCTCAGACGTCCCCTCTTTCATGCGGAGTCCGGTCCGGGAAATCTTCCGGAAGGTGGACCTGAGCGCCATCTGCTCTTTCGCCGGCGGGTATCCGGCGGCCGTGACTTTCCCGGTGGAGGACCTGCGGAAGCTGCCGGGGCTCGTACTGGACAAGTACGGGACCAAATCGTTGCAGTATGGTGCTACGCAGGGTGTTTCGGAGCTTCGGGAGGCGATTGCCGCCCGCTATGGCGTACCGGTTTCGAAGGTGCAGATCACGACCTCGTCCCAGCAGGGCATCGACGTCTGCACCCGCATCCTCTGCGACCCGGGCGACGTCATCCTCACCACCGAACCTACGTATCTGGGCGCGTTACAGTCGTTCAAAGCGTATAGGGCCGATGTGAGGCCGATTTCCTCGGTCCGGCCGCCGGAACCGGGCGAGGTCTGCGCCGATGCGCCGGCGCCGAAGCCCCGTTACAAGTTCATCTACGTCATTCCCGACTTCAACAATCCGTCGGGCGAGACGATGACGCTGGAGGAGCGGAAAGAGATTGTGGCGTTGGCCAGGAAGCTGAATGTGGTGATTGTGGAGGACAGTCCGTATCGGGAGTTGCGGTACAGCGGGGAGGAGGTGCCGACGATTTATTCGCTGGCGCCGGAAAGGACGCTGCATCTGGGGAGTTTCTCGAAGATCTTTGCGCCGGGATTCCGGCTGGGGTGGATCATCGGTCCGAAGGAGCTGCTGGAGCAGATTTACATCTGCAAGCAGGCGCTGGACCTGTGTCCGCCGGTGTTCGACCAGTATATGGCCACGGAGTTCCTCACGAGCGGGGCGCTAGACGCGAACCTCGTGAAGACGAAGGCGGAGTACCGCCGTCGCCGGGATCTGATGGTGAGCCTGTTGGAGAAGTATATGCCGGAAGGCGTGAAATGGACCTATCCCGAGGGCGGGCTGTTCCTGTTCCTGACGCTGCCGGAGGGCATCGACACCATTGAAATGTACGACGAGGCGCTCTCCAAGGGCGTCGCCTATGTGGCCGGTTCGTTCTTCTTCCTGGACGGCAGCCACCGCAACACCATGCGGCTCAACTTCTCCTTCGTCGCGGAGGAAAAGATGGAACCGGGCATGAAGCTCCTGGGTGAAATCATCAAGGGACGGTTATGAAGACGATCTATCATTTTTCCGGAGCGGGCAACGACTTCGTGGTCATCGACGGCCGCGAGGGCGACGTCTCCGCCTTCCGCGAGGTGCCGCGCATCGAGGCGCTGTGCAAGCAGTACAAGACCGACGGGCTGATGATCCTGGGACCGGCACTTCGACAGGCTCAGGGACCGGTTGGTGAGCTTGTCGAACCACAGGGACCGGCCGTGGATTTCACCATGGAGTTCTACAACCCCGACGGGTCCGGCGGGATGATGTGTGGGAACGGCGGGCGCTGCATCGTGGCGTTTGCCGATTATCTGGGCATCAAGCCGGCTTCCGGCGGTGTATTTCTGTTCATGGCGCCGGACGGACTACATACCGGCGAGATTCTCGAACGGCCCGAGGACGGCCTTTGGACCGTACGCATCAAGATGATTGACGTGCAGGGGATTGCGCCCATGCTGGGCGGGTATTTCCTGAACACCGGCACGCGGCATTTCGTGAAGTTCGTGGAGGATGTGGAGCAGGTCGATGTCGACGCGGAAGGCAAAGCGCTCCGCTGGAACGAGGCCTTCGCGCCCATCGGCACGAACGTGAACTTCGTCCATGTCGCCCCGGACGGGCTTCACGTCCGCACCTTCGAAAAAGGTGTCGAAGGCGAGACCCTCGCCTGCGGCACGGGCCTCACGGCCTGCGCCCTCGTGGCGCATCACGCCGGCGTGCCTACGGCCACGCCCGGCGCGTACTTCCTCCGCGCCCGGCAAGACTGGTTGTCGGTGGACTTCACGCCCGGAGCGGACGAAAAGTTCACCGACGTATATCTCACTGGGCCTGCCCGGCTGGTCGAAATCCGTTAATTGGAACTGCTTCCCATTCTCTGACGGGCGTCCTTTCCGGCGCCGGTTCCCTTGTATTTGCTCTCCGTCGTGTTGAAGCGGTAGCGGATGGAGAACACGAGGCGCTGCGTGTCCATCAGGACGCTCTGCGTGATATTGTAGTGTCCGAGGTTGGTGAAGACGTTGTTGTGGCCCGTGTAGGTGAGGTCGCGGCCTTCCAGGCGGAGCACCAGGGAACCGTCCTTCAGCAGGGTCTTCTGCACGGCTGCCGTCAGGTCGAAGTAATGGTTGGTCAGCGTGATGTTCTGCTGCTGGCCAGGGCTATGGTATTCGCCACCCAACTCCAGCTGCTAGCCCTTCTGGAGGGTGAACGTGTTGTTCAGCCGGGCGATCCAGATGGGCGCGTCGTTGAAGACGGTGTCTCCCACCTGGAGCCAGGTCTTCTGGAAACCGGTCGTGGCGCTGATGTTCCAGGGGCCGATGGTCGGGGTCGCGACCAGGAAGGCGGACAAGGTCCGGAGCGGGTTCTCCGTGTTGACCGGCTTGAGCAGGATGACGCCTTTGTCGTTGTACAGGTTCGCCCAGGTGATGATGGGGTCCTTCGTGCGGTCGTAGCTGACGGCCAGGGTGAGGAAGTTCCAGAGCGCCGTCGCGGACAGGGACTGGATGGCCTGCGGCTGAAGGGTCGCATTGCCACCCTGAAGGGTGTATCGATTGTTGTAGCGGATAGCCGTGGACAGCATGCTGAAGCCGGGTCGGGCCGTGCGGGCGCTGTAGCTGAGCATCGTCTGGACAGGGCCGAGGACGCCGGCGAAGGAGACGGACGGGAACAGGTTGTCGTATTTCCTTGAGAAGCTGCCGTTGCCCAGCAGGTCCTCATAGGCATAGTTTACGTGCTCGTACCGCAGGCCGGCGCTCAGCTGGCCGATCTGTCCGACGACAAAGCCGTAGTTCACGAACGCGGCGAGGTTGTCTTCCTTCACCCGGGAAGAGGTCGACGGGATATCGGCCCCGGTCAGCCGGTAGTTGTCGCGTGTGCGGGAGAAGGTTTCTTCCGTGCCCGCCTGCAGCTGGCCCCGCCAGATGGGGTAGGAAAGCACCAGCTTGGCGGCGTACAGCTTGCTGTCGGAACCGGATTCCGTCGACACGGTCGCGTCCTGGATGTCGCTGTCCTCCTGGATGTTGGAGATCTTGTTGTCGGAAACCTGGAAGTAGTCCAGGTTCAGGTCGATGCCCATCTTGCCTGCGAGGCCGTTGTAATAGGCGTTGGCGCCCAGGGAATAGGGGGCCGTCGTCCCAAGTTGTCCGTGGTTGACGGTCCGCAGGTGGTCCACGAGTTCACCACCCCGGAAGATGTCTCCCTGCATCAGCTCGTCGTCGCCGTAGGAGAGGCTCCGGGCCCATTCCACTTTGACGCCGGTAGAATGGTTGTTGGCGATTTGCCAGTTCACACCGCCGGTGGTGGTCAGCGCCTGGGAGGAGAAATCGGCCGTCAGGGACTCGACCTGCTTGACGACGGGGCTGACATTCGTCTCCTGCACGAGGTCACTGATCTGGCGCTGGCTGAACCGGTTGTAGTTGACGCCGCCGAAAACGTCCACGCCGCCCGTGCGATAATTGACATTGACCGCGGCATCCGGGTCGTTGAACTTCTTGACTCGGAGCGACTGCTCGTCGGTCAGGTTCACATTGAAACCGAAGCCCTCGCCCTTCCGTTTGATGGTGCGGATGCGCACGACGGCGCGCACAGTGGCGTCATACTGCGCGCCGGGGTTGTTGATGACCTCGACGCTCTGGATCTCGTGGCTCAGGATGCGGTCCAGTTCGGTGGCGTCGGTCATTCTCCGGCCATTGATATAGATCTGGGGCGCGCCCTTGCCGATGACTTCGATGCCGTCCCGGCCTTTGATGATGCCCGGAACCTTGCCCAGGACGTCGCGCGCCGTGCCCGCGTTCTCTAGCACGGACCCGTGCACGGAGGTGGCCAGGCCTTCGCCGGTAAGCTTGGTCTTGGGCATCACGGCCTGCACGACGGCTTCGCCGAGCATTTGCTTGTCCTCTTCCAGGCGGACAGGGGGGAGTTCCTGCTGGGCCTGGTTCAGCGTGACCGACTGCGAAGCGTCCTTGAAGCCGACCAGGGAGACGGTGAGGGTGTAGGTGCCTTGCGCGGCCTTGAGCTCAAAGCGGCCGTCTTCGCCGGCGGTGGTGCCGACGACCAGCACGCCCTTGGCATTGGTCAGGAACGCAGTGGCGAACCCCGCGGGTGCGCCGCTCTCTTCGATCGCGCTCCCGCGCAGCACCGTTTCATTCTGCCGGGCGGCAAAAGCGTTCATCGTCAGGGCCATCAGGCAAACCAAAAATGCATATATCCGTTTCATTGTATAGTGTATTAGTCAAATAGTACACTGCAAAGGTAGAGATAAAATTGGATTCTGCAAAAAAAAACGGACAGAATTTTTCATTTTTCTGTCCGTTGGTCCTTTCCGGGAGGAATCAGTCCTTCGCCGCGTCGGCGATGAGTTCCTCGAGCTTGTCGCGCGGGATGGTGCCGTCGAGGCAGATGAAGTTCGTTTCGGCGCCGGCGTGCGAGAGCATGACGAAGCTGTTCACGATGGAGTCGTCGCCCACGGTGTACATCCGCGTCACTTCTCCGCTGTCCTTGGCTTCCATCAGGAGCTCGTACTGGCCCTTCTTGATGAAGTGGTTCACGTCGGCGGCCAGTTCGTCGGCGATGGCGCCCTGCTTGATGGACAGGATGTACAGGCCGGAGAGGGACTTGATGACGGGTCCGAGGTTCACGTTTTCACCGTCCATCTCCATATCGGGAATCTTGCCGATGAGGCGGAACATGGCGGGGGAGATGTACACGGCTTCGACGTTGTCGTAGTCGGAATACTTGTTGTAGAGGGAGCGCCCGTCCTGGGCGAGGGCGGTGATGCTCACCAGCAGCATCGCCACGAGGATATACAGCTTTTTCATTTCCAGTAAGAGAGTTTGTCGAGGGTTTGTTCGGATTGGGAGACTTTTTCCGCGCCGTACGCGACGGTGCCGGATATTTTGGCGAAGACTTTCTCAACCTCGGCGTAGGCGAGGTAGGGATCGTCGAACGTGTCGATGGGTTCGGGATTCCGTGTCAGGGTGAGGCCCACGGCGACGAGGGTGGCGATGGCGGCGGCGATGCCGGCGGGGAGGACCCAGCGGCGGCGGTTCGCCTGCGCTCCGGCGGCATGGACCGCCTCCTGCACCCTTCCGGAGAGTTCCTCCGGCACGGGGATGCTTTCGTCGAGCGAGATCCGCTCGAGGTCTTCGGCGCTCAGCCGGGATATTTCGTCAATGGACTTCATGGCTTTTCAGTTTTTTGCGGGCCAGGCTTATCTGGACGCGGATGTTGAGGGGAGAGAGGCCGGTCAAGGCCGCGATTTCATCGTAGGACCGTCCTTGCAGGACGTGGAGTTGCATCAGTTTCCGCTGGCTGTCGGGGAGGGTGTCCATCGCCCGGAGGAGCGAGCCGAGGCTTTCTTTCCGGATGAGTTCCTCGTCGGGCGGTTCCTTTCCCGGGAGGTCGTCTGGCAGCTCCCCGGAAGGCGTCAGCTTCCGGAGCCGGTCGATGCAGAGGTTCCGCATCAGCAGGGCTCCGTAGGCGCCCGGGTTCCGGACGAGGTCCAGGGAGTCGCGGATCTTCCAGAGCTTCACGTACAGGTCCTGTACGGCGTCCAGGGCATCGGCCCGGTCCTCCAGGATGTAGTAGGCGACGCGGTAGAAGCGCTCCTGCAACGGAATCCAGACGGTATGGAACCCGGCGTCGGTCATTTTGCGGTCTGTTTCATAAGGGCTTCGACCTGGTCGGTGCGGATGGACCCCTTGACGCTGATGAGGGCGTCATCGGCCCGGATGATGATGTCTTCGATCCGGCTGCCGTCCTTGGAGGAGAGGCCGTAGATGGCGACTTTCTCACCGCCGTCCTTGGCTTCCATCAGGACCTCCTCCCCATCCAGGATCCGGTCCAGCTTGCGGAGGAACTTTTCCCGCTTCTCGGGCGCAGCTTCGGAAAAGTCGATGACAGTCAGCCGTTTGAGACTGCGGAACAGGTCCAGGGCGGCACGGTCTTCGGGGTCATCGGCTTCGGCGCGGGCGGCGGCCTTCAGCAGAAGCAGCGCCGGACCGCCCAGGTCCACGACGTCGAATCCTTCCGTCCCCTTGAAGGACGATACCAGCGAACGGAGTTTCCCGCCGGGGTTTCCGGCCCAGGCCGTCGAGGCGAGGCTCAGGACCATACATAGGGTAATCAGTATTCTTTTCATAAACAAAACTCAGCCGACTGCACTCATAAGACGCAGCGGGCTGAGAAAAGTTAAAAGGATTTTCAGATTTATCGCAACAGGTCTTCGAGCTGGACGCTGCCGGAGGTCTTCTCGTCGCGGTATTTGACGATGACGGGGCAGTAGAGGTGCACGCCGCTCTCGAGGGGCTTGCCGCCGCGGATGATGGGCTTGGAGCCGGAGACGACGACGGCGCCGCGGGGGACGACCACGCGGCCGTCGGCGTTGCGGCGGATGAATTCGCCGGTCGTGGCATCGAAGATGGCGGTGGAGGAGGTGATGATCACGCCGGAGGCGACGACGGCGCCTTCCTGGACGATGGTTCCCTCATAGATGCCGCAGTTGCCGCCGATGAACGCGCCGTCCTCGATGATCGTGGGCATGGCGCCGGCGGGCTCGAGCACGCCGCCGATCTGGGTCGAGGCGCTGATGTGGATGTGCTTCCCTACCTGCGCGCAGGAGCCGATGGTCACGTGGGAATCGACCATCGTGCCTTCCCCCACGTACGCGCCCACATTGACATAGGCCGGGGGCATGACGATGGAACCGGGGGCGAGGTAGGCGCCGCGGCGGATGCTGGATCCGCCCGGGACGATCCGCACGCCGTCCTCGGCCTTGAACTGGCGCACCGGGAAGGTGGCCTTGTCGAAGAACGGGAACTGGCCCTGGGACATGTCCGTGACCGCGCCGAGCTTGAATCCGGCGAGGATCACTTCCTTCACCCACTTGTTGACGACCCACTGGCCGTCCTTCTTTTCCGCGACGCGGATTTCGCCTTTTTCCAGGCCTTCGATGACTTCGTTGAAACGTTCGAGGGTTACTTCCATAATTCTTCGAGTGTCTTGGCAATCAATTCTTCGGTCTTGGGGGAGGCCGGGACGAGCGGAAGGCGGAGCTCATTCTTCATCAGACCCAGCTGGGCCAGGGCGGCCTTGCCGGGGATGGGGTTCGGCTCCACGAAGCAGGCCCGGAAGAGGGGCGTCAGCAGGTGGTGGTAGGCGCGGGCCTTGACCATGTCGTCCGCCTGCAGGGCCTCCACGAGCTCCACCATCTCGTGCGGGGCGACGTTGGAGGCGACGGAGATGACGCCGTCGGCGCCCGTCGCCATGAGCGACAGCGTCTCGTCGTCATTGCCGGAAAGCACGCTGAACCCTTCGGGTTTGCAGCGGATGATCTCGCTGATCTGCTTGTAATTGCTCGAGGCTTCCTTCACGGCGACGATGTTGGGGATTTCCTCCGCGAGGCGGAGCGTCGTCTCGGCCGTGATGTTCGCGCCCGTGCGCCCGGGCACGTTATAAATGACAATGGGCTTGTCGGTACTGCCGGCAACGGCCTTGTAGTACTCGTACAGGCCCGTCTGGTTGGGCTTGTTGTAATAGGGGACGACGATGAGGAAAGCGTCGGCGTCGGGGAGTTGCGCCATGCTTTCCAGCGTGGCCGTGAGCGAGTTCGTGCCGCCGCCCACGACGAGCGTCTTGCCCGGCGCGTTCTCGCGCGTAAGGGCGAGCACCCGCTGGCGCTCCGCCACGGACAGGCACGGCGTCTCGCCGCTGGTTCCGAGCGGGACCAGGAAATGGATCCCGGCCTCGACCTGCCGGCGGACCGTCGCTGCAAAAGCGGCCTCGTCCACTTTCCCATCCTTGAACGGCGTGAACAGGGCCGTCCCGCATCCCTTGAGAGTCAATGGTTTCATACGTAATGTCGTTTGAATCCGCAAGTTACGAATAATTTGCCGTTACAGCAACTCTTTGAATTCGTGCACCCCTTTCAGGCCTTCCGTCATCAAGGCGGCGGCGACGGCGCCGGCGGCGAGGCCTTCGCGGCCGAAGGCTTCGTGGGTGAGCGTGAGCTTATCGACCTCGGAAGTGTACGTGACCGTATGGATGCCGGGGACTTCGCCGATGCGATGGGCCGTAATCTCGGGTTCCACGCCGAGGCCTTCCTCGAGCAGCTTGCCGAGGCTCTTGGCCGTGCCGGACGGGGCGTCCAGCTTGTGGATGTGGTGTGTCTCCTCCACGGCGGGCGTGTAGCCGTTGCCCTTGAGCATCTTGCTCACGCGCTCCACGGCGGCGAACAGGGCGTTCACGCCGAGGGAGAAGTTCGACGCATAGATGAGCGGCGTGCCGGCCTCCTCGAAGGCCTTGAACACGTCGGCCTCGATGTCGTTCCAGCCCGTCGTCCCCACCACCGCGGCCTTGAAGTGCTTCGCGATGAAGGGATAATTGGCCCGGAACGCATCCGGCCAGGTGAAATCGATGACGACGCATTCCTTCGCCACCGCCGGGTCCACGCTGCAGATGTCCTCGCTTGCCGCGACGAGTTCGATTCCCCGCCGGGCCAGTTCCTTTTCGACCATATGGCCCATCCGGCCGTATCCGCTGATGATTACCTTCATAATAATTGGGGGCTTACTTCTGATATCCGTCTTTCGTGATGATGGGTTTCCCGTCGGAATCGAGCAGCGGGGTCAGGCCGCCGCCGTAGCCGCAGCAGACGTACAGGTAGTTCACGCCGGTTTCCTTGTCGATGATGACGCGCGCATCCGTAATCAGGCCCAGGGTCTCCCGGTCTTTGATGTCAAATCTGTCTTTTCCCATAAATGTTTATTTTGACGGCCCTTACTCCGTTACGGAGCGGTAGAGGGCCAGATATTGTTCCACGGCGGTGGCGAGGTCCGCGACGCGGACGCATTCGTCGTCGCGGTGCGCGACGGTGATGCTGCCCGGGCCGCAGATGGCCTTGTGCGTGAAGTTCTTCAGGTGCGGGGCATCGCTGCCGAACGCGACACTCTTGGACGGCAGGCCCTCGACGGTCCAGTACCGGGCCGGCGTGTCACCCCCGCGGGCGGTGACGGCGAGGCGCTCGCCGGCAGCCTCGGCCATCCACTGGCAGACCGCTTCGTCCGAGACGAAGGTCGTGCGGAAGTAGAGGCGGCAGGTCAGTTCCGGCGAGAGGATGTTCTGCGGGTTGTCGCTATGCAGGAGGCCGATGTTCCAGGTAGTTTCCCCCAGGACCGGGTCCATGCCGAAATCCTTCGCTTTCAGCGCATTCACGAACTCGACGAACAGGTCCACGGCGCTCACGCCGTACTTCGGATACCCCGAATGGAACGGCTCGCCCGTGAACTTGAGGTCGAACGACTTCGTTCCCTTGGACGCGGACACCATGCAATTGTCCGTGGGCTCGCCCACGACCAGGTACTCCGCCCGGAACTCCGTCTTCGCAAACGCCTTCGCGCCCCACGATCCGGTTTCCTCTCCGGAGAGCAGCAGCATCCCGAAATCGGTCTTCCCTTCTTCCGCGAGCTGCTTGCATGCCTCCACGATGGCAAACACCTGCCCTTTCGCGTCGCA
>ODAJ012140043.1_pt1 | contig 12321 bp, 10 predicted proteins | sample 1539241 | NCBI WGS metagenome assembly ODAJ01 (sample SAMN02144231, study PRJEB22623) | gut metagenome | biome: sheep rumen | host: Ovis aries | place: New Zealand | reverse complement strand
CCCGGCACCGACGACGAAATCCACGAATTCTGCACGCTCAACTACGGCACCGAATTCCCGCAAATGAAAAAGTCCGACGTGAACGGCCCCGACGAACTCCCGCTCTACACCTACCTGAAATCGCAGAAAGGTTTCGAAGGTTTCGGGTTCGGCGTGAAGGCCGCCGCCATGGCAGTACTCCTCAAGAGCATCGACAAGGACTACAAGAAAAATCCCGACATCAAGTGGAACTTCACCAAGTTCGTGGTCGACCGCGAAGGCAACGTGGTCGCGCGTTTTGAACCCACCGCCGACATGGACGCCGTGCGCGCCTGCGTAGAGAAACTGCTCTAGGAGTACCCATGGACTGCCCCCAGCTAAAACTCGAAAACCAGCTGTGCTTCCCGCTGTATGCCGCGTCCAAGGAGATCACGCGCCGTTACGCCCCGTACCTGGAGCCGCTTGACCTCACGTACACGCAGTACATAGTGATGCTCGTGCTGTGGGAAGAAAAGAAGTGCAACGTCTCGGAACTCGGCAAAAAACTGTTCCTCGATTCCGGGACGCTCACCCCGCTCCTGAAAAAGCTCGAGGCCAAGGGCTACATCCAGCGCACCCGCGAACAGAGCGACGAGCGCTGCCTCTCGGTAAGCCTCACCTCCGAAGGCGAATCGCTCAAGCGCAAGGCCGCAAGCGTCCCCAAGTCCATGGCCAGCTGCGTCAACCTCTCCGATGCCGAAGCCAAGACCCTGTACACCCTGCTGAACAAGGTTTTGGAAGGGTTCAAGGAAGGGTGAGTTGTTTCGCTGTCGTTGACCTTTAGCCTTGACGTGGGGGTGCGCGTTGCCATGGCTGCAAATGTACATTTCGGTAGCGACATTTTTTGTCATTGTCTAAAGCTATATTTGTACCGTAGAGCAATCTTTTTACAGACAATAATCAAAAAAGTGAATTTCGGCAAATATGCTGTATAGAAATTAGTGATTTTAGGCATTTTCTAAAGAATAAAACTTGTGATTTTGGGCAAAATAGATTATATTTGGCTCAGAGAGGTAAATAAATGATGAAAACAGCCCCTGTTTTTGAACGAAAACTCTATCAAAAGATGCTCCAATGGAAAAAGGAGCGTGATGGCTCTACCGCACTTATGATAAAGGGGGCTCGACGCGTCGGCAAATCGACAATTGTAGAGCAATTTGCGAAACGGGAATACAAGTCTTACATTCTCATTGACTTTTCGAAGGCATCTTCGGAAATCATGGCTCTGTTTGACGACCTTTCGAACCTGGACTACATTTTTCTGCGGCTCAAAATTGCCTACCAGGTGGAACTGGAAGAACGCAAGTCCTGCATCGTTTTCGACGAGATCCAGTTGTGCCCTAAGGCAAGGCAGGCCATCAAGCACCTTGTCAAGGACCACCGCTACGACTACATCGAAACAGGCTCGCTCATATCCATCAAGAAAAACGTAGAAAAAATAGTCATTCCAAGTGAAGAAACCCGAATGGAACTTTTCCCGCTAGATTACGAGGAATTCCGTTGGGCTCTGGGCGACAGGGCCACCGCCAACCTGCTCAGGGAGGCCGTCGTCAAAAGAATCCCTCTCGGTAACGGGGTGCACCGGAAACTGATGCGGGACTTCCGGCTGTATATGCTTGTGGGCGGCATGCCGCAGGCGGTCCACGAATATATCCGGTCGAACAGTTTCAAGATGGTTGATTCGGTCAAGCGCGAAATCATAGAACTTTACGAAGACGACTTTTCCAAGATCGATCCAAGCGGCCGTGCCGCAAGCCTGTTCGACGCAATCCCCGCACAGCTTACCGGTAACGCCAAGCGCTATCAGGTCAGTTCGGTGCTGCCTGGCACCAAGGCGGACCGCGTTGAAGAAATTGTCGCGAACATGAGTGATTCTTCTACCATCGCACTCGCCTATCATGCAAACGACCCGAATACGGGCCTCGCCATGAACAAGAATATCAACTTTTACAAGATGTTCACCGCCGACACGGGGCTTTTCGTGACGCTCGCATTCAAGGACAAGGATTTTACGGACAACATCATCTACGAGAAACTCCTGTCGGACAAGACCAGTGCCAATCTGGGTTACATTTACGAAAACGCCGTCGCACAAATGCTGCGTGCCGCAGGCCACGAACTCTATTACTACGCATGGCCCAAGGAGAACACGAACAGCAATTACGAGGTAGATTTTATCATATCGGAGAAAAGTAAAATTTGCCCCATCGAAGTCAAGTCGTCGGGCTACAAGTCGCATGCATCCCTTGATGAATTCTGCAAGAAATATTCACGCCGCATTGGCCGCCGCATTCTCGCATTCACAAAGGACTTTGCTGTGGACGGGAATACGGACTGCATTCCCGTTTACTGGATTCCGTTCTTGTCATGACGGGGCTGCACGACACATTCGGCGGCGCGATACTCGCATGGGTCAAGAGCGCGAAGGCATTCCTGAAAGTCCAGGCGGGCACGGGCGACAACCTGCTCGAAGAAGACATCCGGGAAGGGTTCACCGACTATTGCCTATGGTCCACGTTCCGGCCGGAAAGCATCGACACCGACGGCGAGCTTGACATGGAATGCCTGGACAGCGGCATGGTCCTGTTCAGGGAAAACTGCACCCCCGGAGAGGCTCTGGAATCGAGCTACCGGCAAGCCTTCGGCACCGACTTCGACAAGGACGACATCGCGGTACTGATGGAAGAATGACGCCGCCTTTTTACTTGGTGGGGGAAGCCTCCCCCTGCCTGCAGCCGCTTTGTCCGCGGGTTCCGCAGACTGTCATCCCCGCGACTTTGTCTCGTCATCCCCGCGACTTTGTCTCGTCATCCCCGCGACTTTGTCTCGTCATCCCCGCGACTTTGTCTCGTCATCCCCGCGAAGGCGGGGATCTCCTTTCCAATCCGCGTCCAAACCGTCTTCCGGACACCCCCTCTCCTAGGGGCTCTGCCCCTAAAACCCCGGATGCTGGAGCCGAGCCGCGGAAATTTCTGCATTACAACTATATTTCAGAATATGAGAAGAAATACAAAAGCAAATCACTCCTTTCCACAATGCTTAATTAAACAGTGGATAAATAACTCCGTTGATAAATATCCGAATGCATTGCAAATATGTGACAAAGAGCTCAATTTCAGAAGAAAAGAAGCACATAACATCTTCTTTGAGAAAAATCAGTATACGTAAAATACAGAAACACAAACAAGCAAGGATGACGATTTGCTTTTCAAATATATAAGGGAAATCGAAACTGCTGACAACATCAACGAGAAAGCAAAAATCTTTCAGGATATTAGTTTTTTGCAATTGACTTACAAACTCCTCTGCAGGACAAAAACCATAAACGATCTTTTTGTTAAAGAAACTTACGAGAACTTAACTTTTGCAAAGGATCTATATTCGCCCGAGAAAACTTTGCCAAACGGCTTTACTGCTTATAAGCTTTTGAAGCAGACCGTAAATTTCCATTTGTTGGTGGAGGGCAATGACGATTGGGCGAAAATAGATTACCATTTTATGGTTAACCGCACAAACAAAAGGTTTGTCCTTGCTGATAATATTAAGGATAAATTAATTCTAAGTCTTTCTCCAAATCTTTGTGTCGGCTATTCCTCAAATAGGCAAAATGGGGGCAGAATCTCTGTTTTCATCCATGAAATTGAAGATGATGGCTCTATTGTAAAATTGAATAAGAAAATGCTCGAAGACAGCGATAAATTCGTCGTTTTCTACCAAAAAAGCGATTTAGGGATAGTTTAGGGTTCATTTACGTTGAACCTAGACCCGAAGCTAGGTGTCAAGAAATGCTTTGTGTAAGGAAAAAATGATGAAACAGAATACCTAGAATAACAAAAAATGTATATTAATATTGAGGTATTATATGTTACTTATCTGTAAGTCGAGTCAATGAAAAAAGGCTGCTTTGAATGAAAAATAATTCCCTTTTCGCAAAAATGTTTGTTGTACGATTCCTTTTTTGAGGACCTTTGCGCTATGCCGATAAATGTTGTCGACTTGTTTTCTGGAGCAGGTGGATTGACGTGTGGATTCTCATATAAAATTGAGAATAATTCTTTTAAAAAAACTCGCGATTTCAATTTCATTTTTGCTAATGAATATAATGAACAAGCTGCAAAAGCCTTTGCTACGAATTTTAACGATATACACTTGATAAAAGGGGATATTGCTAAAATTACACAAAATACACTTAGTCTTGAAAATATTTCCTCCAACATTCCGGTTGATCTTATCATCGGCGGACCGCCCTGTCAGTCTTACAGCACTGTTGGGAAAAGGCAGTATGACCAAAGGGCGAAGATGTACCAAGAGTACACCAAAATGCTTCGTTTTTTACAGCCAGCCATGTTTATTTTTGAAAATGTGACAGGACTATTGTCTATGAGAAATGATAAGGGAAATCCTGTTATAGATGACATATCTGCATTGTTTGATCACATTACAGATTCGTTGGGGTATAGGTTATATAGAAAAGTGCTTAATGCGAAAGATTTTGGCGTGCCACAAAGCCGTGAACGTGTTTTTATTGTTGGATTAAGAAAAGATATTGATTATGAATGGAAATTTCCATCCCCAACACATGGCCAGGGATTAAAAGATTATGTAACGGTTGCAGAAGCTATTTCTGATTTGCCTCTTGTCAGATGTGGCCAGAAAAAAGAGAAGTATACAAAGGCAACAAAGACTGATTATCAGTTGCTGATGCGTGGAAATAGCGTGGAAATATACGACCATGAATGTGGAATCTATGGGGATCGAATGAACACAATCATAAAGGCCGTTAAAGAGGGAAAAGGACGACCGTATATAAACGAACTTGTTGCAAGTGGTGTATTGCCTCAGGAGTGTCATTTGACGTCTGGATATAATAATACATATGGACGCCTTTGGTGGCATAAGCCTAGTACGACCATAACTAACAGTCTTGGAACCCCATCTGCGTTACGGTGCATTCATCCGTTGCAAAACAGAGCGCTGACCACAAGAGAAGGAGCTAGATTACAGTCTATGCCAGATTGGATGCGCTTCTATGGAAACAGACATGAACGAAATTCACAAGTGGGCAATGCAGTTCCTCCTTTGCTTGCAATGGCCATTGCAAACGAAGTGAAGAAAATACCCTTCAACTCATTCCGTAAATAAAGGGAAATTGCCATGAATACAATAAATACCAAAGATGAAATCTATTTTAATTTTTCATACTTTGCTCTTCGCCTACTTGGAAAGGGGTTGTATTCTAATGCTTGGACTGCTATTGCTGAATTGGTGGCGAATGGTTTTGATGCCAATGCTCAGCATGTAAAAATATATATCAACGCCTCAAATAAAGAGAAATCTGTTATTGAAATCTTTGATGATGGATATGGGATGGGGTATGATGATCTTGTTAGTAAGTATACACTTATAGGCAGAGACAAGCGTGATGATAAAACTATAGATGAAGAAACCAAAAAACAGTTGATGGGACGAAAAGGCATAGGAAAACTTGCTGCCCTATATCTTTCAAAGAAATACTATCTCATTTCAAAAACAAAAAAAGAAAGTTCTGCGTGGTGTCTAGATTCCCTTGATGCAAAAGATTCTGATGTTCCAAGGCTTGATAGGATAGACGCAAAGAAAATAAATATAGAGTCAGGTCCGTTTTGGGAAAAGAACAAAACTGGAACGATGATAAAACTGACGGATGTTGATTTGCGAAACTTCGGTGTACAATCGTTAAAGGGGTTACAAGCTCGTCTTGCTGATTTCTTTCTGACAGATGCTCTTGACGGAAAGATGGAAGTTGCCTTTTTAACGCATCGTGGTGAGAAAATCAACTTCGAGAAAGTTGAAAAAGAGATTGCATTCAAAAATATGTATGCTCTATTTAACAATACTCCAAGAAATATTGAAAAAGAGCTTTGTCAATCACTATTTTTCAAATCTTCGATAAAACAAATTGCCAATAAAAAAAGGCATACAATTTTTTTTGATAGAAAAAAATTCCCAGAAACCTCTGGCGAACAGTGTTTTTTGCTAAGTGATGGACGGAAAACAAAAAAGGGGTTGCCTTATAAATTAGAGGGATGGATTGGTATACATGCAACCATTGATAAGGAGAGTGCAAGCAGCAACGATTCTCGATATCTAAAAAATAAGGTTTATAATCCGAATAAGTTAAGGCTATATGTCCGCAAAAAATTGGCTGTAGAAAATTTCCTTGATTATTTGCACAACACTCAAGCTTTCAGCAATTATATTGAAGGCGAAATAAGTTTTGACATTCTTGATAATGATAAGTTGCCTGATATTGCGACAACAAATAGACAAGGCTTTGATGAAGACAGTGATAGAATTCAACTTCTAATAGATATTTTAAAGCCGATAGTGAGTGCTTTGATTAAACGACGTGTTGACATCGGTGAAGAAATAAAACAGGAAGAAAAAGATTACAAGAAAGAACAAGAACGGATTGCGAACGAAAAAGCAGAAGTAGAACGACAAAAGGCAGAACGAGCGGAAAGAGATCGTGAGAAAGCAGAGAGGGATCGAGATAAAGCATATGAGGACAGGAAAAAACAGGAAGCAAGGGCGGATGCGGCTGAAGCTGATTTACATTCCGAGCGAAAGCGAAATTCTTTTTTGACGGAAAACATTTCTGTTGAAAAAAAAGATTTTGTTGAAAAATTTCATCTCGTAAAAATAAATCTAGACTCTATAAAAAACAAAATCGGTTCGCTTATAATAAGAAAAGAAAAAAATAGATTAGATTTTGACGGAGTGTGGGAAACCGTAAAGTTTATTTCTCTCACAGTTGCAAGAATGAAAGCAGTCTTTTCTTATGGAATGAAAGCGAATTTTAATACAGAAGATGAAAATATAAAAGCCAACTTATTTGAATTTATTGAAGACTACTGCGCAAATGTACTAAAAAAAATGCATGACGATTTGAACATCGCCGTTTCCATTGAAAAATCCGAAACTTATGAATGTGAGTTTTCTCCACAAGACATTGGAGCCATATTTGAGAATATTGCAAGTAATTCGGAAAAATTCAATGCGCGAAACCTGTTTGTAAATATGAACTTTTCTAAAAAGGATCTCTTAATAGATATAATAGATGATGGAAAAGGCGTCGACAAAACAAAAATAAAAAATATAAATTCGTTATTTGATTTTGGAAAAGGATTTACATCTTCGGGTTCCGGCGTTGGCCTTTATCATGTAAAAACAATTGTCAATGAAAAATTTCATGGAAACATTTCAATTAACGAAGAAAGAACTAAAGGCTTTGAATTGAACATAAGGATTCCTAAATGAATTACGATTTAAACATACTGTGGATAGAGGATACAACATCTTGGTTGGAATCTGCAAAAGAATGGTTCCTACTGAAAGTTGAAGAGCAAGACGGTCTTTTAATAAATATAGATGCCGTTAGCAGTAGAGATGATGTTGACTCGTTGTCTGAATCAGTAGAAAAAGAATCTACAGGTTTTAAATTATATGACATTATTTTTGTTGATTTTAACATTTCTAGCAAAATCAATGGAGCCGATTTAATTGAAAAATTTCGTAACAGTAATATTGATGCGGATATACTATTTTATTCAGATAAGCTAAAGACACCTGAACAAAAAGAAATGATGAAAGAATATGAGTTTTCTGGAATTTACATATCAACGAAGGAATCGTTCCAAGAAAATGCTATAAAACTTTACAATAAAAATATTCGTCGGTTAACTTCAATGCTCAACATACGAGGTTTACTAACGGATAAAACATCAGAAAATGATTATGTAATGAAATCATATTTGACGCAAGGATACGACAAACTGGCAGATAATCAAAAGAAAGCGCTGTCTCAGCAAATAAACGAAATGCTAAAATTGTCTATTGATACTGTGATCGAACAGGCGGAAAATGCAAAAGAACAATTGTCTTTAGAAAAGCACAATATGAACCGCTTGCAAAATTTACCAGATTTTATTTTCCCAATAAAAAGCAAATATGAAATATTCTTTAAATTATTGGAAGTCTCTAATTCTGAAAATATAGGAGGTTTTTCTCTTGATGATTATACAAATAAAATTATAAAAATAAGAAATACTGTTGCACATAAGAAAATTGGCATATGCAAACAACAAAAATATTTAAAATATTACGATACATTAAAACAATTTAAAGCAAGAGTATGCCCTGATAGTTGCATAAATCATACTGATGATAATAAGATTTCATTGGAAAAATGGATTGAGACATTGAAACTGGCAAATGAATATACAAAAAAATTTGAAGCTATTTTAGAAGAATTAGAATCGGGTTCTTGAGAAACAGATAAAACAGATTATGGAGTATGAGAAGTATGCCGCAATATTTAACAGAATGCGTAAAATATCTTTTTGACAATTATGTTCAAGCTACAAAGGGGCCCTTTGCGGATAGCTCTGTTGGAGAATATGTTCGCAATATGATCCCTCAAAATTTTATAAAATCGGGATTAATTGATAAAACAAATTATAGAATCAAAGCCAGCGTTGGACAAGGAATATGGGCGCAGGTTCCCTGGATAGGCATTTTCAGAAATGATATTACAGATAGTGCTCAAAACGGTGTGTATATTGTTTATCTTCTTTCGGCAGATGGCAATTCATTATTTTTAACGTTTAATCAAGGTTTTACTGATATTGCCAAAGATAAGACAGCAAAGGAAACTGTTGATGAAATGCGGAAGCGCGCATCGGATTGCATAAGTAAGTTAAACAAACATTCTTTTAGATCAGACGAAAATATCAGTTTGGGCAGTAATCTAACAAATCGGGCTGAAATGTACCAAAAGGGTACGATTTTTTACAAAGAGTATCAGAAACAAAATTTGCCCTCTGAAGAAAGTCTTAGGCGTGATTTGAAAGACATGCTTGAAATTTATGAAGAGTATTACGAAAAAATATATAAAGGAAAAGATAATTTCGGTTCAGAGCCGATAATCGACTCTAATAAGGAGAATGTGACGATGCAAACAATCTTCTTCGGCGCTCCCGGCACTGGCAAGTCTCGTAAAATCGATTGCAATCTTTTCAAAGATGAAAATGGGAAACCCATTGGAAAAGGCATAAAAGAAATCCCTGAAGATCGCAAGTTCCGCACAACGTTCCACCCTGATTACGATTACGCTCAATTCGTAGGCGCTTACAAGCCCAAGAAAGAAGGGAATGCAATCACCTATTCTTTTGTTCCGCAGGTTTTCGCAAAGGCTTACGCCGCAGCTTGGAAGCAGTATTTCGCTGCGGGTAATGCGTCGACTGCCGACAACCAGGTCTATCTCGTTATCGAAGAAATCAACCGCGGGAACTGTGCCCAGATTTTCGGCGACATTTTCCAGTTGCTTGACCGCGATGGTGAAGGATTCTCGCAATATTCCATTGATGCAGATTGCGATTTTGCAACATGGCTTAAAGAAGATTCCATTCTGAAAACCGTTTGGAGCGACTACGAAGCTAAAGTCGGCGAAGGCAAGCTCAAGCTCCCGCCGAACCTGAACATTCTCGCTACGATGAACACTAGCGACCAGTCGCTATTCCCCATGGACAGTGCGTTCAAGCGCCGCTTTGACTGGGAGTATGTACCCATCAAATACGCAAAAGATAGTGACTGCGGCGATGATTGGAAGGCAGATGAATTCAAAATTGTCATCGGCAATTCAACGTACATGTGGCTTGATTTCTTGAAAAAAGTCAATGCAGACATTTACGACGCCACGCAAAGCGAAGACAAGCAGATGGGCGAGTTCTTCATTAAGCCGAAGAGCGATGATTTGAAAATTGCGTTCAATGAATTCCGTTCCAAGGTCCTGTTCTATTTGTGGGATTCCGTGTATAAAGACGAGACTGAACGGCAGGCCGTGTTCCACTTCCCGTATGGGGATGGCGACGGAAAAATTAATAGCGTGACGTTCCAATCGCTTTTCGGTAAAGATGCCGAAGCAATTGTGAACAAGATTATGGAAAACCTGAAAGTTGAGAAAGTGACCGCCTAAAGCTTTTTGGTTGTTCATGATTTTCCTGTTCGAAGAGTTTGTCTACGACGCCGGTTACCTCAAGGAGGTTATCGGTTATAAGGGCAATAGCGATTTCCAGAGCGAGAGCGGTTTTAATACCAAAGTGGCCGACACGGGTGCCAAAATAAATGGCGTCGGTTATTGCTTTTTCAACGGGAATCCTGTCTTCGTGCTGCCCAAGGTCTTTCTCGACTGCAACAATACAAAGGCTTTCGGTGTGCCGATTGCTGCCGACGGCAAGGATATTTTCGGAAAGGGCGAGTCTCCTATAAAGAATGTTCAGCGCAAGTTTCTCTCGTCCCTTTCGACTTGGCTCTATTCCGCTATTGACAAGTACCGCGCCGACAGCGATGTGACTGGCGTCCGTTCCCCGGACCATATGGAACATTCCAAGTTCAGGGGCGATGCCCGCTATGCGACGCTGCTCGATGTCATGAGTAGCATGGAAGTGTTCTACAAGAAAAACCAGAACCTGTTCGTCTTTGTTGCCAAGAACAAGCATAGCGGAAACAACCGGATTAACTGGCAGAGGACCATCGCGAAAAAGACGCCCTTTATTCAAGGCGATTCGCCAATCTACATGGAACTGGTGAACAAGAAGAAGGTTTTTGATTTGGACGATCGTCTGCTTGTTCTGTATTTCTCCGCGATGAAGTTCATCCAGGACGAGTTCGGGTTCGAAATGCCACAGAGCGAGTTCTACGTTCCGCTCAAAAGGCAGGAGTTCGCTCGCCTTCTGGAATGCGAACGCGGGCTGCGCGAGCTTCGCCGTATCAAGTACAAGTATTTCGAAGACCGCCTGCTGAAACTCTACAACATAATGGAGGCGTTTTTCCGTTGGGGCGCCAGGTACACCAACAAGAACGTAAAGGCGAAGGAATACCTGATTGCAAATTCGTTCAACAATGTTTTCGAGGCGATGATTGACAGCCTCATCAGCGACCAGGACAAAGAAGTCGCGAAGTTGAAGAAAAACGAAGACGGCAAGATAATCGACCACCTGTACAAGGAAAAGTCGCTGATATTCGCCGACGGGAGCGAAAGCATTTGGCACATTGGCGATAGCAAGTATTATAAAGAAGAAAACGAGGTGCTCGGCCAGTCGGTTGCAAAGCAGTACACCTACGCCAAGAACATTGTCCAGGACTTTTTCTCTCCCGATTTTGTCGATGGCAATGACGAATGCTATAGTTCAGGCGTCCATCAAGGGGTACGCTACAGGGACTCGGTGACGGAAGGCTACAGCGTCACGCCGAACTTCTTTATCCGCGGATTTGTCCCGGAATACGAAAACGACGATCAGTACGGCGATCCGTATTTTTCAAAGAAAGGCGAGAATACGGAGCCAATCAAGGCCGGCGATGACATGTGGGATAAGCGCAACCGTCATTTCCGAAACCGCCTCTTTGACCGCGATACGCTTTTGCTGAAGGTGTACAACATAAACTTCTTGTACGTGCTCAAGACCTACACCTCCAAGCATTCGTCCCTGCGCGACGATTTCAAGAAGAAGACCCGAAAGAGATTCCGCGAAGATTTTTTGGAGCTGCTGGATAAATATTACGTATTTTACGCAGTATGGCCCAAAAATTCGGAGACCGAATTTGTCAATGCTCATTTCCGCATGCTTGCTGGAAAAATTTTCAAGCCCGCAGATTTAAAATGCCTTATATTGGCTTTAGAAAAAACTTCCATTGATGACGACGATGTAAAAGAAATGTGGAAGAGGATAGAGGGCGGTTGCGAAATGATAGCCCGCGTAACTCCCAAAGAAATTTGGGAGAACGACTTGAGTGATTTGGAAGAAGCTGAATTTGAGGAAAAATCAGTTGTTTTTGATGAGTCGCTAAACGGTTTCTTTGTCAAGAGAGAAAGTTTTGAAAAGGCCAAAATAGGTGAAGTCCATAGGCTTCCTAAATACATCATGAATAAACCTGTTGTAGGCAATGTATTCTTGCAAAATGGATTTTCAGCCGGCAACCCTAAATTTTCTGACAAGGACGAATATTACTTCTTGCCCTGCAAAGAAGGTTGATTTTTCTTGCATTTGTGTTAAAATATAGCCCGACCCGGCCCTTCGGCAAGCTCAGGGACCTGGGCCGAGATCGCCGTCGCCCGGAGCGGGAAGTAACGCGCGGGCGTTGACTTCCTGCTGGTCTCTTTGTATATTTATCCCCGTATTACGACAATCCCTGCGACAGTCGGCATAGGCCTTGCGGCCCGTACGTGCATCCGCGGTGGGGCTCATCAACCTTCTTGTTGATGTT
>ODAJ012096434.1_pt1 | contig 12332 bp, 6 predicted proteins | sample 1539241 | NCBI WGS metagenome assembly ODAJ01 (sample SAMN02144231, study PRJEB22623) | gut metagenome | biome: sheep rumen | host: Ovis aries | place: New Zealand | reverse complement strand
TAAAAATAGGAGGGTAAATTTTGCTATGAACAATACTACATATAGTGTTAAAAAAAGTGAAATACAAAGAAAATGGTATATAATTGATGCTGCAAATAAACCTTTAGGAAGAGTTGCGACTGAAGCTGCCAGATTACTTGCTGGAAAACATAAACCAATTTATACTACAAATATCGATACAGGAGACTATGTAATTATTATCAATTGTAAAGATATAAAATTTACTGGAAATAAGCTAAATTCTAAAATATATAGACATCATTCAGGATATATTGGTGGTATGAAAGAGATTTCCGCAAAAGTAATGATGGATAAAAATCCTGAAAAAGTTATGACACTTGCAGTTAAAGGAATGTTACCACATAATTCTTTAGGAAGACAAATGTTAAAGAAATTAAGAGTATATAGCGATAATGAGCATGAAAATCAAGCACAAAATCCAGAAATTTGGAATTTTTAATTAAAGGAGGAAATATAAATGCCTAAGACAGACAAAAAGTATTATTATGGTACTGGTAGAAGAAAAAAATCAATTGCTAGAGTTAGATTAATAGAGGGAAATGGTAAAATAACTATTAATGGAAAAGATTTGGATGAGTATTTCGGATTAGAAACATTAAAAGTTATTGTAAAACAACCACTATCTGTTACAAACTCTGTTTCAAAATATGATGTTATTTCAACTGTAACTGGTGGAGGATATACAGGTCAAGCTGGAGCTATTCGTCATGGAATTGCAAGAGCTTTAAATAATGCTAATTCTGAATTTAGACCAGCTCTAAAATCAAACGGTTTCTTAACTAGAGATCCTCGTATGAAAGAAAGAAAAAAATATGGTTTAAAAAAAGCAAGAAAAGCGCCACAATTTTCAAAGAGATAATAATTATTACAAAAAGAACTTTGGAATTTCTTCCAAAGTTCTTTTTATTTTATAAATTTTTCAAAAAAACTTTTTTTCTTATTTTTATCTTTCTTATCTATATTGATAAATTCATTTTCCCAATCATTATCAAATTTTCTTTCATTACTATCTTTTATTTTTGATGCTCTTTTTTCTACTTTATTTTTCGAATTTGTATGCTTTTTTTCTTTTTTTGTTATATTATTTCCCCAAATATCATAATCGGCTTCTTCCTCAAAGTCCTCTATTTCCTCATTTTTTCTTTCATTATTGTCATTTTCGTTATCATCTACTTCATCAAAGTCTTCTTCTTCGACATCTATTTCACTCTCGTCATCATCTTCTTTATTATCTATGTTCTCATATATTTTCTTTTCATCTGCTTCATTTTTTCCAAAAATATCATAATCATCATCCCAATCGGATGTTTTATCTTCTTCCCATTCGTCTTCATCAAAGTCTTCTTCATCAGAATCATCGTCATTGTCCCAATCTTCTTCGACCTCTTTGTTATTGGTATCATTAGAAATTTGATTTTCTACCCAATCATCTTCATCAACATTATTACTAATACTACTATCTTCACTATTATTATCTTCTAATCCAAGAATAATGTCTATTTTTTTATCTATTTCTGATTTTATATCATCTTGCTGTTCTTCAAATTTAATGTTATTATCATCTTCTTTATCATTGTCTTCAATTTCTAAATTATGACTTTCAACTTCTATATTTTTGTTGTTGTGGTTATTATCATCGTCTTCATCTTCATCTTCAGAACCATCTGTGTCTATAGGTATAAATTCACTTAAATCTCTGTCATAGTATTCCGTAACACATTTATTAAATACATCATAGATTCTCCTCATTCCCACTACTCTCCAATAATTTGGATTAATAACTGCTACTGGTAATTTTAGTTTTTTTACTTGAGCTTCAAATTCATCTGCTTTATCTTCTAAATCTTTTAAGTATTCAATATTATATAAATCACTATATGCTCTTTTAGTTGCTTTCCTTGAAATTTCTTTTATTAACAGTGAATATAAATTATTAATCTGTACTAAATCATCATTTAGATTTTTACACGATTCTTCCATAAGTTTATTATATTCACTTTCCATATTTACTGATGCAAGTCTTTCATTATCTAAAAACTGTATCATATATTCTTTTATTGTTTCAATAAACTCTAATTTGCTTTTTGAGTCAAGAATTAATTTTTTATGTTTCTCCATTTTTACATTATTATTCTTTATCTCCGAAAACAATTTATTGGTTTTCTCATAAACATTTGAAAGTATATCTGTTTCTCTTTTTTGTGTATCAATCCCTAAAGCAATTGCTTGATCAATTACCTTTTCTTTAAATGGAATTTTTTCATTTTCTCCGTTTTTTTGTATTTTGTTTTTTAAATCAATCTCAATATCTGTTGTATCAATTTCTATAAACTGTTTAGCTCTTTTTTCTAGATTAATGTCTATATTTTTATAATTATCCAGGGTTGTATTTAGCTTATTATTATAATCTTTTTCTACCATTCTTCTGTTTTTACCACATTTAGTTCTAATAATGGTTTTTTCATTAAACTCTGCAACTACATTAGTAAAATTTTGTGCATTTTCTTTTATTTCCTCATCTATACTTTGTATATTATTATTTATACTATCTAATTTGTTTTGAATTAAATTAGCATCTTCATCTATATTTTGAAATAGCTCATTTCTTTCTTGTTGAAATTGCAAATTCTTTTTATTTAGATTTTCTTGTTTTCTTTGTATATCTCTAATTCTATTTGCAATAATGTCATATTCTATAATTATTTCTTCTTCCTCTTCTGATACCTTTTTATATTTTTCTAATGCCTCAATTAATTCACAATAGTTCGTAAAATTAGTCTTTATATTGTTTTTAATATCATAACCAAACATACTATTGAAAAATCTTTCTATAATAATAGCATTTCTTTCATACATTATTGTCACCTCCAAATTTACTATAGTGTAATAGTTAATTAATAAAGTAAAATGAAATCAAAAATTATTATATCCAATAATTCTTAATTTCATTATATATCTTTCTATTTTTTTCTTCTGTCTATTGCATAACTACTTCCCATAACTGATTTTACGGCATGCTTTATTTGTGCTGAAACATCTCCAATTTCAAGTATATTATTAAATCTTCCTGTCTCAGCAACTACTACTCCTATAGAAATTGATGTCAATGGGAATTTTTCTACTATTCCTTTTCTATTTGCAACCTCTATAAATCCTTGTTCAGCATCTTCGTCTGTGTAAAACCTTTTTATACTATGGTCAAAGTAAAATATAATTTCTTGGCACAATCTTTCAACTTCAATATATGGAACAATAGCAATAAAATCATCTCCACCAATATGTCCAACAAATCCTCCACCATAATCATGTACTGCTTTTGAAATCAATTCTGAAGTGAATTTAATTATTTCATCACCCTTTAAAAAACCATATACATCATTATAAGCTTTAAAATTATCCAAATCAAAATACAATACTGAAAAATCTTCTTTTTTTAATAGACATTTTTTTAATTCGGTTTGAATTTGAACATTTCCTGGCAATCCTGTAAGTGGACTCATTCGCCTATTAGTTGATAATAGCCTGCTTAGATTTTTAACTGTGTAATATAGGTACCCCTCATCTACAGGTTTTTTTATAAAATACTCTATTGATTCATGAAGAATCTTAAGTCTATGTTCTCTAGATTCATTTGATGAAACCACAATTACCGGAGTAATCGTATTGTTTTCATCTTTTCTAATTTTTTTACATATTTCTATAACGTCTCTGTCAATTGCATCTTCATTTATAATAATTAATGAAGGAATATTCTTTAAAGCTATATCTATTTGCTTTGTTTTTACACTGATAAATCTATACTCTTTATCATCTCTAAACAATTCTCTAAATATTGCTATTGAAGTATCATCATCATCAATTATATACACTTCATTTACCATTTCTAATTATTCCTTCCCAACGTACCTAAAAAGAACAAACTATATTTAAGCGGTTTTAAACAAAATCCATAATTAAAATTCTTTTATTCTTTAGTAAACTTTACTCTTGATATTTGAGATACATTGTTTTTGTTAAATACTTTAACTGTTAATCTATTCTCACCGTTTTCAAGATCTATACCTTTAATATACTCATTTCCTTCTATGTTTTCTGTAATAGTTTCATGTGTATTTAGTGTAATTTCTACCTTAGATAAACCTTGTGTATCTTGTGCTTTTATATAGAATTTTTGTCCATCTGTTGTTACTTCTATTTTAGGTTTATTTACTCCAATTATAGTTTGAGATTTCTCAGTCTCAACTCCATCTTTATCTATAGCTTTTATATGTAATGTATGTGTTCCTTCTAATGATACATCTATTAATGTTTCATTTTTTATATCATTGATTGTAAGTACTGTTTCATTTGCTTTATCATCATCCCAATAATAGATTATCTTATCTATATTTGAAGTACTTTCTGTGACAGCTTGTATTTTTCCCTCTATAGGTGTTAATGTTATACTTGGTCCATCGGCAACTTCTAATGTTGTTTCATATTCGGATGTAATTCCATTTATATCTTTAGCTGTAATTTTAATATTGTTTTTTCCTGCATTTAATGTAATCATCTGTTTAACTTCAAGTCTATTATTTCCTTCAATTTCATGTGTATCTTGTCCATTTATTGTATACGTTATAAGTTTTATTTCTTTATCATGTGAAACAACAATATTAGGTGTTTTTATACTTTGTATTTCCATTGTTATAGAAGGTTTAGTACTATTGTTTATTAATAAATTATTATTTGCTTTATTAGTTAGATTTTTATAATATGCATAGGCTCCAGTAGTAGTCATTCCAACTCCAAAAATAATTAAGATAATACAAAATATAATTAATATTGATCTTGTACTAACTTTATTCTTTTTTTTCTTTTTTTCTATTTCAACAGCTAAAATTTGATTCATTTAGTTCTTCTCCTATTCTTAATATATAACTGTATTCAATTTTGTACAATTATTTTTCTTTTAAATCTTTAGAAATACTTTTAATCCCTTAAGCATCAAACAATGAAATGCCTATTTCCGCTACATTTTACTCATTGATTATAACATATCATCATTTTATTGTAAATATTTTTTCAAAAAGAAAAAGAGGAAATTTTTTCAATTTCCTCTTAAATGTCTTATAAAACATACTTTTTAATTGAATAAATTCCTGTTCCCATAACAACTAAAATGATTAGTCCAATAGTTGAATACATAACGATATTATGTACTAAACCAGTTTTAATAGAAAGTATAACTTTTGCATCATCTATATCATCTTCTCCAGGTTTTTTATTATCTGGAGTAGAATCAATATCAGGAACTCCCTCTTTATTATAATCTTCTGAGATTTCTGCAGTATTTGTTTTTAGTCCTAGATTATTACTTCCATTAATCCATCTAAATATAACTTTTACTTCAGCACTCTCACCAGGTTGTAATAAAGTATTTTCAAGTAGTCTTGTAGAAATAACATTATCGCCTTCATCTGTCCATCCATTGTTGTCTTCTGCATAGAATTTTAATCCTTCAGGTACATAATCTGTTATTTCTTTTGCATATCCTTCTATTTCACCTTCATTTGTTATTTTGATTGTATAACCAAATTTAACAATAGTAGAATTTAATTTCTTTTTATTAATTTCTACTTTAGGAATTATATCTTTGCTGTCATCTCCAGTATTGCCAGTTTGTATAGTTTTTGTTTTTCCATCTTCTGTAATGTATACTTCAGTAACATATTTTAATAAACTTAAGTCGAATTTTTTGATTAATATAACTTCATAGTCATCATCATCTTCGTGTTTTTCATTTACATTGTCTGGTCTAGAATCTATGTCATCTTCAGGTATTGGATCACCATCTTTATTTTCATATCGTGTTATATCAGCGATATTTACGATATTTTCATTTGTAGGAGCATTTTCGTTAACTCTACAAATAACTTGTAAATCTTGATAATTTAAACCTGATCCATGTTCATCATCATCTTCTTTATTAAATGCCTTTAATATTTTATCTTCATTAACATCATGTGATAAATAATTTGTTGAAATAGTTTTTCCATCAGATGCTAATGTCCAACCGAAATTTTTATTAAAATCACAATCTACATAATCTAAGTAATCTGGTAAATGATCTTTAACTTCTCCTGCATATACATCTGTTTCACCTTCATTATAAACCCTAATATTATATAAGATATAACTTCTAGCTGGAACAGTTAATGGTGGTTCTTTGATCATATTATAATCTGCATCATGGCAATTTGAGTCATGTTTTAAATTATAAGTATTAACTCCTGGAGCTCTTGTATATGGATTTTCTTTGCTTCCAAGACTTCCATTAGTTGTTACATATTCACCATCTGAGATTTCTATATCATTACTTACTGCTGCAATAAACTTCTTTAAAGCTAAATCTACTATTTTCTTTCTAACTTCAATGACTTCATAGTCTTCATCATCTTCATCATATCTACCTTCTGGTTTTCCTTCTTTGTTTTTCTTATCATCTGGTAGATTTTCTGGTTCAGAATCAATATCTTTGTCAATTTCATTACCATCTTTATTTTCGTATTTAGTAATTTCTGCAGAGTTTATTAACCTAGTATTATTTGGTGCATCTGCTTTAATCTTGCATAAAATTGGTAAATCTTGATAATCTAATCCTGATCCATGTTCATCATCATTCTCTTTATCAAAAGCTTTTAAAATTTTATCATTATTTTTTTCATATGATAAATAATCTGTAGTAACTGTTTTTCCGTCTGATGAAATTTTCCATCCATATTTTTCATTAAATTTTTCAGCATCATTTTCAACAAATTGTAAATAATCTGGTAAGTAGTCTTTTACTTCTCCTGCATATACATTTACTTCACCTTCATTATATACTCTTATATTATATAGTACATAACTTTCAGCTGGAATTGTTAATGGTTCTTTTACTAATGTATATTTTGCATCATGGCAATTTGGATCATTTTTTAACTGTGTTGTATCAACTTCTGTTGCTCTTGTATATGGATTTTCTTTACTTCCTTCGTTTTTATTTGCAGTTAAATACTCTCCATTTTCTATTTTTTCGTCTTCACTTATTGCTGTAATAAATTTAGTTAATGCTAAGTCAACTCTCTTTTTAATAACTTCAACTACTTCATAGTCTTCATCATCTTCATCATATCTACCTTTTGGGTTTCCTTCTTTATTCTTTTTATCATCAGGTAAATTTTCTGATTCTGAATCTATATCTTTTTCGAATTCATTTCCATTTTCATCTTCATATTTAGTAATTTCAGCTGAATTTACTAATTTTGTTTTGTTTGGAGCATCAGCATTAATTCTACAAAGAATTGGTAAATCTTGATAATCTAATCCTTTTTCTTTATCAAATGCTTTTAAAATCTTATCTTGATTTTTTGAATATGATAAATAATCTGTTGTTACTGTTTTTCCGTTTGATGAAACATTCCAACCATATTGATCATTAAATTCACCTTTTACAAATGTTAAATATTCTGGTAAATAATCTTTTACTTCTCCAGCATATACATCTACATCACCTTCATTATATACTCTAATATTATAAAGAATATAACTTTCTGCTGGGATCGTTAATGGTGTTTTAACTTGAGTATAAATAGCATCAGTTTCTCCATTGATTAATGGTGTAACATCTACTGCAGTTTGTCTAGTAAACGGATTTGATTCACTTCCAGCATTTTGTTTAGTTCCATTTTTAGTTAGCCAATCTCCATCTTTAAATGGATATTTATCTCCAATTGCTGTTATGAATTTTGTTAAAGCTAAATCAACTTTTTCAAGTATAATATTGTCCCAATCCTCATCATCTTGGTAGTTGTCTCCTGGCTCCTTTCCTGGCCATTTGTCTGTTTGAGAATCTCTATCTTTTAAATCTGTTTTATCTTGAATATTTCCATCTTTATCAGTAGCTTCTGTAATTGCTGCTTCATTTCTAATTTTTCCTATGGAAGCATCTGAAGCACCCACTCTTAATAATACCTGAACACTTAATCTATCTAATCCTGAGCCATCATGATTCTGGTCTTTATTGCTATCATATGCTTTTAAAAATCCTTTTTCATTAGTTGTGCCACTTGTTGTCCTTAAATCTGCAGTTTTTACATCACAGGTTATGCTTATTGTTTCTTTTCCTTTATAGCTATCCATTATATAGTTATTATTATTGTCATGATCTATTGACCAAGTGTCATTATATTGTGTAACTTTTTGATAGATATCATCTGAAACTTCAATATCTGTTGAAGTTCCTTGAAAATCAACTTTGGTTATAGTATTTCCACCTTTTGGAAGTACAAATTCTAATCCTTCAGGTATATTATCAGTTATTTTATTAACATATCCATCAACTTCACCCTCATTATATGCAGTTAATGTATATAACACATAATCCCCTGATTTTACTCTTATCGCTGTTTTGTCTAAATTATAATTTGCTGTTGTTTCTTTTCCGTTTGGTTTTAAATTTTCAGTATTAATTATTGGAGCATTTTTCCCTGGTTTCATTGTTCCATCTGGTGAAATAACATTAGTAATGTATTTTTGTAAAGCTAAGTCAAAGTCTGCTGGTTTAATAACAACTATTTCAAAGTCATCATCGTCTTCTTGTCCTGGAAAATAAACATTATTATTAGTATCACTATATACATCTTTTGTATTATCTCCACCATGATATCCTGTATATTTATCTCCGGTTGTATTTTGGTTTACTTGTGGATAATTGTTTGTATTAGAATCTCTATCTTGTACAACCTTTTCAGGTGTTTCTGTTTCTTTTTTATATGCTTCTGAAATATATGCAATATTTGTTAAATAATTATTTGTTTTTGTTGAAGGTTCATGAACAACTTCACACTCAATTTCAATAGTCTCACTTGCTAATGTTCCTTCATACTTAGGTAGTATATTTTCACTTACATTTGTAAATGTTATTGTATTGTTATTTTTATCATAAACATATGAATAATTTATATTTCCTTTTTTATATGTTCCTGTTGTAGTTTTATTGTCAGTAAATCCTTTAAGTGCTAACCCTTGTGGTAATTTATCAATTATAGTTTTTGCATAACCATCTATTTCGCCCTCATTATATACTGTAATAGAATATTTAACACTATCTCCTTTTTTTACAACTACAGGATCTTTTCTGTGTTTATATGTTGCTGTATTTGGTATTGAAGAAGTATCAATATTATTTGTGGCTCTTACAGCTGATAGACCAGCTTCATTTTTAATATCTTCACCTGTACTCTTGCCATTAATTGCGATAATTCTTTTTCTTAATGCTAAATCAAATTCTTTTTGTATTGGTGCAGTAACCTTTAATTCAAAAGGTCTATCTTTAGGAGTAACCTCAACAACTGGTTGCTCTGTTTTTGTTGTAGAAACTAGTAGTTTTTTCTCATTTGTTTTATATGTTCCATCAAAAATAATTTGAACATTATTTCCATTTACTTTTGATTTAGGTATTGCTATATAAATGTTTTGTCCTATATAGTTAGTAAGTGTTTGACTTGAATTTCTATTTCCTTCAGCATTTGATATATATGCTCCTGTTGTTTTATCTCCATTAATAGAAATTTCGTTATTTAAAGTATATACTGCAGTTCTGGTTTCATCAATTTTAATTGGTCCTACAACATAGTAATTTATGTTATTTACCTTTTTTTCATTAATATTTGCCACATCAGGTGCTATAGTTAAAGGATTTCCTGTTGATTCTTGACCAGCTGATGATGCATTATTATTAGCTGCATCTATTAAATACCAACATAAAATTGTTGCCATTTCTTGTTTCCATTTACCAACTTCTGCTTTTACTCTATTTGTATGAGATACATCCCAATCTTTTGTATCAACACTAAATGTATCATCTCCTAATGGCTTCCAATTATGTGAGTTTGTCTCAGTTGTTCCATTTGAGCATACAAGGTTAAGTCCCTGTGTTCTAACATTATAAGTTTCACTGTTTGCACTATTATTCTCTAAATAATTTGTAAAATACCAAATAGCTGCTTGTTGTGCAACTTCAACTATATCATCTGTTAATTCAACATTATTAAAGTTAGACTCAGTATCATAATAATACCAACCTTGATATGTTTCTGTTTCTCCATATATTGAATTATTATGACCATCTTTTATATTAAATATTTCTTCTCTAAAGTCATAACCAGTTTGAGGCACATATTTATATGTTTTATTTTCTGTAGGAATCGGTTCGAAATTTGTTGTTTCAATAACATTATCAAATACTACCCCTGCTCTAGCTAAAACCTCTCTTTTTTTAGCTAGATTATCCTCTGCTGTTGCAGCTTTACTTGGAATATACATATTATCTAATATCCATAATATTTGGTTTAAATGTGCACTATTTCCTATATTTTTATATACATCATTTGTATCATTTTTTAATGCATCAATATCACTTGATGAATTTAAATCATACCCTCTATTATATGTAGCTTTAGCTCCAACAGTACCACTTAACCAGCTTTCTCCTGCTGTGGCATTCAAACAATAATAGTTTGTATCATTTGTAGATGACATTATTTGAAATATTGGATGATGCGACTCTCCTTCATTTCCAACTGTATTAAGCGCATATCCATTTGTATAATCATTATTAATGTATCTAAAATATTCTAATCTAAGTTCTTTGTTTTCTTCAGTAACAGCTAAGCTTGGTAATATAGTTCCAATTCCCAACATAGCCACCATCACTACAATTAATGTTCTAATAATTGCCCTTTTCATTTTCATAACATTACCTTCCTTTATACATATTTCGCTATATTTTATTGTACTCTTTTTTTTAAAGTTTTGCAATAGCTTGTTAAATAAATATTTTGAAGATTTTTTTCAATCTTCAAATATATTACGGATAGCGTATTTGCATAAATATTACACTTTCCTTACAATTATATTACATTTTTATGACAAAATCAAGTGTTTATGTAAATTTTTGTCAAATTTATTATGGCTTTAGCTGTTAATAGTTAAATGATATATAGTATTTCATAAAATTTATAAAATATTTGTAACTTATCTTTTAGATAAAACTGTAATATTTTTCATAAAAATTTATATACTTATACAAATAATTCGGAGGCAATAATGAAAAAATATATATGTTTTATTATTATACTTTCTTTATCTATTGTTCCAACTTTATCTGTCGCTGATGATATTGAAGAACCATTTATTTCCAATTCAAATTATATAATTGAAACTTCTTCAAGTATTTCATATACTCCAGTTATAAATGCAAGGCATGCAGTAGTTTTAGATAGAGCTTCTAAAACAGTTTTATATGGCAAGCAAGAAAACGATAAGTGTAAAATGGCTTCTACAACTAAGGTTATGACTGCCATCATTGTTTTAGAAAATTGTTCTAATTTAAATGAACAAGTTACCATTTCAAAAAAAGCTGCTCGGAACTGGGGGTTCAAGACTTGGTTTATCCATAAATGATATAATTACTGTTGAAAACTTACTTTATGGCTTAATGATGGTTTCAGGAAATGATGCAGCAGTTGCACTTGCTGAATTTATAGGAGGAGATATTCAAAATTTTGCCAATCTTATGAATGAAAAAGCTCAAATCCTTAAGCTTACATCAACTCATTTTATATCTCCACATGGATTAGATAATGATGAACATTTTACAACTGCTTATGATTTAGCATTGCTTACTGATTATGCTTTACAAAATGAAACTTTCTCAAAAATTGTTAAAACCCCTAATTATACAATAAGTATCAACAATCATTCTAAACAACTAAACAATACAAATGAACTTTTAGGTTATTTAAATGGCGTCTATGGTGTAAAAACAGGTTTTACAAATGGTGCTAATAGGTGTTTAGTTTCTGCTTGTAAACGTGGAAGTTTAGATATAATTTGTGTTGTCTTAGGATGTGACACAAAAAAAGATAGAACTAAAGATAGTATCAATTTAATAAATTATATTTTTAGTAATTACTCTATAGTAAATATTGAAGATCTTATTAAAATAGAATTTGAAAACTGGAAGAAAAATAATATAAATTACTTTAAAATAAATAAAAGTGCTGACGAAAACCTAAATATTAATATTAACGAAGCACAAATCCCATTTAAACATATTGCTGTTTATAATTCTGAAATTAATAATATTAGTATAATAATTAATATAAGCTCATATCTTGAAGCTCCTGTTTTATCAGATTATAAGGTAGGAATCATTAATGTTCAATTACCAAATACCTCAAGTTTTACAGTTGATATAATAAACAGTATCACTATTAGAAGAAAAA
>ODAJ011907163.1_pt1 | contig 12332 bp, 10 predicted proteins | sample 1539241 | NCBI WGS metagenome assembly ODAJ01 (sample SAMN02144231, study PRJEB22623) | gut metagenome | biome: sheep rumen | host: Ovis aries | place: New Zealand | reverse complement strand
GCCGTGCGACGTTTCTTTCTGTCGTAAGAGATACAGGTGTTCAGGGCTATACGGTAAACCCACGAGCGGATGTTACTACGGTTCTCGAAGCCCTCGAAGCCGCTCCAAAGGTTTATCAGCACCTCCTGAAAGAGGTCGTTCACCTCGTCTTCGTCCTTCGAGAATATGTAGCACACCGTGAAGATAGTGTCTTTTTGTTCCTTCAGCGTTTCTTCAAACGTTTTTTCTAAATGGTCCATTGTAATGTCTGTTGTTGAATCCCACATCCATTAGACGCAACAAAGGTACAAAAAACTACGCGAAAACGTAGAAAAAATCTGAAATGACAAAAGAAACGTCTTTTATCTGAATAAATTATTCCCCTTATCTGCACGACTCATGAAGACAAGGGGAATAAAACTTATGTTAAGACTGTTTGATTGCGAGATTACTCTAACTGGTAGCCGTAGGACTTCATGGCGCGGTCACTCTGGCGCCAGTCCTTATCCACCTTGACGAAGACTTCCAAGAAGATGCTCTTGCCGAAGAACTTCTCCAGGCTCTTGCGGGCCTCGGTGCTGACGCGCTTCAGGGCTACACCCTGATGACCTATGATAATACCTTTCTGGCTGTCGCGCTCTACGTAGATAACGGCATTTATGTGGATGTTCTTCTCAGTCTCCTTGAACTGCTCCACCACCACCTCTACGCTATAAGGAATCTCCTTGTCATAATAGAGGAGAATCTTCTCGCGGATAATCTCCGTTACGAAGAAGCGGGCGGGCTTATCAGTCCACTGGTCCTTATCGAAGTAAGCAGGACTTTCGGGCAGAAGCTCCTGAATGCGCTTAAGTACAACATCTACATTGAACTTATGCAAGGCGCTAATGGGAATAATCTCAGCCTTTGGCAGGACTGCATGCCACTCCTCCACCTTCTGGGTGAGAACCTTCTGGTCAGAGATATCAATCTTGTTGATAAGAACCAAAACGGGGCAAGTCATGCGCTGCACCTTCTCCAGGAACTCGGTATTCTTGTCGGGTGTCTCCACCATATCGGTTACATAGAGCAGGACATCGGCATCCTGAAGGGCACTCTCGGAGAACTGCAGCATCTGCTCCTGAAGCTTGTAGTTGGGCTTCAGCACGCCAGGAGTATCCGAGAAACAAATCTGCATCTCGGGCGTATTAAGGATGCCCATAATACGATGGCGTGTGGTTTGAGCCTTGAATGTAGCAATACTGATACGCTCGCCCACCAAGAGGTTCATGAGCGTACTCTTTCCCACATTGGGATTACCTACTATGTTTACAAATCCTGCCTTATGCATATTCCTAAATTAAGAATGAAGAGTGAAGAATGAAGAATTAAAGTTACTTCTCACTTCCTCTTATTATACCACTCTTCTCTGGTGATTTCGCCTTCCTTATAGAACTCGGCAGGCTCTTTAGCTGCCTCGGCAGCACCATCGTAGCCCCAAATCATATAACTGGCTCCCCATGTGAAACCGGCGCCAAAGGCGGTAAATACCAGTTTGTCGCCCTTCTTGAGCTTAGGCTCATACTCCCAGAGGCAGAGGGGAAGGGTTCCACCAGACGTGTTGGCCATGTGGTCTATGTTGATCATGATGTGATCCTTCTCAATACCGATACGCTGGGCCACAGAGACCTCGATATTGATATTGGCCTGATGAGGAATCACCCAGTCGATATTGTCCTTGTTAAGTCCATTGCGCTCGGTGAGCGTCTTTACAGCACTACTCATATTCAGAACAGCATGCTTGTAAACAGCACGTCCTTCCTGATATACAAAGTGCTCACGGGCATCTACCGTCTCGTGGCTTGGCATCTTGGCTGAACCACCGGCTGCCATATGAAGGTTCTGGAATCCTTTTCCGTCCACACGGTAGTAGCCGTCCATAAGACCAACCTTCTCGGTAGTAGCCTCCATCATAACGCAGGCTGCACCGTCGCCAAAAATAGGACAGGTGTTACGGTCCTCATAGTTGGTCATGCTGCTCATGTGGTCGCCGCCGCAAATGACGATGCGCTTGTAGCGTCCGCTACGGATATAAGAGGCACCAGCCTCCATAGCATAGAGGAAACCGGCACAGGCTGCTTCCATATCAAAGCCAAAGGCATTCTTAAGGCCGCAATTGCCAATAACCAATGAGGCAGTTGAGGGGAAATGATAGTCAGGTGTAGTAGTAGCACAGATAACAAGTTCTATACTGTCGGGGGCGGCTTGTGTCTTGCGCAGCAACTGTTGTACAGCACGAGTCATCATATACGAGGTACCACTACCCTGTTCTGGCTTAAGGATGTGACGTGTCTTGACGCCGATACGCTCCATAATCCACTCGTCAGAGGTATCTACGATAGTAGACATCTCTTCGTTGTCAAGAATATAATTGGGTACGTAACCTCCTACGCCAGTAATAACGGCATTTATCTCTTCCATTATCTAAACTTGGTATGTTCAATAAAAAATAAAGCCGCATAAGAGTCCCAAAAAGATGAGGACCTTAGCGGCTTATTTCCTTACCCATGAAGATTAAGCTTCCTTCTCAATAGCTACCTTGCCGCGATAGTATCCGCATGCAGGGCAAACTGTGTGATAGATGTGGAACTCTCCGCAGTTGGGACATACTGCCAATGCAGGAGCTACAGCCTTATCATGAGTTCTTCTCTTGAGGGTTCTAGTCTTGGACTGTCTTCTTTTAGGATGTGCCATAATGATTTACTATTTAATGATTTTACTATTTACTTTTTTCTTGCCGGAAGCGAATTATTCATCTTTACCTTTCTCTTTTAACTTTGCAAGTGCTCCCCAGCGAGGGTCGATGGGTTTCTCCGTCTCTTCCTCTGCCGCTGTAAGAGAGTCCAGTGCCGATGTCATCTGCTGACTGCATTTACCCTCGGGGTGAACGTGACGAAGCGGGATCTCAAGAGCTGCAAACTCGTAGATATTCCATGCTACGTCTAGAACGCCGTCCTCTTCGGGGACAACAATGAGGTCGCCATCGTCGGCATACTCACTTCCTAACTTTGCACGCAGAACATGTTCTGCATTGATGGGGCAATCCATATAATCCAAGCAACGGTCGCATAAGACTTTAACTGTGCCCTCCAACTGGAAAACCAGCCTATAGGCCTCAGCCGTCCGCTTCACCCGTAATGCGACATCCAGCTGACCTTGCTGAATCTCAGGACCCTGAACAGCGGAGAAGAAGTCGTCGTCTACATGCCAGTTGTACGACACAGTACCTTCCGACATGCCTTTCAGATCCACTTTATAGCTATCCAGTTTCTCCATCGGGCTGCAAAATTACAAAAAAAACAAATAACGACGCAAGAAATTCATTTAAAAAATGGCGAATTAGTGCTTTTTGAGTTCAATACGGAACGTTGTGCCTTTTCCAATCTCGGAATTTTTAACAAAAATGCGTCCATTATGGTATTCCTCCACAATCCTTTTTGCCAAGGACAATCCCAGTCCCCATCCACGCTTTTTGGTTGTGAAACCAGGGGTAAAAACAGTACTGAAATGATTCTTGGGAATACCTTTACCCGTGTCCGTTATCTCCACAGAGAAACAATTAGCTTCTTCCTTTGCCACCAAGGTGATACTGCCGCTGCCGTCCATGGCATCGATGGCATTCTTGCACAGATTCTCAATCACCCACTCAAAAAGCGGGGCGCAGATATTAACAATAAGCGGAGTCTGGGGCAACTGGCAGGTCATGCTGACGCGGTTGCTGGTACGACGGTTGATATACTGAACCACCTGTTCAACCACATCATTCAGACTCTCGGGTTTGGGCTCTGGCTGCGAGCCTATCTTGCTGAAACGCTCAGCTATACGCTGCAAACGTTGCACATCCTTTCCCATTTCTGGTAACAGTTCATCATCTGGGTATGTCTCGCGCAGAACCTCGTGCCAAGCCATGAGACTGCTGATGGGTGTTCCCAGCTGATGGGCAGTCTCCTTGCTAAGCCCCACCCATACCTTATTCTGCTCAGCCTTCTTGCTACTGAGGAGGGCAAAGATAGCTACCACCACAAAAATAAGCACAATACCCAACTGCACGTACGGCCACCAGGCCAGACGCCAGAGGATGAGACTATCGTCGTAACAGATTTCCATGTAATCTGTGGATGATATATTAATGCGAACTACCCTACCTGACTGTCGCATACGCTGCGATTTGGCCTTCACTACCTCCATCTCAGTTTGGCGCTCACGGTCAGAAAGGGGAATGTTACGATAGTCCTGCACACTACCATCGCTGTTCAGTACCACAACGGGAATGGTGTTGTTGCTGTTCAGTACAGTCCAAACAAGGGTCAAGTCGGTATTCTCGTCAGCATTGTTCAGACTACGCATAGCTTCAGCCCATATCTCCATCTTACGGTGCTCTTCCAACTTGAGGTCACGCACTAGGAAATTGGACACCACCAGCGATGCCACACTCAGTACAATTGCGGCAATCACCAGCAGAATCTTAACCTGACGAATCCTGTTTATCCACTGCATACGCTATAATAACGAATATAAATGCCAACTTATTGTGTTCAACCGAATTGAAAATTGCGAATTATGAATTGTGAATTAGAATTAATTCTTCTCTCATAATTATGAATTATGCATTGTGAATTATGAATTATGAATTAAAATAACTACCTTTGTGCCCATGAAATTGAAATACATACACCTTATTATATTTGTTGGGACGATTTTAGGCTTTTACGCCTGTAGCGACAGCATAGACTTTCCGGACCCTGATGCTAAGGGAAATGTTGCCATCATATACTGGATAGGCGACAACAACCTGAGTACGTATGCCGATTATGATATAGACGAATTGACAGAAGGCAAAGACAACATCCCCGCCAACGACAAGGTTGTCATCTATGTAGATGAACCAAACGCAAATCCCGTCATCTACCAACTGGACGCGCAAAACGGATTACAGGTATGGAAGAAATTTGCGAAGGAGCAAGACTGCACAGACTCGCTGACCGTCCTGAACAATCTTAGAGAAATCATCAAGAATTTCCCTGCCAAGAAATACGGATTAACCTTCGGAGCTCATGGCTCGGGATGGGTAATACACCGCAGAGCCATGGGATATGACCAGAGCCATTCTAACAAATGGCTTAATATCCCCACGCTGCGAGGCATATTGGAGCGACTGCCACACATGAGCTACATCTTCTTTGATGTCTGCTTTATGCAGGACATACAGGTGGCATACGAGTTGCGCAAGCAAACCGACTGGATTGTCGGCTCCCCCGCCGAGATACCTGCCCCCGGAGCACCTTACCACCTTATATTGGAAGCTCTGTGCGAGTGTGACCCCTCCGGCATTATCAACGGATACAACAATTACTATCCAATAGGCAACTATACAGGAACACTTCTGTCTGCCGTAAACTGTAGTCAGCTGGAAAACCTTGCTGCCTGTACCAGCAAATACATCAGAAGTTATTTTGCAAACCGCCACACCATAGGAGACGACATCACACAAGATATCCAAAGGTATTCTACAACATTCTCCGACAATTATACGTATTATTACGACATGAGCTCCGCCATGCACAAGATTCTCTCTGAGGAAGAGTACAACGAATGGTTCGGTGCATTCGAAATGGCAGTCCCCATACGCAAATACAACACTGGGGAATGGTATTCGCCCAGCATTTGCAACTACCCTTATCTCTATGACGATGAGCATTTTGGCGGAATTTCCATGTACATTCCCCAAACAGGAACCGGGGGAACAAAGAAGAACAACGAGTTGAGGGCCTACCAATGGTACAAGGCTGCTGGATGGGACAAAACTGGATGGTAATCCTTTATAATTCATAATTCTTAATTTACAATTCATATTATCTGACATGCTATTTGAAAAACAAACATACGTACAGCGTAGAGCCGTACTGAAAGAGCAGGTAGGCTCAGGCATCATTCTACTGACAGGCAACAACGATTCGCCTGCCAACTACCCATCTAACACATATCGTTTCCGTCAGGACAGTTCTTTCCTTTATTATTTTGGACAACATCGCGATGGTTTGGCCGGTATTATCGACATAGACAACAACCGCGAATATCTGGTGGGTAACGACATAGACATCGAGGATATCGTATGGTTCGGAAGCGTTGACAGCGTAGCCGATATGGCTACCCAGAGCGGCGTAGCCAATACACTGACAATGGCTCAGATGGCCGACTTCCTGAAGAAGGCAAAGAGCGAAGGCCGCGCCATCCATTTCCTGCCCCCATACCGTCACGATCTGATGATTCAACTGATGGACATTTTGGGCATTCACCCTAGCCAGCAGCGTGCTCAGGCTTCTATTAAGTTGATAATGGCAGTTGTGAACCAGCGTGCCGTTAAGACACCAGAGGAGATTGCCGAGATAGAACGCGCCTGCGCCATTGGCTACGAGATGCACACCACAGCCATGAAGATGTGTCACCCAGGTGTTACAGAACAGGAAATTAGCGGTCGCATCAGCGGTATTGCCAGCAGCAAAGGTTGCATGGTATCCTTCCAGAGCATCGTCAGCATGCATGGCGAGATTATGCACGGATACCCCAGCCCTCGCCCCTTGGAGGCAGGACGCCTGCTTCTCTGCGATGCCGGAGCCGAAACCAACGAGAACTATTGTAGCGACAATACGCGTACTACCCCCATCAGCGGACGCTTTACCCAACGACAGAAGGAGATATACAGCATCGTAGAGCAATGTCACGACTATGCCCTTACCCTTGCTGCCCCTGGCGTTAAATGGTGGGACGTCCACTTTGGCGTCTGCCGCCTGATGACCGACAAACTGAAGGAACTTGGTCTGATGAAGGGTGACACGGAAGAGGCAGTACGTGCCGGAGCACATGCCATGTTCATGCCTCACGGACTGGGACACATGATGGGAATGGATGTGCATGATATGGAAGGATTGGGACAGACCTACGTGGGTTTCGACGACGAAGTTCAACCCAATTTGGAACAGTTTGGCACCAATTGTCTGCGTTGCGGACGTCGTCTGCAAGAGGGTTTCGTGATGACCGACGAGCCGGGAATCTATTTCATACCCGCCCTGATAGACGACTGGAAGGCCAGTGGGCATTGTGCCGAGTTCCTGAACTTCGACATGCTGGAGACCTATAAGGACTTTGGAGGTATCCGCATAGAGGACGACATCCTTATCACAGCCGATGGCTGCCGATATCTGGGCAAAGACCGCATCCCCTACCATATTAATGACGTAGAAGAATTTATCAACAAATAACAAACATTTTATATTTATGAAGAAGTTTTTCCTTATTGCTTTGGCAGCACTGACTATTATGCCAGCCGGAGCTAAAGACAAGAGCAAGAAGAAAGAGGCAGACAAGGACAGCCTTATCTTCACAACCATTATCGCTAACCCCGTAACAAGCATTAAAAACCAGAACAGCAGCGGTACCTGCTGGAGCTATTCTTCTCTGGCTTTCCTGGAGAGCGAAGCTATCAAGAAGCATCCCGAATTGAAGGACGACATCGACCTGTGTGAGTCTTTCCTTATCAGCAAAACATACGTTGACCGTGCCGACAAGCATGTCCGCACCCACGGTGATGCCAGCTTCAGCCAGGGCGGAAGCTTTGAAGATGCCCTCTACTGTATGGAGCACTATGGCCTTATCCCCGAGGGAATCATGCCTTATCCTATCACAGAATATGGTGATTCTCTTTTCAACTTCGGCGGTCTCTTCCCCCCAATGGAGGCTTACCTGAAGGCCATCTCAAAGGGAGGCGCTAAGAAGATCTACCCTAAGGCATGGAAGTCTGCCCTGCAGACAATGCTTGACGGTTACTTCGGCAAGTGCCCTACAGAGTTCGAATACAAGGGCAACCGTTACACTCCTCAGTCATTTGTCAAGGACTACCTTTCACTGGATCCCAACGACTATGTAAGCCTGACCAGCTACACACATCACCCCTTCTACAGTTCTTTCATCCTCGAGATTGAGGACAACTGGCGTTGGGCAAGTAGCTACAACCTGCCTATGGACGAGTTTATGCGCGTTATGTACGAAGCCGTAAAGAACGGTTGGACCTTTGCATGGGGTGCCGACGTTAGCGAGGACGGTTTCAGCCGTCGCAGTGGCAAGAACAAGAGCGTAGCTATGGTACCCGACACCAAGTTCAAGGCTGGAGTTGGTAGCGACCAGGCTCGCTGGACTGGCGAAAAAACCTCAGAGAAGGTCGAGATTGTTAGCGCTAACGCAGAGAAGAACATTACTCAAGAAATGCGCCAGGAGGCATACGATAATTGGGAAACAACAGATGACCACGGCATGCAGATCTACGGTCTGGCAAAGGATCAGTACGGCAAAGAGTACTTCATGATGAAGAATTCATGGGGCGAGAGCGGTCCTTTCAAGGGCTTCTGGTACGTTAGTCAGGCATATGTAGCCTACAAGACCATGAACATCGTCATCAACAAGAACGCTATTCCCGCTGACATCCGCAAGAAACTTGGCATCTAATCTTTAGAGGCTAATCTGATAAAAGGTCCGTCCGCCACCAGCTCTTCCTTGGCACGCATGTAATCCAATGCCCAAGCAAGACTGTGCGGGCGGATTCCTTTTATGTCCAATTCAGAGGCTTTAATGGGTCCGTTCTTCAATTGCGCCAAAATATGATTCCTAATATTCAGATACTCTGCCTCGGTAATACCTGCCGTATCCTCTAACTCGCAAACATCACATATACCACAACGGTGCGTTTCTGTTTCGCCAAAATAGCGAAGCAACAACCGGCTACGACATTCCTCCGTATTCACACAATAAGCCTGCAATGCATTAAGTCGGTACACATATGCTTCCTTACGCATTGCATAAACAGCATAAGGAAAATCCAGTTCCTCCTTCATTACGCGACGTTGGCGGAAGGTTATCAAGGGGATATGCTTGCGGGGTATATAGCTTACCAATCCCCTGCGGGCCAGTTCCCTCAGGTCTTGATATATGATATCCAGCGTCAAGCCAGTATCTCGGCTTATCATATCCTCATCAATGAAAACGAAGTCAACAAAGATGCCTCCATAACGCCTTAGCATAGCCAGAATAATTTGTTCACCCTGACTGTCAAGAATGCTAAACAACTGATTCCTTGTAGCATCAATACGCAGACGGCTAGTACCGTCCTCTGCATCGCGGTATTCTATATAACCAGCCTTATCAAGGATATCAAGAGCACTTGTTAACATCAATGGATGATAACGGAAGGCAACACAGAAACGCTCCATGTTGAACTCACGTGTTACATTCACGCCATCACCAACAGCTAACTGCAGGAAACAACAGATATCCTCATAAGCCTTTCTTACGTATTCCAACTCGGGAAAATGTTGTTTGACACGACGTTTAGAAAGCTCCAGTTCCTTACCGTCCATCACAATGACGGAACTCGCAGGTTTACCATCTCGTCCCGCACGTCCGGCTTCCTGAAAATATTCCTCTATTGAGTCTGGCAGATCTACATGCACAACGAGCCTCACATCTGGTTTATCAATGCCCATACCAAAAGCATTGGTAGCTACCATTATCCTATAGTTCCCTCTCAGCCAGGCATTCTGCCTCTCGTCTTTTTCACCAGCCTTCAAGCCCGCATGGTAAAAAGTCGCCTTGTAACCGTATTCTGTCAGTTGCTTGGCCAAATCACAACACTTCTGTCTGTTGCGAGTATAGACAATGCAGGAGCCCTCGTATTCATTCAGCAACTGGAGCAATCCAAGCATGGTAGCATCTGCATGCAGCACTTTATATGCCAGATTTGGACGGAAGAAACTCATGCGGAAGACATTTTCTTCCTTGAACCTCAGATTTTTCTGGATGTCCTTCGTAACTTCCGGTGTTGCTGTAGCCGTTAGGGCCAAAACAGGGCAATTGGGCTTGACGTTCCTAACCTGGGCAATCTGCAAATAAGATGGTCTGAAATCGTATCCCCACTGACAGATACAATGAGCCTCGTCAACGGTTATGAAACTTATGCTCATGTGCCCCAACTTTCTCAGGAAAAACTCTGAGCCTAATCGCTCGGGGGATATATATAGGAATTTATAGGCATTGAAGACACAATTCTCCAGAATCACCAGCGTCTGTTCGTGCGACAACCCCGAATGAATACACGCAGCCTTAATGCCTCGGCTGTTCAATGCCTCCACCTGATCCTTCATCAATGCGACAAGAGGGGTTATCACCAAACACATACCAGGTCTGGCAAGAGCAGGAACCTGAAAGGTAATACTCTTACCTCCACCAGTAGGCATAAGGCCAAGCGTATCCTTTCCGCTGCCAATACTTTCTATAATATCACGCTGAATACCACGGAAATCATCATATCCCCAGTATTGTTTCAGAATGGAGAGATAGGTGTCCATGTTCTTCTCTCTTAAAGGGCGGGCTTGATATCCTCTATCTGTAGCTGAACCTCGCCGTGCTTATGACTGTTTTCCTCAAGTGAGTAAACAATATCAAAAGCCTGCTTGGTTTTGATATAACGTGCCTGTGAGCTTTGACCGAAAGCAATACCATTCATCACCCTACTGCTCTTACTGTCAACCAACTCCAACTTAATATGTTCCTGCTCACGACCGACAACACGACTAGTACCGTAATCGTACACTTGTTCTGTACAGAACATGGGCTTGGGATTCTCCGGACCATAAGGACTAAAACGTCTCAAATCCGTATAAAAACGGAAATTCACATCCTTGAAGTCAATCTTTGCTTCATAGGTCAGTACAGCATTTGTCTGCTCAGGCAGAATATACTTGTCAACATACTCCTCAAACCGACGTTTGAATTCTGGAACATTCTCCACCTTCAAACTCAAACCTGCGGCATAGGTATGTCCACCAAAGTTCTCCAACAGATCTCGACAGCTGTCTATAGCGCTATAGACGTCAAAGCCTGCAACGGAACGAGCCGACCCCGTCACAATATCATCTGTACGAGTCAACACAACAGCAGGACGGAAGTAGATTTCCGTAAGGCGCGAGGCCACAATACCTATCACACCTCTATGCCATTCCTCGTTGTAGAGGACAATAGCCTTATGCTCGTGCTGATGATCCAATGAAGCAACAATCTGGTTAGCCTCTTCCGTCATAGACTTGTCAAGGTCTTTACGCTGCTCATTATATTCATTAATAGTGGCAGCCTTCTCCTTGGCAGCATCAGCATCTTTCTCAATCAGTAACGAAACTGCCTCTTTGCCATTCTGCATACGTCCCGATGCATTGATACGCGGACCAATCTTAAAGATAATATCATTTAACGACAAATCCTTACCTGTCAGTCCACAGATATCTATCAGAGCTTTCACACCTGTGCTGGGATTCTGGTTCAGTTGGCGTAAACCATGATATGCCAGAATTCTATTTTCGCCCATGATAGGTACGATGTCAGATGCAATGCTAATAGCGCAAAGATCAAGCAAAGGTATCAGATTACAAAATTCAATGCCGTTGTTGATTGCGAAGCCCTGCATCAACTTAAATCCCACGCCACAGCCACATAAGTCCTTATATGGATAGGTGCTGTCCTCTTTCTTGGCATTCAATATAGCCACAGCGGGAGGTAGTACTGGATCAGGAACATGATGATCGCAAATAATAAAGTCAATGCCCAATTCCTTAGCATAGGTGATTTCCTCAACAGCTTTGATACCACAGTCAAGCACAATAACCAGACCTACACCTGTTTCATGAGCATAATTTACTCCTTGGCGAGATACGCCATACCCTTCTTCATTTCTGCTGGGAATGTAATAATCTATATTTGAATAGTACTGCTGCAGGAATCTGTATACTAAAGCAACAGCTGTACAACCGTCCACGTCATAATCACCATAAACAAGAATACGCTCTTTCTTACCTAAAGCTTCATTCAGACGATCCACGGCCTTCTGCATATCTTCAAAAAGAAAAGGATCCAGAAGGTGTGTTAATTGGGGACGGAAGAACCTGCGGGCTTCATCCTCTGTTCGGATACCTCTATTCACCAACAGAGTACCCATTACAGGGTTGATTCCCAAGCTGTTAGCAAGACTCAACGCTATGCTCTTGTCAGCTTCTGAAAGTTCGTTATATTCCCAAATATAGCTCATAGGGTGTAAAGTTACAACAAAAAACACACTTTCCCCCTATAAACCCGTATTAATTGTCATTTTTTAACAAAAATACAACCACAAAGGAAAACAGAGCAACACCAGATAATCCGGAGAATCTAGCAATCCCGGGCAATCCGGGAATTCTGGGGATACCGGAGGAACTGGAAAGACCGGAGATACCGGACAG
>ODAJ012117258.1_pt1 | contig 12338 bp, 13 predicted proteins | sample 1539241 | NCBI WGS metagenome assembly ODAJ01 (sample SAMN02144231, study PRJEB22623) | gut metagenome | biome: sheep rumen | host: Ovis aries | place: New Zealand | reverse complement strand
TCTTGTATATTATTATCGTATGTGCTCTCCAGAAGCTGCCTGTTATCAAATGTAGTCATTAGCGTCTTGTCGGTACCAGCATGAGTCAAGGGGTTGACAGGTTTGTATTTGACAAAATACAATCCTTGCTTCAGACCTTACTATAAGCTCATATCCTTGTAATTCACTGGAGGCGCTTTCAAGTACTGTATTATCCTACTTTTAGCACAATCATTCGAATTATAATTCCCCTGGTATCTTTTTCCGTTTATTCCGGAACTGCTGATGCGCCTTTCTTAATCCATGTATCTATGAACATACTCAGATACTTCCTCATCACTGCAATCTACAGCAATCCTTTTAGGAACATAGAAAAATACCTGTTCATCTATCAATCGTGCTTCCGGTGAAGTATAACCTCCATCCTCGTTGATGAGCACAGCTTCAAGATCTTCGGTAGATATCATGAGCGCAGATTCATAGCCTTCTATAGCTACTTTTCTGGTGGGGTACTTATTTTCAGCAAATACGATAAAATCCAACACAATAGCAAGCGCTCCTCATATTACAGTAATTTGTCAGTTTTTCCTGTTTTGTTAAACACGGAAGCAACCTTAACGCCTCACTTCTACCACACCGTATTTTGCATAATATCCTTTATTATAGCCCTCCACAAAATCATAATCAGACTCCCACTTATCTATTGCAAGCTCTTGGTTCGCATGCAAGATTATCTGCTTTTTAATATGGCTCCTTATCTCAATTTTTGAAAGCACATCATGGTCGATTACATTTGCAAGGATTTTCCGCCTTTCAGGCGTACTCAGCCCCGCCGCCTGACTCACCGTATAACCGCATTTTCTTAAAATAGACCGTTCCGGCCACTCAGATAGTTTGTCAAAATACTTTTTCGTATTATAGTTTTTACGATAGCTCTTCTCATCAATAACACTGCACAGAGGTTCTACGGAACCACTCAGGTTCTTGAAATCATCCTCCAGAATAAAGAACTGCTGACACTGCTGGCAGTAACCTGCCGGAACGATTCTTTCGGCGATAGTACCCTTGCGATCAACTATTTTTATAACTGCATCGACATTCACAATGGAATGCTGCTTATACATGCAGGACAGGACACTCGTACGTATAACGAAATCTCGTGTTCCGACCCTCCTCTTCTGCACTTTTCTGCCGGGCTGCTTTTCCGGAGTATTGGGCTCGTCACGGACAACTTGTTCTTTCATTGCCGGCACGTCATAATTCTTCTGCACCTGCAGCGAACTCAGCTTTCTTGTGTACTTGTTTATCTCGCCGGATGATAAATGACTCTTTCCGTGGGAATACTGCTTAACATACTCACTAATTAATTCTTTATATAGATCTACCACCTCAGGAGACTGATTCCCACCGCGATTAATCTTCGAAAGGAACTCCGCCGTAGTTCTACGAAACTCATATATATCCGCCGGCAATACAGTGCCTCTAATATGTTCAAGTTCTCGAATGGAACTCCCTGAAGCCAGAAATTCGATTCCTATATACTCTTTTCGATCTTCTGACTTGTATTTCTGCATCAGCACAGTGTTCAAGTCATTTTCCAAAGCCATTCGCTGCAGTTTCTTCTGGCGAATTGCTTCATCCCGCGCCTTTATAAGTTCAACTTGTTTTTCAGGTGGTTGTGTGGCTGATTTTTGCGCTACATTCAACTTGTCACTTTCGAGAATTAATCCGTTCGTAGTTGCTTGTTGGAACTGTTTCTTTATCAGATCGGCAAGAACTGCTCCTTCTCGTATCTTTAGCTTCCAGTATTCTTTTGTGTCCAGATTTTTCAAATAGTAGCTGAACGAAACAGGACCTTTCACCTGGGTGATTGTAAATTCCAATTGGCAGCCACCATATACTGTCCTAAGTATGCAAAGCCCTTTTGGATCTTTTATTCTAGTCCATTTACATTGCCCTCTATCGGTTTTCTCCTGCAGATCATTCAGGACAGCATCTTTCCTCTTCTTAATACTTTGTGTCGCGGATTTCCCCTTGCTTTCATTTTCCTTAGATAAAAATGCTTTGATACGTTCTACATCCAGTATTGCTTTTTCTAATGCTTTATATTCGTCGTAAGCATATACTCCTGTAAAGTTTACAAAATAGTACGAATCCGGTCCGAAGAGATGAACTAAGCGTATCTTCTGTTCATCATCAGACTGCAATGTATACTCAACTCTACTATATTCATCAACGCTAATATACCAATGCATCTGTTGGGTGCGTGTTTCGTTCAGAAGTTTGTCGTATCTTTTTTTACTTAGATTATTCGTTTGCTGTCTCATATATTCCGTCTTTCCTGAGTTTGTACGCTTCTGTTATTTAGTTACTGACATGTTTTACTAAGCAGGTCTTCGACAGACTTTTGATGCGTTTCCATAATCTTTAACGTTGAAGCATCTTACCTCCAAGCCATCAAGCAATTAAATATCATGTCAAATGCTCTATCACAATGCTCCTCAAATCACGAATATCTTCTTCTGATTTCAAATCACTCAAATCATACAATACTTCTATCCGTTTATTTCCCATATAAAACATGTACACTGCATATGTATCTATGATCAGCACCCTGTCATCAACTACATCCTGCATCCTAGCCTGTCTTTTCTGTTTCTTACTCAAAATCAGCTTGTCAAGCTTACAGTACTGTTCACATTGTCCTTCCAAGTCGTTTTCCAGCTTGATATTGAGCTTAACCTCAACCGGAAGCAGTTTTCTGCCTATCCTAATCACGTTGTCAACATAGGTCACCGGATTCGTTCCCTTATAGCATGGGCACTCTGCGTAGATTGTTTTTTGATCACCCAACTTTTTTAACAAATAATCCACATAGCATTGCCGGAATTGGATTTCGAGAGTGAAAGAATTGCGATATTCCAGACTTAGCTTCATCCAGTTTTCCCAATTGACCCTCGAAGACGGATATGGAGTAGAATAACTGTAAGGAAATATGCAGGCACGTCATTCTTTTCAGCAATCATTTCTTTAAGCTCATCAAAGCTATCACCAAAAACCGGCGTAATAGCACTTAGTCTACTTATTGTAATAAAATGATTGAACTCTGAAATATCAATTGGAGAATCTAGTAAACACAGACCGTTAACGTCGCAGAATACTCTTGATTTGAAATGAAGTAATGGATTCACCTCTTCTTTTTCAGGCTTTCCGTTGATACGACCAATTGCAAATATCTTCCCACCATACTTTTTATAAAAATCTATCTGCTCAGCAATTGCTCTTTCCAATTGCTGCGCTTCCGCAGACCCAGGTGATAAATGCGTCCGCACTTCCGTTCTCAAACGAGTCAGACTGGTTTTAGCTGTTTTTGCATGCATAAAGAGAACAATATCTCCCCGTCTAGACCATCTGGGAGACGTCCAGCATGTTGTTCCAGAATCATTTGCAGATTCAACTAGGGTCTGGGCATCATTTCCGTCCAAATAGAACTCATACATTTCATCTAATGTTTTCGGGACAGAAATATTATTTACAAATGCTTCGACATATTTTATTCGAGGTCTTTTACGTTGAAAAGTTATATCCTCCAGATCTCGACTCTCGGGTCTTTCCTTATACCCGGCACCCGCTAAGCGTCTATTTTTTCTTTCTTCATATTCTTCCGAAATATAACTTGTTTCTTCATGCTGAAGATATTCCATAAACTGTCTTTTCAGTTCAACTGTTTCTTCTTTAGTCAAGTCACTAAAGGATGGATTATTCTTCACAACGTTCAAAATATTGTCCTCAACAGAAAGTGCTTCGTTGGAATTATAGGCTTCTATAAGATATTTCAAATTATCCATATTCTTTCCCATTCTTGTGCCTTATACCTATTTATACTATAAACGCCAAGCTTATATCCTTTCTTGCAATGAAATCTTACCTGTCCTACCATGGCACAAGCCTTTCCTGGCATTACGACAGATGAGTATTGCTGATTAATCCTTAAGAAATACTTTTACAGGACTGGCTTCTCCGCGTTTATAAAGCTTCGTGACAGATCTACCGATATACTTTTCTCTGACCTCATCAGGTGCTACTTTTCCTACGAATTCAACTCGCCCAATTGTATGTTCAGGGTTAATAACTCTAGTTTTCATAGGCGTAGTCCCTGCAGGATTCCACTCATCAATTTTATAGACTTCGACAACTTCTCCCTTATAAACAGATAAGCAATACTCTGTACCAGCAAGGCTTTTTAGATTTCTCTTCCATATTCCACGGGTAGTCTCATATAAAGCTTCCGCAGACATTCCTTCACGATATAACTTGTTGATCTTAATGATAACTATATTTTCCTGAAGATCTTCTCTTTGCAAATAAAACGATTTTTCTACTGTTTTCTCAAATTCAGTTGCCATATTTTTATCCTCACAAGTAAGATGTCACATCGTTCATGCATCTACAAACAAACTCAGCTACTTCCTCATCACTACAATCTGCTGCTATTCTTTCAGGGACATAGAAAAATATCTGCTCATCTATCACTCGTGCTTCCGGTGAAGTATAACCTCCATCCTCATTGATAAGCGCAGCTTCAAGATCTTCAGTAGATATCATGAGCTCAGATTCATAGCCTTTTATCGCCACGTATCTAACGGGATATGTACTTTCTTCAAATATGATAAAATCCAACATGACAGCAAGAGCTCCTCTTAATTTCTATTCCCCCGCGTTTTATTGTACCCCCTACGATAAGCATCATAGTAGGAAATGGCCTCTTTCTCCAATTCATTCAACGTGCTAAACCCGCTATTTGCCAGAGCTATAATTTTAATGGTAAAGATATCACCATACTTATAATCTGCATATACATCGCCGTTTCCATGTCCTGTAAAATGCATATTAACTCGATCTAGTACTTGTCTGCCCTGGCCTATGTAATACTTATCTTTCGTTACGTTATGCAATATGTACACGCCAGGGAAATTGTATTTCGAGGCGTAATTTCTTCTGCCACGTCCGACTAAGATATTTTTTCTCATTGTCATTAACTCTTGAGGAAACATTTCCAATGTGCCATTTTGCAGTCCCTGTATTTTAGTGTGCCTACGCTTTTCCTGAATAGAGCATTCAGACACCAAAAGTATACCCAATAGAATTACCGCAGCTGTAAGTATAACTAAAATCACAAATGAAGTAGTACTCAACATAATCGCACCATCGTTGCTTTATCGTCACATAACATATTATTCATGATTACCATTTTTTCCTCGTAGCCAAGCCTTCACATGCATTACGATTAACCGACTTAGAACTCTATTAAACTATACACCGCATTCACATGATATGTGCTAAAATATGATAAATAACATATCTACCGAGCTAAAAATCTCAATTTATAAAGAGTAGTTCGGCAATTCTCTCAACTGTTTAAGGAGTAGGCTATGAGCGTTATAAATGATTTTTTAACAGAAGCCGGTGTATTTTATCTTTCTACAGTAAACGGTGTTCAGCCCAAATGCCGGCCATTAGGTATGCATTTGGAAATCGATGATAAAATCCTATTCGGAGTAGGTGACTTCAAAGACGTTTTCCGTCAAATCAATCGGAATTCACGTGTAGAGATCGTCGCCTACAAACCAGACGGGCATTGGTTAAGATATACCGGAAGAGCCGTGTTCGAATCAGACGATAAATACGCTGAACTAGCATTAGAAGCCTCTCCCCAGTTAAAAGAAATTTATAATGATGAAACTGGCTATAGATTAAAGATGTTCCATCTGGAGAAAGCCAAGGCAGTAATAATCCCCGTCATGGGAGAAGGCACGGTAATTCTTGATGAAACAGGTATAAGCGAAACCGAAACTGCCGATTTTGATTATGATCGTGCCAATAATGTGCTTCATAATGGTTTACTCGAAGCTGAAAACACACTCAAAGACACTCAGAAAATGGAGCACTTTTTCCAGAGGCTGGAAAAGAAGCTCAAGCTGGTTCCAGTCGTTGGTAATAAACTGGCGGATGTCCCTATTATGTGCTCACTGGTCTATAACTACGTCAATAAGAATTACACGGAAGTACCGATTGGTTCCATCATTGCCATCATCAGCGCCTTGACATACTTCATCTCACCCGTTGATATGATTCCCGATGCCGTTCCTGGTCTGGGCTATATGGATGATGCCGCAGTTATAACCGCATGCCTTGCTTTAGTTCATTCAGATCTTGCCGAATATCAAAAATGGCGCGAAGAAAACAACATTGAAACAACACTTGAAGAAGAATTAAGTGCTTCTGCTGAAACAGCTGGCACCGAGTTTATAGAAATGGACTCCGCAGAGAACACTATTCTCGAATAAATGATACCATCATATTCTATTCCATTTTGCCGCCAGTCACATTGTTGACTGGCGGCAATCATGAATTTAACCAAAGAAGCTGTACTCTACTGATAAACAGTCTCCTCGGCTTTATCTTTAATCACAATACTGATTTCTGTGCCCTTAATACCAAGATGAGTCAAATTGTTAACTAACAAAATCTGTTATTCTTCGTAGTCTATTGCAACTTAGTCATCATCAACCACTTCAAAATCCACATATTCCGCATCTACGACGTCTCTGTAATACTCCGGATCACAAAGATTGTAAGACATTAAATTCTTTCTAAGTTTCATACAACCAGGCTTAAACATTACAAATGTCAACCCACCAGATAACGCTCCACCAACCACAGGAATAACAGACGCAACGCTGTCTGCAAATATCTGCTTTGTCATACGAATACCAACAGAAATAGCCACTTTCTTAACGATAGGATAAATTGTTCCCTTTGTGAGAGCTTTTTGAGCGAGCTTCTTTGAAACCTGCTTTGCCAATATTTCTGCAAATTTTCTAAGTGTTGTGGCAGCACCTTGAACTCCAAACATTACTCCCATGAACAAAAGCATATACTGCATAGTTTCTGAATCTATATCGTCGTCCTTTAAATCAAACTGCTCAAAGCCATACAGATATGCCAGTTCCTGCACAGCCCTTAGAACGAATGCAAAATAAGAAGTAATGTCTGCAACCGCTGCTCCTGCCGCAGCCGGACCGCCAGGGATGCTAGCTACAACAGAAAGACCCGTCACTTTTGTGGATTCATAATTAATTACCTGAAGAGATACCTTGTTTATGATATCCTTTGAAATACCTGCTTTAGCAGGATTACCTTTTATTGCCTCTTCCACTTAAGCTTCCTTGCAGTATCTAATCAGTTCTTTCCGGAGAAATTTCGCTCGATTAATCTTTACTCCAGGGGTCTTCATTGCTGCCATCAATACATTTTCAAAGGTAATTTCTTCTTTAATTCGATTTACGATCTCATTAGCCATATGATTATATCCTTCCCCATCACAGATACTATATCTCCACCTGGGCTTCTACTTATCACTGTCATTAGTCAAAACAATATTCCCTTTCATTTTCAACCTCGAGACAGCATGATTACAGCAACATGGAGCAATATAATTATGTCGTCCTTAAACAAGGTGTTTTGGCGTAGAAGAGGTAGATTCGAGGATTTTTGCTTTTTCTCGTTCTCGGATTCTATCAGCCATTTTCTTTATTTTTGTTGTAATCCATAAATACGCTGTTGTATTCTCTGAATAGTCTGCCTCGGCATACATATCTACACGGCCATCAGCCCTCATTTGTTCTACCTGCCGCATTGCTTCTGCATCGCCTTTTGGATATATAGCAAAAGTCGCACCTCCATTTTGCTTCACAACAGAAAAAGCTGGAATATCACTCGGACCATCTGCAATATAAATCATGTTCTCAAATTGAACACGTCTCAATTCTTTTGGGATTTTTGTGTTTACATTTATACCATCAATTTTTCCTATTCCCTTATTAATCTCAAAAATAGCCCTTGTTTTTGTCGTATTATCAATCGTATAAACAACTTCACTTAATAGCTTTTCTCCATCTGGTCCTTCAGAATCTAATAGCTCACATCCCCATATCCCATCAACGTACTGATACAGTTCAGAACCTCGAATTGTCTCTGCAAATCCAGTGCTAACTATGTAATGCTCAACCTGAATACCATATTCAGTATAAGACTTGTCATCTGTAAACATCTCTTTGGTTTTCTTGAAGATTTCTGGTATCCCTGGGTAAAACTTTTGCTTTTTTCCAATCTCATAAAGTAACGCATTATTTAATCCGGTCATCGTTCCATCATGGGCACATCGAATAAAGTAGTTCAGATAATAGGTGTCTGGATTTACACGGATACCTTTATATTCTTTCTCAATTGCACTCGGCATTTTATTAACACACTCCCAGAATTCATGGGAATTAATACTGTATCTTTCAAATAGTGGAGCCTGCATATAACCATCAATCAATGTTTTATCACAGTCCCAAATGACTGCTATAATATTAGCCATGATTACACCTCTTATCTTGTATTACTACGTACACTCTACTTGATATGCTCAAATACATAAGTATCAAGCATTTATAGATTTATCCCTTCATTGATTTTTCAATCCATGCTGAAGTAGCACCTTTAGATACTGCTTCTATCGCGTCTATAATAAATTTCCTAAACCTATCCTTGCTTCTATTGTACGCTTCTTGCGCCATAATTGTAGCTCTGTAGTAATCTATCCCGTCAATCTCTTCAATATATATAAGCTTTGCTTCAACTAATTGCCGGATATAACCATTAAATTCAGTCTCAGATATATTGTAGCGCTGAAAGCATGGTCGGTTGTGTTTGCAACAGGCAGTTACAATACTTTTATAATAATTATCCCCTGGTTTACAAGTTGTTCTATAAGGTGGAAGCGCATCCTCAGGAACACGCCATTCTCCCGTATCCGGCAATTTATAACACCCGGGGATAAGATTGCAAAAAATCCACTTATCAATAATCGTTCGTTCCTTCTCTTTCAGTTGATGTCTTGATTTAAATTCTGAAACAGAAATATATTTCGATTTACTCATTGATATCTCCTTGTATAACATCCAAAAACAAAAAGGCCATATTACATATCAATCGTCACCATCTCCAATGAACCCTACTTAACTTGATATAGCGATTCTATAACTTTTTCTACGTCAGCAAAATGGTCATATTCAGTATCGTTCCCTTGGAAGAACATTATTATTACTGCTTTTCCGTCAGAAGGATTTATAAACCAATAATAAAGAGCAGTCCCGTTTTTATTTGATAGAGTACCTTCGATCTCGGAACGTATCACATGTATTCCATTAATGTCTTCTTTACCTGAACTAATTATCCTTCCATTTTGGTATTGACTTAACATAGCAACCAGGAAATCCTGTTCCGCCTCTGGCGAAGCGAACTCTTCCGCAGTTAGACTGATATCTTCAGATAGGAGTACATAAAACACAGTAAACTTGTCATCAGCACCAGTTTCAGGATAGAAATACATTTCCTTTCTTTCCCACGAAGAAGGAATCTGTATTTCGAAATCACCAAACTCATACTTAATTTGTCCTTTTTCAAAATCCTCTGCTCTTTCTTTAACATTAGTATCCTTCGTTTCTTCAGCCTCTTCAACCGCATTCTTGCTATTAGTCGAAGTGTTTTCGTTGACTACAAATGATGATCTATGATAATCATCTCTCTGGTGGCTTTCTCCATAAATAAAGCAAAGAACCATAAATGCCCACATACCCACTATCAACAGGTATCTTATCTTGGGTTGAATTTTCTCATTCTTCCATATATAAACTGTCAGCATTATAGGAAGCAAATAAATCCATAGCAAAATCGCCCCGATGGTCTTCCATACCTTTATTCTTCTTTCTCTTTTTACTTCATCTTGAATAAGCTTTAGTTTTGCTGCCTCTTCTTGCCTGCGTCGCTCATCCATCAGCTTTTGGAATTCACGTTCCTGTTGTCTGTCAAGAAATTCAAATGCAGATTGTGCAAATCCTTTCTTCACATTTTGATCATCATTATTCTGGGAACGATCATCCGAGTTATTGGAGCCTTTATTTATAATATATGTGACTCCACAATATTCACATACCGCTTTTCCCTGATCCTGATCAACCGCTAATGGTGCACCACAGTTTGAGCATTTTGTTGCAACAAAGTTATTTTCATTCAACGGATTATCCCCTTGGGTCATATGTCTTTACCTCCCTTGTTCGATAATCTGGTCAGAGTAATACATCTGCAAATAGGATTCATATCTTTGCTTTCTGCAAATACCCTCCTAACCCCCGCATTCGGTCTCCTCTCAAACTCCCTCACCTGTATCGTCACCGGATTCTTCTTCCCGTCCATCAGTTGAGCCCGCATTGTTTAATTTTTAAGAAAAGAGTCGACAATATGCCGGCTCTTTTCTTAATAGGTTGTGGATTAATTGTTTAAAGCTTTATATATGTGCATTAAAGACTACTCGGTTCGAAGTCCAGAAGTTTGTGAGATACTCCACTTCCACTACAGCAGCATCATCCGGAACCTCAAAGGTAACTGTTCCTACAGCTTTACGTCCCGCAGATAATGTTGCACTGATACCATCATCGCGGAAATAGCTTGCATCACAGACAACCCCATCAGCATAACAATCAAAGCTATAGAAACTTACTGATATATCTGATTTAGAGAGATTTTCAAACTCAAACGTACACGTCACAAAGTGATGTCCATCTTTTGGTGGGAAATATTCTGAATAGCTTGTGTCCGTTTCACAGGATATATAATGAATTCTCATATCCTTAGATTCTATAACCTGTCCCGGATTCACAGCGTTCTCTGATGCCTGAGCATTCTTCTCTAATTGATAACCTGAATCTTGATTGCCGTCATACGCAAAAGTCACTTTTCTATTTGAGAATATATTAGGTTCATATTCAATCTGTATCTCCTGCGCGCCGTCTGGCACCTCATAATAAATCGAGCCCATTGTTGATCTTCCTGCCGAAAGAGTCGATGATATATCATCATCTGCACCGTAATGTGCTTGACAAGAATAACCATCTGCATAGCATTCAAAATTATATATTGAAACATACGCATCTGAGGTTTTCGATGTATTCTCAAACGCAAGTTTCATATAAATATAATGATATCCTTCCTGCGGTTGAAGAAATTGGTTGTCTTCATGATATTCGCCACTCGCCACATACACAATCCTAGTATTTCCATCTTCAAGTACATCGCCAACATGATAAACCGTTTGTGTATGTGCGTCTACAACAGCTGTTGATTCCGACTGTGATTCCACTGCTGATTCTGACTGTTGTGATTCAGTTTCCACCACAGATTCTGTTACGGCATTCGATACCGATTCGACTTTTGATACAGGCTCCTTTTCATCATCTGCCATTGATTCAACAACGGATTCCGTTTTTGCTAATTCATTCGATGTTGAACGATTTCTTGAAGATCCTGAAAACAAGAAGCCCATAGCGGCCAAAACAAGACCAATAATCGTCAGCACGTGCTTTTTGTTTTTATTCTTAACAAAATCATATATTCCCAAACCAATAGCAGCTAGTCCAAATAGTCTGGTACCCATACCCAAGAAGCCCAGTACTAAAACTGCAATTCCAAGCTTAGAATTCTTTTTTTGAGGTGAGACCTGACTCATAAATGATTGTGAATTATAAGTACTTTGTTGTGGTGCAGACTCCGAATCTGTAGAATAATTTGCATTATCTTCAATATATGTGCTCTCATAGCTTCCATTAACATCAGTAGTTTCCGGTTCTAGTACTTGCCCGCCTGATTCTTCTGTCGACATAGGCACCGATTGTCCTACACTCATCAACTCGGCTCCGCAATTCTCACAATATTTGCTTGTTTCTTTGTTATCAAAATCACAATATGGGCATTTCATCTCTTTCCCCTCCAAATAGCTGAATTCCCTTATACTCTCACTTATGAGATGATATAAAGCAATATTCAATTAGAAACATATATGTATTATATCAGCAAAAAGTACAAATGAATATGATTTTCAATCCGACTTTTCAGCAAATAGCTGTAAATAATATTCATTTCTATCGAAAACCAAATCGATGGCTGCAGTGACACTTCTCTTTTCAAGTAATGATCACGCACCATCAATCTCTTTTCATAATTGCCCTCACACCACCAACTTCCCCGTCTTCCTCAAATACTTCGCCGGTATCGCCCTCTCTAATTTCCAAGTGATATTCATCGGCCTGCTCCCCTCATACTTCACAAAATCGCACAGCCCCAGTAGCGAATACGGCGCCGCCCCCGCCGCATCATTCTTGAACTCTCTCACGCAGATCACCACCTTCGACCCGCGCTCCTTGTGATGGATGTAGCGCTGGCCGGTCGGCGAATTGTCCGACGTCGTGCTCTGCGAC
>ODAJ011919002.1_pt1 | contig 12338 bp, 15 predicted proteins | sample 1539241 | NCBI WGS metagenome assembly ODAJ01 (sample SAMN02144231, study PRJEB22623) | gut metagenome | biome: sheep rumen | host: Ovis aries | place: New Zealand | reverse complement strand
CTCATTGCCCAGGAAGCCTTAGGTTAAAAACGTATAAAAACAGCAAAATCCAATTTTATTCGGAATTCCCGGAACCCCAGCAAATGCTGGTGCTAAGGCTTATGGCTAAAAAGGGGTTGGATGCTTACGTCTACTCGATATGATTTTGAATGAGAGGTAGCAAAGCTCCTGTCAACAGTTGCCTAATAGCAGTACTAAATGTTAAATCTGGAAGATCTTACATTTTGTTGAAATCTGAAAATGCCCGCAAACGCGGGCACTTCAGAGGATTTGGAAAATAGAACGTTTACTGAGTACTGGCTCGATCTCCTGCACGAAACGAAATACTTAGATGACAAACAATTCGAATCGTTGCAAAGTGACTGCAAGGAACTTATAGCGATATTAGTGACAATAATCAAGAAAATCAAAGAGAATCCTGAAAAGAAGTAATTTTCAACTTTCACTTTTCAACTTTCACTTTTCAACTTACAAAATGAACGTAATAACAACAGCAATTGATGGCGTATTAATCATAGAGCCACGTATCTTTGAGGATACCCGGGGGTATTTCTTTGAATCTTTTTCCCAACGAGAATTCGATGAGAAGGTGACCCCTCATCTGTCAACTCTCAACTCTCAACTTTCAACTATCAATGGTCCCACGAGCTCTGCTCGCTTTGACCTTCAGGTCAAAGAACTGTCAACTCGCTTCGTCCAGGACAACGAGAGTAAGTCATCCTACGGAGTGATGCGCGGCCTGCATTTCCAGCGTCCTCCATTTACCCAAAGCAAGCTGGTGCGCTGCGTGAAGGGGGCCGTACTTGATGTCGCTGTGGATATCCGCAAGGGCAGTCCCACCTACGGCCAGCATGTCGAATGTCTCCTCTGTGCCCATGACGAAGAAGGCGAAAGAATCGCTAACGAAGTTGCCAAAGCTCCTAATCTTAGTGAATCTCTCAACTTTCAATTTTCAACTTTCAACTCTCAACTCGGCTTGCAGTTTTTCGTTCCCCGTGGCTTCGCTCACGGCTTTGCCGTGCTCAGCGAGACTGCTGTCTTCCAGTACAAGTGTGATGAGTTCTATCATCCTGAGGCAGATGGAGGAATCAGTATTCTCGATGATTCCCTTGGTATCGATTGGCACATCTCAACAGATCAAGCCATCCTCAGTGACAAGGACACAAAACATTCTCTCTTAAAGGATTTTGATAGTCCATTTGATATCAATGTTGATTTATACAAATAAAGGGAGGGCAGGTCAGTCTCTCATAAGTAAATAGTAAGTGTCAAAAGTGACCTGTCTACCCCTTTTATAGTATAATCTGGGAACGAGATAATGAACAAATTGTCGGATAAGGTATTTCTATAATTTTTAATCGATAACCTTTACAAGATATGAAAGGAATAGTTTTAGCTGGTGGTTCTGGAACACGTCTTTACCCCATTACAAAGGGAATTTCAAAACAGTTGATTCCAATTTTCGATAAACCGATGGTGTATTACCCCATCTCAGTACTGATGCTTGCGGGTATCAGGGATATACTGATTATTTCTACACCCGATGATTTGCCAGGTTTCAAACGTTTGTTGGGCGATGGTAGTAACTATGGTGTAAACTTTGAATATGCAGAGCAACCTTCGCCTGACGGGCTGGCTCAGGCTTTCATTATTGGCGAGAAGTTTATTGGCAACGATTCTGCCTGCCTTGTTCTTGGTGACAATATCTTCCATGGTGCTGGTTTTAGCCAAATGCTTAGGGATGCGGTACACACGGCAGAGGTGGATAAGAAAGCTACTGTTTTTGGCTATTGGGTGAATGACCCTGAACGTTATGGTGTGGCTGAGTTTGATAATGCAGGAAATTGTTTAAGTATCGAAGAGAAACCAGCTAAGCCCAAAAGTAACTATGCTGTTGTTGGCCTCTATTTCTATCCTAATAAGGTTGTTGAGGTGGCAAAGAATATAAAGCCCTCTGCCCGAGGTGAGTTAGAAATAACAACTGTAAACCAAGAGTTTCTGAAGGATGGCGAATTAAAAGTTCAAACATTAGGTCGTGGCTTTGCTTGGCTGGATACTGGTACACACGATTCACTGGCAGAAGCTTCAACCTATATAGAAGTTATAGAAAAACGTCAAGGTTTGAAAGTTGCTTGTCTGGAAGGTATAGCTTATCGAAAGGGCTGGATTGACGAGGAGAAGATGCGCCAGTTGGCTCGGTCGATGTTGAAAAATCAATATGGCCAGTATCTACTTAATGTGATAGAGGAAGTGAAACGTACTGGTAAGCCAAATTTAGAATAAATAATACAATTATCAAAGACAGACATATAGGTGTTGAAGGAAGTAGTTTTATTATTGCTACTATCACATCACTTTATTCTATATGAATCCAGAGCTTTATAATTATATGTTTTTAATAAGTATCATTAGCTAGTTCAAAGTATTGGTGTCATCTTGAAGGTACGTGTCTATCTTTGTTTTTCTGTCGGCATAGAAAAGATGAAAAAGAAAGTTAGATTTGATAGCATTTAAGAAAAACAGTTGAATTTATATGTCTGACAATAAGCGTATAGCAAAAAATACGATGTTCCTTTATTTCCGGATGATACTCATCATGGGAGTAACACTTTATACGTCCAGAGTTGTCCTTGACAAACTTGGAGTGGATGACTATGGACTATATAATGTGGTAGGAGGTATTGTAGGTATGCTGTCGTTTATCAGCGGGACTTTGAGTATAGGTACTATGAGATATGTCACCTATGAACTTGGTCGTCAGGATGAGAAACTACTTCATATAACATTCAATACTGCTTTCTATACACATCTTGCATTGGCGCTATTGCTCGCGTTGTTTCTTGAAACGGCTGGTCTTTGGTATGTTTACAATAAGATGGTTGTTCCTGATGGTAGATTTAACGCAGCAGTAATTACCTATCATATATCCATCTTGACATCAATAGTAAGCATTACTCAGGTTCCATACACCTCATTAATTATGGCGCATGAACGTATGGGAATCTATGCTTATATTAGTATTTTTGAAGCATTGGCAAAGTTGTTGGTTGTTTATTTATTAAGTATATCGAATTATGATCGACTTGTTGTTTATGCCATTTTAATAGCGTTTGTGCAGATTGTTGTAGCACTGTTTTATCGAATATATTGTAGAAGGCATTTTTTAGAGTCAAAGCTCCAATTGATGTTCGATAAAAGTATTTTTCGTAGCATGATGGGCTTCTCAGGCTGGAATATAATGGCAAATCTTTCTGAAACTCTTAATCTGCAGGGAATAATTGTACTTATAAATTTGTTTTTTGCACCTTACGTTGTAGCTGCCCAGGCTATTGCTAATCAGGTTTCTGGAACTATGATGCAGTTTGTTAACAATTTCCGTACAGCAATAAACCCTCAGATTATTAAACTATATGCCTCAGGTGACAAAGAGGAATCTAAGAAACTAACGCTTGAAACTACAGTTTACTGCTTCGATTTAATTTTGATGATAGGGCTTCCTGCTATTGTGGTTATGGATAAACTGATGTCGATTTGGCTTATAGAAGTACCGCCTTATGCAGTGGTTTTTACACAGTTGATAATTGTTCGCCAGATTGTGTCCACATTTTCGGCCTCCTTTTATATTCCCATGATGGCTGCTAATAAAATGAAAGTCAATTCTCTTGCTGCTGTTATCTCAGGAATAGGAGCATTTCTACTATTGTATTTCTTTTTCAAAATGGGCCTTGGACCAATGTGGATACAATATGTGGGCTTATTATGTGCTCTGATGTTTTCTATGATAATCAAGCCTTATGTACTATATAGAGATATAAACTATACTTTTAAGGAGATGCTGTTATGTTATTGGACATGTTGTAAAGTTACACTTATATCACTTTTGGCAGTGTTTCCTGCGATTTTTTATTTTGGTAATTCTTTGTCTGAATGTATCTTGAAAGGATTAATTGCTTTATTTGCAGTTATAATGTCTTCTTGGGTTATGCTGGAAAAACCGACGAAGGAAAAATGTATAAAAATAATATCGGACAGAATTAATAGTAGAGTGAATAAATGAAAAAAATAGCTATCATAGGTGCAAGTTATCTTCAGCAGCCACTGGTAGAGAAGGCTAAGGAGATGGGGCTATATACCATCTGTTTTGCTTGGGAGGACGGGGCTGTATGCAAGGACTTGTGCGATAAGTTTTACCCTATCTCCATTGTTGACAAGAATGCTATCTTGAAGGTTTGCCGGGAGGAGAAGATTGATGCCGTCACCACAATCGCGTCAGATACTGCAGTCATAACAGTTGATTATGTAGCCTCTCAGATGGGGCTGATATCAAATCCCGAAGAGTATTCTGCTACTACTACAAATAAGTATTTGATGCGGCAATGTTTTATTGAGCAAGGCGTCCCGTCTCCAAAGTTTACGCTCGTTGACGATTTGGATCACTATCAAATAAAAGGATTTAAATTTCCACTGATAGTGAAACCCACAGATCGTTCTGGTAGCCGTGGAGTAGAAAAAGTTCTTGATCCCGTTCAGTTAGAAGAGGCTATTACAAGAGCTCAGAAAGAATCGTTTGAACATAAAGCAATCATAGAAGAATTTGTGACTGGACGTGAAATAAGTGTAGAGTCTATTTCTTACCAAGGTAAACATTTCATTCTTCAAATTACTGATAAAGTAACAACAGGTGCCCCTTTCTTTGTTGAGTTGGAGCATCATCAGCCTTCATCATTACCGCAAGAAGTTAAAGATAAAGTAAAGAAGATTGTTTTAAAGACTTTGGATGCGCTTCATATTGAGTATGGTGCATCCCACTCAGAATTGAAGATAACAGAGGATGGAGATATTCGTGTTATTGAAATAGGCGCTCGAATGGGTGGAGACTTTATTGGCTCGGATCTTGTAAAACTTTCCACGGGTTATGATTTCCTTAAAGGAGTTATAGAGGTTGCACTTGGAGATTTCCATGAACCAGTCATTAACGAATATCATTATTCTGGTGTTTACTTTCTTTGTGAAGAAACTAAAGATGTCCTACGTATCATCCAAAATAGGAAAGACTATCCAGAGATTGTTCGTGCAGAAATAACAGATGAAATACTTCGACCTGTTGAATGTAGTAGTGATAGAAGTGGATATTTTATTTATCAAGCAAATAACATATTCAAGATATGAAGAGATTAGCATTAATTGGGTCTAAAGATTTTGCCCAACAAATAAGACATTTTGCATGCTATGCAGGGGAATTTGAAACAGTTGGTTACTTTGATGATTTCGAAGAACCAGGAAAAATAATTGAGGGCTTACCTGTACTTGGGCACTATAGCGATATAGTAGCACAATTTAAGAAGGGGGCATTTGATGAGATTTTTCTGGCTGCAGGCTACAATAACTTTCAATTCCGCGAGTCTGCTTTTACACAGTTAAAAGGTAAGGTTCCATTTGCAACAATAGTTGATCCTTCAGCTGAAATATGCCGTGGCGTGACCTTAGGTGAAGGAGTCTATGTGGGAAGAAATACCATTATAGATGACTGTGCAGTAGTAGAAGATAATGTCTTTATACACAGGAATTGTCTGATTGGACATGATAGTCTGATTCATAGCCATTCCTATATTTCGGGACTTGACCATATGGCAGGTTTCTGTGAGATTGGCTATAGGAATTTTATAGGTCTAAGTGTTTGTATTGCAGATCATATGACTACATGTGATGACGTATGGGTTGGTATTGGTTGCATTGTTGCAAAAAAAATACGAAAACCAGGAAAGTACATGACTGAAAGTGTTTTATTAACAAAAATAGGATAGAATTATGGATAAAATGGAATTTATTAAAAGTTTTGCAGATCAGTTTGAAGATACAGATGCTAAAGACATTACTTTAGCAACGGAATTCCATGAGTTGGAAGAATGGGATTCGCTGATAGCATTGGCCGTCTTGAACATGACAGAGAAAAGATATGGTAAGAAGATAACTTTTGATGATATGAAAAGTTGTGTGACCATAGAAGATTTATATAATTTGATAGTTGCTAAGTAATGATAAATCCCTTTTCGTTAGAAAACAAAACAATCCTGATTACAGGGGCTGCATCTGGTATAGGTAAGGCTACGGCTTTTCAATGTGCTGAAATGGGAGCAAAAGTCATTCTTGTAGACTTAAACGAGGATGGTCTTAATGTAGTTAGAGATTACATAGGTAGAGAAGATACAGAAATCCATTCTTTGGACTTAACTGACGTGAAAAGACTTACAGATATGGTTGGTATACTTCCAAAATTGGATGGTGTTGTTAGTAATGCTGGGATTGTTCTTTCACTTTTAGCTAAATACAGTGAGCCTAGGGATATGGAACGTATTTTTAGAGTTAATACCTTCTCTCACATTAACCTTATTCAGCAACTGATTACTCAAAAGAAGTTAAACAAAGGTTCTTCTATAGTTTTTACTTCATCAATGTCTGGTGTATATTGTGGTTTGGCTGGTGGCTCTTTGTATGGTGCAACAAAGTCAGCTATATTAGGCTATTCTAAGGCATTGGCAATAGAGTTGGCACCAAGAAGAATTAGGGTGAACACAATTCATCCAGGTATGATAGAAACTCCTTTGACAAATGGGACGGCTTTATCAAAAGAACTGTTGGAAGAGGATTCAAAGAATTATCCTTTAGGCCGATATGGAAAACCTGAAGAAATTGCCAGTTCTATTGTGTATCTTCTTTCAGATGCGACAGTTTGGATGACAGGTTCGCAACTGTTAATAGATGGAGGTTATTCATTAAAATAAGAAATCGTGGACGCATATATTAAAGCTATATCTTATTATTTACCAGATAAAATCGTTACTAACGAGGAACTGGTTGAAGAGTTCCCTGAATGGACAGTTGACAAGATTGGAAAGAAAATAGGAATCAGGGAAAGACATATTGCTGCTGATGATGAAACCGCAGGCGATATGGCGCTCAAAGCAGCAGAAAAGTTGTTTGCAGAAAATAACATTAATAAAGCGGATGTAGATTTTGTGTTACTTTGTACGCAAAGTTCTGATTATTATCTGCCAAGTACATCATGTATTATTCAAAATAAATTAGGACTTTCCACCAAATGCGGTGCTTTTGATTTCAATTTGGGTTGTTCTGGTTATGAGTATGGACTGGCTGTTGCAAAGGGGTTGTTGGTTACTGGAATAGCAAAAAATATTCTTTTGTTAACAGCGGAAACTTATAACAAACATATTCATCCCAAAGACAAGGGAAATCGAACAATCTTTGGTGACGGAGCTTCTGCTTCGTTAATTTCTGAAGTTGGATTTGCTAAAATTGGTGAGTTCGTGTTAGGAACTGATGGTAGTGGATTCGATAAACTCATCCATAAAACAGGAGCAATGCGGCATAAAGAGTTATTAAATGATCTTCAGTTTGACGAAAACAATAATCCTCTTTCCAGTGACTATCTTTTTATGGACGGAAAAGCTATTTTCGATTTTACTTCAAATGTAGTGCCACCTATGATAGAGGAAGTTTTGGATAAGCATCAACTTGAATTGAATAATATAGATCTGTTCGTCTTTCATCAGGCAAATAAATATATGATTAACTATCTCCGTAAACTGATGGAGATAGATAAGGATAAATTTTACATTTATATGGAAAATGTTGGAAATACTGTTTCTTCTACTATACCAATAGCTCTATGTGAGGCCCAAAAAGAGGGTAAACTTTGCGGAAATGTAGTTGTTGCAGGATTTGGTGTGGGACTTTCTTGGGGAGCTACCATTCTTAGATGTAAGAAGACTTTTTAATTCATAATAAATAAATTGTTTGGTTTTAGTTAATCTATAGTTATGGGGTCTATTGCATATCTATGAGTAGATATTATTGCCAAAAGTAGGTTGTATTTTGAGGATTGGTACAGATCTATGAAAATAAAATTGCATTATTGTTTGGTTTTGTGGCTTTCTTCTTTTTTCCTTTTATCTTGTGATAATGGCGAAGAATGGGAGAATGATAATTATTTATACCCAGAAATAGGGTATTGGTTTAACTATCTTTGCTCCCCTGAATTAGGGGGGCGTTATTCTGGATCAGAAGGTATCAAAAAAGCAAAGGATTATATTTGTGATGTTATTGGAAGAAATGACTCTTTGACTTGCGATGTCTTTCAAACTCCCAAATGTGAAATGACTAATATTATTTTTCATTTAGATGGCGTTAATGATTCTGTAATTGTAATAGGTGCTCATTATGATGCCTTTGGGTATGACAACAAAACTCCTTTGCCTGGGGCAGATGACAATCTTTCAGGAGTAGCAGTTTTGCTAAAAGCGATCAAGACATTACAACTCAATAATATAAAACCATATTATAGTATCGATTTTTGTTTTTTTTGATGGTGAAGAGATAGGTAGATATGGCTCAAAACATTATGTTGAAAATTGTGGTCGAAATATAAAAAGTTATTTAAATATCGATACTTGCGGTAATCCTACTATAGGATTCTTTTTTATTCGAAATATTGTCCACAGTTAAAAGAAGAACTTGTTAATATGCAAAAACAACTAAACTCTAAAGTAATGGAATATAATCCTGTTGGATATACAATCGATTGCGAGCCTTTTGCAACTTATAATATTCCTTTTGTAAATATAGGTAATGAAAATCTTTTGTATTACCATCATACTTTTAGTGATGACATTTCTCATATTTCTTTCTCACGAATAGAGAGAATATCATTATCTTTAGTTGATTATTTGTATCAATACAATCATTAATTTTCGTATTTCTATAAAATTAATATAGAAAAATAATTAACAAATAAATATATTTAGGATATTTATGATACCATTTAATAGACCTTTTTTAACGGGCAAAGAAGCGCATTACATGTATCAAGCAGTTTATACTGGCAAGCTGTCTGGAAACGGTGTGTTTACAAAGAAGTGCCAGCATTTTTTTGAAGAGAATTATGGCTTCAAAAAAGCCATTATGACCACTTCTGGAACGGATGCGCTGGAAATGGCGGCTATTCTTTGCGATGTTCAACCTGGTGACGAAGTCATAGTGCCTTCTTATACCTTCGTTTCTTCTGCTTTGGCATTTGTGCGTCAAGGTGCAAGGATAATCTTCGCTGACAGTTGCAAAAATAATCCCAATATTGATGCAGATAAGATTGAAGCATTAATTACTCCCAAGACCAAGGTGATAGTTCCAGTCCATTATGCTGGTGTGGCTTGCGATATGGACAAGATTATGGATATCGCTAACCGTCACAATCTGTTTGTGGTGGAGGATGCTGCTCAGGCTATTGACTCTTATTACAAAGGAAAACCACTAGGTAGCATTGGTCATTTTGGATGCTTCTCCTTCCACGAGACGAAAAATGTGACAGCTGGTGGTGAAGGTGGTTTGCTCGTAGTTAACGATGAGCGTTTCATCCGTCGTGCGGAGATTATTTGGGAAAAGGGGACCAACCGTGCTGAATTCTTCCGTGGGATGGTGAACAAGTATGGGTGGGTGGATACTGGCTCCAGTTTCCTGCCAGCTGAGATTAACTCTGCTTTCCTATTAGCACAGTTAGAGAATATCGAAATGATTCAAAATCGTCGTAAAGAGATATGGCAGCACTATTTTGATGGTTTGAAACCATTAGCTGATAGAGGACTGATAGAAATGCCAGATATGCCAGAATATAGTTCAAATAATGGGCATATGTTCTATATGGTATGCCGTAATTTGGAGGAACGTACAAAGCTGATTAGTTATTTGAAAGAAAATGAAGTCTTAGCGGTGTTCCACTATCTTAGCCTTCATCTGAGCGAGTATTATAAGGATAATCATGCAGGAGAAATTCCAAATCTGCCTAATTGTGATCGATTCGCAGATTGCTTGGTTCGTCTACCAATGTTTTTTGAACTCACAGACATAGAGGTGCAGAAAGTAATTTCATCTATCAATAACTTCTATGCAAAATTCTAATCCCAAGACATTAGTCTTAAGTAGTGTGTCGCCAACAGTAGGTCCAGCCATCATAGGCGAGCAGATCTATGATGCACTTAAACGTAAGGGGCTATGTGTGGATTTTATGACCAAGTATCCAGAGCCAGACCATCCAGAATACCTCTGGGTTGTAGAAAAAGAGTATGATAAGCGTTTTTGGGTTAGGGTAAAGAAAAAATTCTTATGGTGGGCTGTAGGTGGCAGGCCAAAAGGTTATCCTTTTTTCTATACTTGGGAAAAATATCCTCCAGTTCCGTCCCAAAGGGTGGTTGATGCCATTAAAAAGAAATATGACTATGTTATTGTTGTTTTTTGGCAGGAATTGCTGAGTTTTGAAACGATAGATAGAATTTACGATAAATTGCATTGCTTGTTTCTTTTTACAGGAGTTGATTATTCCCAAATGTCAGGTGGTTGCCATTTTACAGGAAACTGTCAAAATTATAAGACCGGTTGTGGCTCGTGTCCTGCATTTCGTTTTAGAAGGAAGAACGATTTTACCGCTTGGAACGTGATGTTTCGAAAGCGAGTATATGAAAAAGTGAAGCCAATAGTTGCAGGAAATCTTTATATGTATCAGTTCTATAAAGAATCCTATTTGTTAAAGGATGCTCGTGTTGAAATTGGTGGAATTCCGATTATAGATACGGATATGTTTCAACCTAAAGATAAAATTGCCCTTAGAAATAAATATAACATCCCTAAAGAAAAAAGTTTTATTATATTCTTTGGGTGTCAGCATTTAGATGATGAACGGAAAGGTATAAAGTATTTATTGGAGTCATTAGCCATTCTGCATAAAGAGATGAAGGAGCAAATAGAAAGTGTTCTGGTAATGGCAGCAGGAAAAGCATTTGAATCGATAAAAGACAAAATACCATTTGATGCAATGGGATTTGGTTACGTACCAATGAATCAATTACCTGAATTGTATTCTTTGGCAACCTGTTTCGTGTGCCCTTCTGTCAATGATGCCGGTCCAATGATGGTCAATCAAAGTTTATGTTGTGGCACTCCTGTTGTCGGATTTGATATGGGGGCTGTCAAGCAGGTAGTAAAAGGTAAAGGGACTGGTATCTGCATTCCTCTACGTGATACGCAGGCTTTAGCTGACGGAATAATGACAATTCTTCAAATGCCTCCAGAAGAATATAAAAAGATGTCTCAAAAAGCTAGAGAGGTTGCTTTGCAAACCAGTTCATATGAGGCTCAGGCAAATGCCATTATGGAGGTTTATGAAAAATATATAAACATTGAATAAATATTGAAACAATTTTTGAAATCTCTCTTGGCAAAACTGATGCGCCTGTGGAGTCATCTATATACGTATCAATTAAGCCAATGGTTGGTTGGAAAGCGGAATATGCTCTACACCCTATGGATCAAGAATTTCCTGGGTGAGGTTGGGGAGAAATGTTCCTTCCAGTACCCGTTGCGCCTTCAGGGAGGTGGTTCAGGGAGAATTCGCATAGGTGCCAGGACTTGTATTCAGGCATATAGCATATTAGGTTCTTGGGAACGTTATGGCAAGGATGAGCAGTACGAGCCGGAGATTATCATCGGCAATGATTGTAATATTGGTGAGTTCTGCCATATCACAGCCATCAACAAGATCACTATTGGTGACGGGCTATTGACTGGGCGTTTTGTATATATTGGTGACAATGCCCATGGTGGCTTGTCATGGGAGGAAGCAGATACACCTCCCGCCAAGAGACATCTCACATCAAAAGGAGAAATCATGATAGGACGTAATGTATGGATTGGCGACAAGGTGACCATCCTCGGCGGTGTCAATATCGGCGACAATGTCATAATCGGAGCTGGCTCCATCGTTACACATGATATTCCGAGCAATAGTATGGCGGCAGGAATGCCTGCTAAAGTAGTGAGACAACTATGAAAGAGGATCTTTCAAATAGGGGGTGTCTATAATATGTTAAAAAAGGCATAAGAGAATAAATTATGGACAAGATAAGATTTAAGAACTATCGGTGCTTTGAGGATACGGGTGATATATCACTGAAGCCGCTGACATTCTTGTTGGGTGCCAATAGCAGTGGAAAAAGTTCTATTCTCGAGTTCTTTCCTCTTCTGAAGCAAAGTGTGGGTATCAGAAGAAATGGACTGTTTCTGTGGTACTCCAATGAGGTGGACTTTAAGGATTTCACAAACACCGTACGGAATGGCAAGGGGAGTTTAGAGATAACTAAATGGGATTTGAATTGACAGTTACGTTAAAATTGATAGTTAATATATGTTTTTAGCGTTATTAAGCCTTTTATCGTTTCTTATAATAGGATTATCTATATTAAATATTAAATGGGGGAGCGCGTTATTCCTTGTAT
>ODAJ012089909.1_pt1 | contig 12343 bp, 11 predicted proteins | sample 1539241 | NCBI WGS metagenome assembly ODAJ01 (sample SAMN02144231, study PRJEB22623) | gut metagenome | biome: sheep rumen | host: Ovis aries | place: New Zealand | reverse complement strand
AAGAATGCGGTAAATAAGGCACTTGAAATGGCAGGCCTCAGCGTTTCCGATATCGATGCGGTATACGGTCTCGGCAACGGTGTCAAGGAATATGATGATATTGAAATCGCCGTAAACAAAGAACTCTTCGGCGGCAAGGTTCCCGTACATAACGTAAGAAGTTATGTGGGCGAGGCAAGAGCGGCAGCGGCAACCTTAAGCGTTGCTCACGCGGCACTTACTCTTTCCGGAGATCTTGTGAAAGAACAGAAGGCATTCTTCTTCGAAAACGGCGTGGAAGAGAAGACGGTTGATACATCCGCATACAGAAACGTGCTTGTGGTTGCGGTCGGCGTCGGCGGCACCTACAGTGCGGTAGTACTTACCAGAGCATAAAAAGAAGGCATGAAGAGGGATAAAAACATGGAAGAGAAAGAATTAAAAGTAGCTCTCGTTACCGGAGCTTCCAGAGGAATCGGAAGAGCCTGTGCACTTGCACTCGGCAAGGTAGGATATACGGTGGTTGTCAATTACAACTCCAACGATGCGGCGGCGGATGAAGTCGTAAACCTGATTAAAGAGTCCGGTTCGGATGCCATGAAGATTAAGGCAAACGTCGGCGACTTAAACGAAGTAAAATCCATGATGCGTGAAATTCACAAAACCTACGGAAGAATCGACGTTTTGGTAAACAACGCCGGCATCGTTATGGATGAATTCGTTCTTATGATGACTCCGGATGCCATTGACAGATGCCTGGATCTTAACATCAAAGGCTATTTATACTGCTCCCAGCAGGCGGCTTTAAAAATGTTCTCCAAGAAGAAAGGCTGCATCATCAACATGTCTTCCGTAAGTTCCAAACTTGCGGTTCCCGGACAGAGCGTTTATTCCTCCACCAAGGGTGCGGTGAATTCCATGACCGCCACGATGGCAAAGGAACTTGCTCCTTACGGAATCCGTGTGAATGCGGTTGCTCCCGGTTTTATCGCAACCGACATGGTGGACAAGCTTCCCGAAGACAAGAAAGAGCAGTACTTAAGTGAAATCCCCTTAAAGCGTTTCGGCCGTCCCGAAGAAATCGGTGATGTGGTTGCAATGCTTGCATCGGATGCATGTTCCTATTTAACCGGTCAGGTAATCGTTCTCGATGGCGGACTCAGCCTGTAGGGACGAAGAAAGGATGATTCCAGTATGATGAACATCAACGAAGTACAAAAAAGAATCAAGCAGCGTCCTCCTTTCCAGATGATTGAACGAATCGAGGAAATCCGCGGCGGCGAGTATGCAAAGGGCATCAAGAACGTATCCATCAATGAGCCCTACTTCATGGGACATTTTCCAGATTCCCCGATTATGCCGGGGGTTCTGATTGTGGAAGCCTGCGCACAGCTGTGCTCCGTCACTATCGAAAGCGACGGCACGGATGAGAGTAAAATCTGGGTGCTTTTAAAGGTCGACGATTTTAAGTTTGTAAAACCGGTAATCCCCGGAGATACGTTAACCATCGAGGTTACCAAAGAATCCGGCGGAGCGGGACTTATAAAATTCGATGCAAAGGTTACCGTGGACGGGAACCTTCGCGCAAAGGGAAGACTTGCATTCTGTGCGGTAGACAAAGAATCGATTTACGCATAAAACGGTCAGGATTTTAAGAATCGGAGGCAGAATATGACGATCATCGAGAATATAAAGAACAAAAATATCAAGAAAGAGAATAAAACGAACAAGAAGCACACGACTATCATCAGACTGTCGAAATAAGGCTTCGAAAGGACAGAAAATGGCAAAAAGAGTATTGATGTTTCCGGGACAGGGCTCCCAGTATATCGGTATGGGCAGGGCATTTTACGATCAGTTCCCGGAAGCAAAGGAAGTATTTGACAAGGCGGGCGAAGTAACCGGCCTTGATATTGCAAAGCTTTGTTTTGAAGAAAACGATCAGCTGAACATTACCGAGTATACGCAGATCTGTATGCTGACCGAAGAAGTGGCTCTTCTTAAGGTGCTTCTGGCAAAAGGATTTACCTTCGATGTCTGCACCGGTTTATCTTTAGGCGAATATGCGGCAGTGGTTGCAAGCGGCGCCATGAGCATGGAAGATGCCTTCAAAGTTGTCAGAAACCGCGGAATTTTCATGCAGGAGGCGGTTCCTGCTGGCGGTGCCATGAACGCGGTGATCGGCCTTGATCCCGAAGTCATCGAAAAAGTCTGTGCCGATGTGACGGCAGAAGGCCCCGCAGAAGGCGCGGATGCGGATTTTCCCGCAGGACTTCCCTATGTGGTCAGCGTTGCCAACTATAATAACCCCAAGCAGACCGTAATCACCGGCCGCAAGGATGCCGTTGAGAAGGCTGCAGAGATTCTTTCCGGGCAGGGTGCGTTAAAATGCGTTCCCTTAAACGTATCCGGACCCTTCCATTCCAAATTGCTGGAGGGAGCGGGGGAGAAGCTCGGTGAAGTGCTGGCGGATGTGGAATTAAACGATGTTGCAATTCCTTATGTCGCTAACGTGACAGCAGATTATGTAAACCAAAAAGAAGATATCAAACCGCTTTTGATCAAACAGGTATCCTCTTCCGTACGTTTTACCCAGACGATTGAACTCTTGGTGCGTGACGGAGCGGAGGAATTTGTGGAAGTCGGTCCCGGTCATACACTGACGGGTTTTGTAAAGAAGATCGACCGCGGCCTGAAGACTGCAAACATTGATACCTTTGAGGATTTTGAAAAATATTTTTCCGAGGCATAAAGAATGAAGATTGTACCGGTAGAAAAAACGGATGATAAAAAAGAACGAGACCTGATTACCTGTCCGGCCTGTAAAAAGGAACTTGACAAACAGCTTGTCGTAATGCGCAAGTATGTCTGCTACGAGTGCGGATACTATTTCCGTGTCAAAGCGAAAAACCGTATCCGTATGGTGGCGGATGAAGGCTCCTTCAACGCCTGGCTCGAGGATGAAGTGACGAAGAATCCTCTCGATTTTCCGAATTATGAGGATAAAATCGCCGAGGTGAAGGAAAAAACAGGTCTGACCGAAGGCGTATTAATCGGTGAGTGCACCATCGGCGGAAACAAAACCGTACTCGGCGTCATCGATTCCAGATTCTTAATGGGCAGCATGGGACACGTGGTCGGCGAGCGTATTACCGCAGCCGTTGAGCGTGCCACCGAAGAAAAACTGCCTGTGATTTTATTCTGCTGTTCCGGCGGTGCCAGAATGCAGGAGGGTATCGTATCCTTAATGCAGATGGCCAAGACCTCCGGTGCCTTTAAGAAACATTCCCAGGCAGGACTTTTGTATGTGCCCGTTTTAACCGATCCGACAACCGGCGGTGTGACCGCATCCTTTGCAATGCTTGGTGACATCATTCTTGCCGAACCCAAAGCATTAATCGGATTCGCGGGACCCCGCGTAATCGAGCAGACCATCGGACAGAAGCTTCCCGAAGGTTTCCAGAGAGCCGAATTCCAGTTAGAGCACGGCTTCGTGGATGCCATTGTCTCCCGTGACAAATTAAGGGAAACGCTGGAGAAGATTCTTGCCATGCATGCGGCAACGGCAGATTCGGATGTAAAATATGCAAACTTCGATCCCGCCCACGACGGTGACCGTCTGGATGCCACCGAGCTTATGAAGGAGCGTGCGGCGAAGGCACCGATTATGAAGGTGTGGGATAAGGTTACCGCTGCAAGACAGGTGACCAGACTCGGTGCGGAAGATTATATCGGAGGAATTTTCGATTCCTTTACCGAACTCCACGGAGACCGCTATTTCAGGGACGATCCGGCCATCATCGGCGGAATCGCAAGCCTGGACGGTCAGCCGGTTACGGTAATCGGCGTGAACAAAGGAAAAGATGCGGCAAGCTGCATCGCCCATAATTACGGTATGCCTTCTCCCGAAGGATACCGAAAGGCAATCCGTTTAATGAAGCAGGCGGAGAAATTCCATCGTCCCATCATTACCTTCGTAAATACCTCCGGAGCATATCCCGGACTGGAAGCGGAAGAGAACGGACAGGGTGAGGCAATTGCAAGAAACTTATATGAAATGAGCGGATTAAGAACGCCCCTTCTTGCCGTTATGATCGGCGAAGGCGGCAGCGGCGGCGCCCTGGCACTTGCCATGGGTAACGAAGTCTGGATGCTCGAGAATGCGACCTATTCGATTCTCTCGCCGGAAGGATTTGCCTCCATTCTCTGGAAGGACGGCTCCCGCGCCGAAGAGGCAGCAGGCGTCATGAAAATCACGGCTTCCGAATTAAAAACGCTGGGCGTGGTGGAACAGATCATTCCCGAATACGGAATGGCAGATGCTCCGGCACTTTCTTCCATCTGCAATTACTTAAAGAAGAACATGAAAGAGTTTTTAAAGAGAGAATCCGCACTTTCCGAAGACGAAATCGTGGCGCAGAGATACGAAAGATTCAGGAAGTTCTAAGGACGATACATCTGCCGAAACGGCAGCGAAATTTTGATTTTCATTAAGAAAGAGGTTACCCATGGAACAGTACAAAGAAGAATTTATTGAATTTATGCTCGAAAGCAAAGTATTGAAATTCGGCGATTTTACGTTAAAGAGCGGAAGAAAGAGCCCGTTTTTTATGAATGCCGGCGCATACGTTACCGGTGCGCAGCTTAAAAAGCTCGGTGAGTATTACGCAAAGGCGATTCATGACAATTTCGGCGATGATTTCGACGTGCTTTTCGGACCCGCATATAAGGGCATTCCCTTAAGCGTAGCCACCTGTATCGCATACAGCAATCTCTACGGAAAGGAGATCCGTTACTGCTCCAACCGTAAGGAGATTAAGGATCACGGCGATGTCGGCATCCTCCTCGGATATAAAATCAAAGACGGTGACCGCGTTGTCATCATCGAAGACGTTACCACTTCCGGCAAGTCCATCGAGGAAACCTTCCCGATTATCAAGGCGCAGGGCGATGTTACCATCAAGGGTCTGATGGTTTCCTTAAACCGTATGGAGAAGGGAATTGATACCGATAAGAGTGCACTCGATGACATCAAAGACAAATACGGCATCGAGGCAAGAGCCATCGTTTCCATGGCGGATGTCGTAGAGAAGCTTTACAACAAACCCTATAACGGCGAAGTGATTATTGACGATACCTTAAAGGCATCCATTGACGCGTACTACGAGCAGTACGGTGCGAAGGAAGCGTAAGAATGAAATAAACTACGCTTGTAGAACGATACTATGGCAAGAGAAAAGAAGAAAAAACGGGTCGTAAATCCCCATTATAAGTTCACCAACAAGACGGTTCCCATGATCGTAATTTTCGGTCTGTCTCTCGGAATCATGTCTTTGGCGGCACTGATCATGACGATTGTCCTGACCTTTACAAGAGGGGGAGTGGCGCCGTTTAATTACGGAATCACGGCCCTCGTGGCGTTTTTATTTTCCGCGTTCGGGCTGTTTTGCTGCATCCGCGGAAGACTGATGCCTGACACCTATGTTTTCTTCTCCACGCTTGGTATGGGCATCTGCGGCATTAATATTTTCTTTGTAATTTATATTTTGGGAAGGGGCATTTTAAGCCTGTAAGGGCGGACAAAGCCCGGGGAGTATATTCATGGACGAAAGAATTCAGTTGTCATTCGACCGGATTAAAGAGATATGTAAGGAAAAAGGGATGATGGAATATCAGCCCTTTTTTACGTCATTGGCACAGTTTCTGGTAAAGGCTGTCGAACAGGGCGAAAGAATCAAAGATGAAAACTATTATGTAAACCAGATAGAAGCCTTAAAAAAGGACCTGGATTTGCTTTATGCACCTTTTCTGGAAGAAAACTACGAGGAATCTTATGTAAACCCGACATTTGCCTGTGATAAATTCGGCATGCAGATGGGGCAGTTATTGTCTTTCCTGTATTTCGAGGAACTGAGCGTGATTCCTTTTGTTTACGAGCAGACATCTTATGATAAAATCGCCATCCGTCTCGAACTTTTCCTGGAAATTTATACGTCTTTTGCTTTTTCCTTTGAGGAAACCGGCAAAGCACCCTCGGCGGATACCGTGAAAGACATCCTGTACTGGTATGTTTCCGATTACAGCGAGGACAGTGCCGAAAACAGCGTAAGAGAGCGCTTTACGTTCCAGGAGAATCTTGCATACGGAATCATCACCAAATCTGATTTATGTAAACCAAATTACCTGTTCCGGTACGGTCAGTACATTTCCGAAAACGAAATCGCAACGGCAAATTACCTGGCGAATCTCCCGGAAGAGAAAATCCGCTTAATGGCGGATACCTTTACGGAAGGCTTCCGGCTGGGATTTATTGCCGCCGGAAAAGATTTATCCATAAAAGAGACCGTCAATATCCGTTATCCCATTGGGTTCGAAAGAGTAGTAAAGGTTGCAATTGAGAATTTTGCGAAGATGGGCTTAAAACCGATACTTTTCCCTGCAGGTACCGATATTTTCTCCAAACACGGTCTCGTAAAAATCGGTTATGTCAGCACCTCGTTTAACCGTCAGGCGGAATACGACCACAGGGAAGATCTGGCCCTTTTCCTGGACGGTCATCTGGTTACCAGAAAGCTGGAGGTTTTAAAGGAAAGCTACGAGGCATACAAGGACACTGTGCGTAAATTCGCAGGTCCCGCGTGTCTGGAAACCTTCGGGGAAAAGGAATTTCTCCCCATTGAAAAGAAAGAGGCGCCCGCCTTTGACGACGAGGGCAGAAAACTGCAGGTTTCCTACCGTTCAAAAGCCGGAGAAATGGCCAATTCCTACATCCATATGGAGGAGAGAAGCTTTACGATCATTGCGTTCCCGATTCCGGAAATCGGAGAGAACTTTGAAACGATTTTTGATGAAACCATCCGGATCAATACACTGGATTACATGCTCTATCAGGGCATCCAGACAACTTTAATCGATGCGCTTAACAAAGCGGACCGTGTTTTGATCAAAGGAGCGGATGGGAACGAAACGGATCTCACTGTAGAATTATGTAAACTTAACAATCCGGACAAAGAGGCCAAATTCGAGAACTGTGTGGCAGACGTCAACATCCCTGTGGGTGAGGTTTTCACGTCTCCCGTACTGGAAGGGACAAACGGCTTGTTACATGTGAAAAAGGTTTACATAAATGGATTAAAATACGAAAACCTGAGACTGGAAATCAAAGACGGCGTTACGAAGGGCGGCAGTACCACAAACCTTCCGGAATCCGCCGTGGAAGAGAACATCATGTTCCACCACGAATTCCTTCCCATGGGTGAATTTGCAATCGGAACCAATACCACGGCCTATGCGGTTGCCTGCAGATACAATCTTTTCGAGAAACTCCCGATTCTGATTGCCGAGAAGACCGGACCGCATTTTGCTTTCGGCGATACCTGCTATTCAAACGAAGAAGAGGTACATTATGTAAACCCCGACGGCAAGGAAATGATCGCCAAGGAGAATACCTTCTCAAAGAAACGTCATACGAATCCGGAAGAGGCGTATTTCCACTGCCATACCGACATCACGATTCCCTATGAGGAAATCGGTCTGATTGAAGCCGTTACACCGCAGGGAGAGCATATAGAGCTTCTGAAAAACGGCAGATTCGTGCTTCCCGGAACGGAAGAATTAAACAGGGCTCTGGATGAATTAATCCCCTGAAAAACCCTTAAAATGTTACAAATTTTTTACAAAGCTTCCTTGACGATACCCCTTAAAAATAGTACAATATCAAGGGTTAGTTTGTAAGACTATGTCCTGACCACTATATTTTGTGTTTAGTGAGGTAAGTAAAATGCCACAGGTTGGAATTGTTATGGGCAGTGATTCCGATATGCCCGTTATGGCGAAAGCCGCAGAAATGCTGGATAAATTCGGTATTTTCTATGAAATGACCATTATCTCCGCACACAGAGAACCCGATGTGTTCTTCGAGTATGCGAAAAGTGCGGAAAGCAAAGGATTTAAAGTAATTATCGCGGGTGCAGGCATGGCAGCTCATCTGCCCGGTATGTGCGCGGCGATTTTTCCCATGCCCGTCATCGGTATTCCCATGCATACCACATCTCTCGGCGGAAAAGATTCCCTTTATTCCATCGTACAGATGCCTTCGGGAATTCCCGTGGCAACGGTTGCCATTAACGGCGGTGCAAACGCCGGAATTCTTGCGGCAAAGATTCTTGCGACATCCGATCCCGAACTTCTCGATCAGGTGAAGGAATATGCAGCTTCCCTGAAGGAAGGTGTCCAGAAGAAGGATGCGAGATTACAGGAAGTCGGATATAAAAACTACTAGGATTTATTTGAGGAGGAAATGAAATGGATTACAAGTCCGCAGGCGTAGATATCGAAGCCGGATACAAGTCCGTCGAGCTGATGAAGCAGTATGTAAAGCAGACCATGCGTCCCGAGGTTTTGGGTGGCATCGGAGGTTTCTCCGGAGCATTCTCCATGGATGCAATCAAGAAGATGGAAAAGCCGACTCTGGTTTCCGGAACCGACGGTGTCGGAACAAAAATCAAACTGGCGTTTTTAATGGACAAGCATGACACGGTCGGCATCGACTGCGTTGCCATGTGTGTCAACGACATTGCCTGCGCAGGCGGTGAGCCTTTGTTCTTCCTTGACTATATAGCATGCGGCAAGAACTATCCCGAGAAAATCGCCTCCATCGTCAAAGGCGTTTCCGAGGGCTGCATTCAGGCCGGTTGTGCATTAATCGGCGGAGAGACCGCGGAACATCCGGGTCTTATGCCCGAAGAAGAATATGACCTTGCCGGTTTTGCGGTAGGCGTCGTAGATGAGAAAGATTTAATTACCGGTGAGAATATCAAAGCGGGAGATGCCTTAATCGGTATCGCCTCCTCGGGTATTCATTCCAACGGTTTTTCACTCGTTCGTAAAGTCTTTAATGTTAACAAGGAAAACCTTTACCGTTATGTGGATTCCCTCGGAATGACTTTGGGCGAAGCCTTAATTACTCCGACCAGAATCTATGTAAAAGCGTTAAAGAGCGTAAAGGAAGCCGGCGTTACCATTAAGGGCTGCAGCCACATTACGGGCGGCGGTTTCTATGAAAACATTCCCCGTATGCTTCCCGACGGAATTACAGCTGTAGTACGAAGAGATTCCTATGAGGTTCCCGCAATTTTCGATCTTCTTCAGAAGACCGGAAACATTACCGATCAGATGATGTACAACACATACAACATGGGTATCGGTATGGTTCTTGCGGTAGATCCCGGGGATGTGGATGCAACCATGGCAGCTTTAAGAGCTGCAGGCGAAACCGCTTATGTAATCGGTGAAACGAAAGAAGGAACAAAGGAAGCAATCATATGCTGAGAGTACTGGTCTGTGTTTCCGGCGGAGGCACGAATTTACAGGCAATTCTGGATGCAGGCGCAAAGGGTGAACTCGGAGATACCGAAATTGTGCGCGTAATCTCCAACAATCCGAATGCCTATGCACTCGAAAGAGCAAAGAATGCAGGCGTGGATGCTGTCTGCGTATCCCCTAAGGATTACGCGGCCAGAGAGGAATTCCATGCGGCACTGCTTGATGCCATGAACGCAGCAAAACCCGATCTGATTGTACTGGCGGGATTTCTGGTGGTAATTCCGAAGGAAGTCATTCAGGCTTACCGCGGACGCATCATCAACATTCATCCTTCCCTGATTCCTTCCTTCTGCGGAACGGGTTATTACGGACTGAAGGTGCATGAAGCCGCACTGGAGCGCGGGGTGAAAATTACCGGCGCCACCGTACATTACGTGGATGAAGGTACCGATACCGGTCCCATCATCGCACAGAAGGCCGTTGAAGTGCATGACGGCGACACACCGAAAGAATTACAGCTTCGCGTGATGCAGGAAGCGGAATGGGTAATTCTTCCGAAGGCAATCCGGATGATTGCCGACAAACAGTAAATGAATGATGAATAAGGAGAACAACATGAAGGTTCTGGTTGTAGGAAGCGGTGGCAGAGAACATGCCATCTGTACTTCCATTCGAAAGAGCCCCCGACTGACGAAGCTTTTCTGTGCTCCCGGTAACGCGGGAATTGCGCAGATTGCGGAGTGCGTACCCATCGGGGTGATGGAGTTCGACCGGATAGCAGCCTTTGCAAAAGAAAATGCCATCGATCTGGTTGTGGTAGCACCCGACGATCCTCTGGCAGCAGGGCTGGTGGATGTATTAAACGAAAACGGCATCCGCGCGTTCGGACCGAAGAAGAATGCGGCAATTCTGGAAGGCAGCAAGGCGTTTTCCAAAGATTTGATGAAAAAATACGGGATTCCCACGGCGGCATACGAGAATTTCGATGATTCGAAAGAGGCATTGAAGTATCTGGAAAGCTGCAGTTATCCCATTGTACTCAAAGCCGACGGACTGGCGCTGGGCAAGGGCGTTTTGATCTGCAAAGATCATGACGAGGCCGTAGCCGGTGTTAAGGAAATCATGGAGGATAAGAAGTTCGGCGATTCCGGTAACCGTATGGTAATCGAGGAATTTATGACCGGACGCGAAGTATCGGTATTGTCCTTCTGCGACGGCAAGACCATTCGCATTATGACTTCCGCACAGGATCACAAGCGTGCGAAGGATCATGACGAAGGTCTGAATACCGGCGGCATGGGAACATTTTCTCCCTCACCCTTCTATACGAAGGAAGTGGATGAATTCTGCAAGGCGCAGATTTATCAAAAGACCGTGGATGCCATGGCAAGTGAGGGAAGACCGTTCAAAGGTGTTATTTTCTTCGGACTGATGCTTACGAAAGACGGTCCGAAGGTGCTCGAATACAATGCCCGTTTCGGAGATCCCGAAGCGCAGGTGGTTCTTCCCAGAATGAAGAATGATATTCTGGATGTTTTTGATGCCTGCATTGACGGTACTCTGGATCAGATTAATCTGGAATTCGAAGACAATGCCGCAGTCTGTGTGGTACTTGCATCCGACGGATATCCGGTATCCTATGAGAAGGGCTTTGTAATTAACGGCCTTGAGAATTTCGAAGGAAAAGAAGATTATTTCTGCTTCCACGCCGGCAGCAAGTTAACGGATCGGGGGATCGTTACCAACGGCGGAAGAGTGCTTGGTATCACCGCTAAGGGCAGAGATTTGCATGAAGCCCGCAGCAAGGCGTACGAAGCAACCGAGTGGGTAAGTTTTGAAAATAAGTATATGCGTCATGACATCGGAAAAGCCATTGACGAAGTGTAAAAGGAATTACGGGATTTATGAGGAAGGAGCATGAAGAAGTCATGAAGAATACAGTGAAAAAAGTAATGAAATCCTTTGCCGGAAAGGCAGTTATGGGATTCGCGGCGATTGCTCTTGCAATGTTCGTCTTTACCATCACCGCACTTGCGGATACCGAGGGTACCGTTACGGGCGACCGCGTTAACGTTAGAGCGGAAGCCAATACAACATCCGCGGTTCTTACCAAAGTAACCGCAAATGAAAAAGTAACCATTATCGAAGAAACCAAGGGTTCCGACGGGAACACCTGGTATAAAATCAAAACATCGGGCGGTACGACCGGATTCGTTCGTTCCGATTACGTAAAGAAGGGCGGCGCCGCTGCCACCCCGACCGGACAGGATCAGCCGACCGCAAAGGTTACCGCGGTTGACAACAAGACCGCTTACATCAAGGGCGAGGACGGAACCGTAAACATCCGTAAGGATGCAACCACGAATTCCAGTATCGTGGCAACCGCAAAAGCAAAGTCCGAAGTCACCGTAACCGGTGAGGCTACCGCAGCCGACGGATACAAGTGGTATCAGATTAAATTCTCTTCGGGCGGAACTTCCATGACCGGTTTCATCCGTTCCGACCTGGTTACCTTTACAAAACCCGCGAGCAATGAAAAGCCCGTGGAAACCAATATCGAAGGAAATCAGGGCGACGATAATCCCGCTTCCGAGACTCCGAGTGAAACACCTTCCGAAGAGGTTCCGGATGAGAAACCCGAGGACAATGCCTCCACCGCAACCCTTCAGTTTTTAGAGCCGGTAGGCGAGCCTTCCAACATCCCCACCGGATACGAAAAAGTGGATGTTAAAATGGGTGAGCAGATTTACTCTGCATGGGCAAAGGGCGATTACTATATCGTATACGGTGTATCCGGAAACAGCGATGCCCAGTGGTATGTATATGATTACAAGAACAATTCTTTCGTTTCCTATGCAGGGCTGTTTGCGGATGAAACGGCAAAGAAATCGAGCGGATTCAATCCGATGATTCTGGTAGTCATTCTCGGTATTTTACTTCTTGTATTCATCGTGGCCACCATCCTTCTTGCCATCAAGGCATTCGGACGTCACGACAACGATGATGACGGAGACGGATACGATTTCGATTATGACGACGA
>ODAJ011684184.1_pt1 | contig 12343 bp, 9 predicted proteins | sample 1539241 | NCBI WGS metagenome assembly ODAJ01 (sample SAMN02144231, study PRJEB22623) | gut metagenome | biome: sheep rumen | host: Ovis aries | place: New Zealand | reverse complement strand
TATATAATGTCTTAATAATTTGGATAATTTCATTATCATTAATAATATAATAATCTTTATCTAATACTTTTATTAATCCTTTATTATTAATCCATAATAAAATATCATCTTCATTAAAATTTAATTCTTTTAATAAATTATTTGTTATTCGAGTATAAGAAAAGTATTTATCTAAGACTTTTACTTTTTTATCTATTGTTAACATATAGGTATCCTTTCTTTATTAAAAATATTTTATCTTTTTTAATTGAAATTATCAATATTAGGTAGTAATAAAAATATACTTTTAATAAATTTAATTTTATAGTATAATTCTATAAAGGGTAGATGTTATGAGAAAAATATATAGTGCATTAGATATTGGTTCTTCTTTTATTAAATTAGTAGTTGGAGAGTTTTTAAATGGAAAACTTAATGTTTTATGTGCTGTAAAAAAAGAAACTAAAGGTTTTAAAAATAATCAAATTATTAATGAAGATTTATTAATAAAGAGTTTAAATAGTTTATTAAATGAAGCTAGTAATATATTAAATTTTAAATTAACAAAGATAGTAGTTAATATACCAACTGATTATAATGAGTTTTTGTTAACTGAAGCTAGAATTCCAATTAATGAAAAAGTTACTAGTAATGATATTTTAAAGGTTTTACAAAATGCTTCTTTAAATCAAGTTAAACCTAATGATGAATTATTAGTAAATAATCCTATCTATTTTAGAGTAGATGATGAAGAAACTGTTTCACCATATGGTATGAATGGTAAAAGTTTATATGTTAAAAGTGTTTTAGTTACAACTGATAAGAAGAGGGTATATGATTTAATTAAAGTATTAGAAAAATGTGAATTAGAAGTAATTGATATTACAACTACTGGATTAGTAGATTATTATAATTTTAGAAATAAGGATTTAGATACTAAGAATTCAGTTATAATAAATATTGGGGGTACAACTACTAACATTAGTATATTTAATAAAGGAATATATATTAACAATATATGTTTAGATGCTGGAGGACAAACCATTGATAAAGAAATAGTGTATACTTATAATATTAGAAAAAAAGACGCGATATATTTAAAAGAAAATTTAGCATTAGCAATTAATAATAATGCTGATATTAAAGATAGTGTTACTTTAACTGATAAAGATGGTAAGGAAATAAAAATTAATCAATATGAAATTAGTTCTTTAGTAAATAAAAAGTTAATAGAAATGTTAAAAAATATAAAAAATAATATAAACTACTTAACAAAAAAAGAAATTAGTTATATAATTATAACAGGAGGCTTATCTGAATTAAAGGATATATCTCATATAATTAACAGATTATTTAAAAATGCTCATATTGGAAAAATAAATGATATTGGAGCAAGAGATAATTCATATAGTGTTGCTTTAGGATGTTTAAAGTATTTTAATTATAAGTTAAGCCTTAGAGAAAAAGATTTTGGAATGCTTAGTGATGATGAAATAGAACTTATGATGAGTAATGATTCTAAACTTACTATTGCAAAGAATACAATAATAGGAAAAGTATTTAATTATTTTTTTGATAACTAAAAAGGAGAATTATTATGTTTGGATTAGAAATGGATCAAATCGCAAAGATTAAAGTAATTGGTGTTGGTGGTGGTGGATGCAACGCTGTTAATAGAATGATTGAGTCAGGAGTTAAGGGTGTTGAATTTATTGTAGCTAATACAGATTTACAGGTTTTAAATGCTTCTAAAGCAAGTAATAAGTTACAAATAGGAGAATCTATTACTAATGGATTAGGTGCTGGAGCCAATCCAGAAGTAGGTAGAGAAGCGGCTTTAGAAAGTAAAGAAGAAATAAAGGAAGCCTTAAAAGGGTCAGATATGATCTTTGTTACTTGTGGAATGGGTGGTGGTACCGGTACTGGTGCTGCTCCAGTAATAGCCGAGATTGCCCAAGATTTAGGAGCTTTAACTGTAGGTATTGTAACTAAACCATTTAGATTTGAAGGTAAAAAGAGAATGGAACAAGCAATTTTAGGTATTGATGAGTTAAAGAAACATGTTGATACTTTAATTGTTATTCCAAATGATAGATTAAGAGAAATTATTGATAAATCAACTCCACTTATGGATGCCTTTAAAGAGGTTGATAATGTCTTACATAGGGGTGTTCAATCAATATCTGATTTAATCGCAGTATCCGGTCTTGTTAACTTAGACTTTGCTGATGTTAAAACAGTTATGGAAAAAAGAGGAACTGCTCTTATCGGTATAGGTTTAGGAGTAGGTGAGAATAGAGCTATTGAAGCTGCTAAACAAGCTGTTTCATCACCACTTTTAGAAACTAGTATTGAAGGAGCATCTGATGCAATTATTAATGTAACTGGTGGTACAAGTCTTACATTGTTTGAAGCCGAAGATGCTGCTGAAGTAGTAAGACAATCTTCTAATAGAGACATTAATATTATCTTTGGTGCTGTAATTAATGAAAATTTAAATGATGAAGTAATTGTAACTGTTATTGCTACTGGCTTTGAAGATGAAGAAGAAGCCCCTAAACAAGAAGAACCACAACCAAGAAGAAGATATCAAGAGGATAATGATTTTGATATTCCACCATTCTTAAGAGATAGAGATAATTTTTAACTTAGTTTAATTAAGCTAAGTTTTTATTTTGCGTAAAAATCTTATTTTAGCGTTAAAAAATTTAGTATAAATATATTAACTTATAAAAGTAAGTTGTTTTTCTTGATTATTTAGATAAAAATATTTATAATAATATTGTAGATATTAAATATTTCTATATAGATATGGAGGGACGTATGGGATTTAATATGACTTCCATTTTAACTCTTTTTATTGGATTAATTATAGGTGGTGGCGTTATATATGCTTTAGTTATTATGACTGGAGCGGGCGCAGGTAAAAAAGCAGAAAAAATTATAAATGATGCTAAAAAAGAAGCAGACAAAGCTAAAAGAGATAGCATCATGGAACTTAAAGAAGAATCTTTTAAATTAAAACAAGAAGCAGATCGTGAAATTAAAGAAAGAAAGCTGGAAATTCAATCTAGTGAAGATAGATTACTACAAAGAGAACAATCTTTGGATAAACGCGAAGAAATGCTTCAAAATAGAGATAATTTACTAGAACAAAAAGATAAAAATTTAAATGCACTGCAAAAAACTATACAAGAAAAAGAATTAAAAATGGACGATCTTCTTAGAGAAGAAATGGAAAAATTAGAAAAAATTGCTAAATTTTCTAAAGAAAAAGCTCATGATATGATACTTGAAAGAGTTGAACAAAATATGAGCAAAGAAATTGCTGAGTTAATTAGGGAAAAAGAGGCTGAAGCAAAATTAGAAGTAGATAAGAAAGCTAAAAATTTACTTATTACTTCAATGGAAAAGTATTCAAATGATGTAGCTACTATTCAAACGGTTTCTACTATTGATTTACCTAATGATGAAATGAAGGGTAGATTGATTGGTAGGGAAGGAAGAAATATTCGTACAATTGAGGCTGTAACTGGTGTTGATTTAATAATTGATGATACTCCAGAAGCGATAGTAATTTCTTCTTTTGATCCTTTTAGAAGAGAAATAGCTAAACAAACTATTGAAACTTTGATTAAAGATGGTCGTATTCATCCAACTAGAATTGAAGAAATTTATGATAAAGTTTGTAAAGATATGAATACAAGAGTTACTGAAATTGGTAATGAAGCAGTTTATGAATTAGGGCTAACTAAAGTAGATCCTGAACTTGTTAATTTAATTGGTAGACTTAATTTTAGAACTAGTTATGGTCAAAATGTTTTAAAGCATTCAATTGAAGTAGGTCATCTTTGTGGTATTATGGCTAGTGAACTTGGGGAAAATGTAAACGTTGCTAAAAGAGCTGGTCTACTTCATGATATTGGTAAAGCTATTGATTTTGAAATGGAAGGATCACATGTTCAAATTGGTGCTGAACTAGCTAAAAAATACGGTGAAAATGAAACTGTAATTAACGCAATTGAATCTCATCATGGTGATACTGATGCTAAGAGTGTAATTGCTGTTTTAGTTCATATCGCGGATACTTTATCTGCTGCAAGACCTGGTGCTAGAAATGATTCATTAGAAAATTATATTAAACGTTTAGAAGAATTAGAAACAATAGGAAATAGTTTTGAAGGCGTTGAAAAGACATATGCTATGCAAGCAGGTAGAGAAGTTAGAGTTATAGTTAAACCAGATGAAATAGATGATTTAACATCATTTAAAATAGCTCGTGAAATGAAAGAAAAAATTGAATCAGAGATGCAATATCCTGGTACTATAAAAATAACTGTTATTAGAGAAACAAGAGCTCAAGAAGAAGCAAAATAGCTTCTTTTTATATGAAAAAATATCAGGTTATAAATCCTGATATTTTTCATATTCATTTAAGAAATATTCATCGGTCATTCCAGCTATATAATCAATAGATATCCTCTCATTAGTGTTGTTTTTAATATAATCATCTTTCATATGATTTAAGTAAACAGTATATATTGAATTTGTTTTATCTTGATTATTTAGTGCTTTTAAATAAGTATTAAATAAATGATTAAACATATGTGTATAATTATCAATTACTTCTTTAGAATGAGCTTTAGAATAAATATTTTCATAATTAAATTTTTTTAATTCTTTTAAAGCATTAAAGACATTATCACTTAAAGATATATATGGTTTATTTAGGCTATTTTTTATAATATCAATAATTAAAGTATTTACTATTTCTCTATTATTATTACCTAATACTTTAGTAATACTATCTGGGATATCTTCTTTTTTTAAAATTCCTAATTTTTCAGCATCTTCAATATCTCTTCCTAAATATGCGATAATATCAGAAACTCTAACTACACATCCTTCTAAAGTCATTGGAATAAGTTTTTTAACATAGCCGGGTGTTTTATAAGAATTATAATAATCTTCTAAAAATTCTTCTTTTGTTTTTTTCTTAGGACAATATTCTTTTAATTCTAATTCTCCATTATGACATAATATACCATCTAAGGTTTGAATAGTTAAATTACAACCATCGCCATTATTTTCTAAAAACATCAATTCTCTAGCGCTTTGAACATTATGATTAAAATAACCTTCATTATTTTTAAGAGATATTTCATTTAAGATTCTTTCTCCTTCATGGCCAAATGGTACATGGCCTAAATCATGACCTAAAGCTGCAGCTTCGATTAAATCTTCATTTAAAGATAGGGCTCTACCAATAGTTCTAGCTATTTTAGAAACTAATTGTACATGAACCATTCTTCTTGATACATTGTCATTAGCGCATAGAGTAAATACTTGAGTTTTACCCATATATCTAGTATAGCAAGCAGAGTGGATAATGCGATCAGTGTCTCTAAAATATTCTGGTCTAATGTCAGATTCGTTTTCTTTTAATCTAATTGCATCTTTATCAAAAGCTGCATATTCTTTATATAATGTTTCATATTTAAGCATTTTTTCTAATACATCCATATTATTCACCTTTAAATACATATTTATAATAATTTGATTCTAATATTTTTTTGGAAATAACAAACTTGTTATAAACAATTTCGTTAATCTTTTCCACATAGTTTTCATCTTTTAACTCTTTAAATGGGGTGAATTTTTTAGTACCAGCATTATATTTACCATATTCACTTATCCAAGAGCGATCATTTAAAATAACCAATCCATCAGTATTTGATAGGATATCTCTTCCCATTAAAAGCCTTGAATCATAATTAATACCAAATAAATTTAAAATAGTAGGCAAGATATCTAAACTCATAGCATATTTATTAAATTCTTTATATTCTAAATTTTTATTCCAAATTATTAAATTGTTTTTATGAATATCAAATTTTTCATCTTCAATATCCATAACTTCATCCATTTGTTTAGCAGTAAGTCCATATGGATAATGGTCTGCTGATATTACAATAACAGTATCATCTAATTTACCAGCTTCATCTAATTTATTAATTAAAGTTTCTAAGGCTAAATCTAATTCTATATTGGTAGCTAAATAAGCTTTAATAGCGTCACTGTATGGAAGATTTTCTACTTTTTTTCGATGTCTATAAGCCATATTATTACCATAAAAGTTATATTCTAAATGACCACTAATAGTCATATAGTAGGTCATAAAATGATCTTGATGTCCATATAATTCAAAAGTTCCTTTAATCATTTCATTATCACTTTGAGGCCATGGTTTACAATTCATTAGTTTTTCCATACCATTTCCACATGCTATATATTTATATCCCATATTAGAATGAGATAGGTGTCTATCATAAAATTTATATCTACCATTATGAAAAGCATATGTAGTATAACCTAAATTACTAAAAACATTTCCATAAGCATATGGTAAATAATTATTTCTTGAAGTATAAAATGACCAAACACCTTCTTTAGGTAATAAACTGTTTAAAGTAACATATTCTCCATCTGAAGTACTAACATAATATAAGGGAGTATAAAAGTTAGTAAAATGAAATCCTTCATGAGTAAGTTTATATAGGGTAGGAGTAATATCTTTATCTATTGCGATAGGTGAAAAAGCTTCAGCTACAATCTCTATTAAATTTTTACCTTTAAATATACCAGTATATTCATTTTTTTCACTAGGTATTTCATTATTCATATAAGTATGAATTTCTTTAACTACTTTGTTATTTTCATTTAAAGATAATTCATTAAAGTCAATGTCTAATTTATTATATTCTTTTATTTTTTCTTCTTCTTTATTAATTCTATTATTTTTATTTGTAACTACGGCTTGTTCTTCAAAGTTTGATATAGTTCTTTCTAAATCTAATCTCATAGTAGTAAGTATTCCAAATGTTTGAGCACTTGAGTTAGGTACATGCTTATAATAATATAAATTTTTAGCTGAGTATATTTCTTTGCTATCTAAATTCAAACTTAATAATGATAAAATAAATATAGTAATAAATATAAATATTTTATATAAAATGTTTTTATAATTATGTTTTTGACATTCAATATGTTTATTAAAAATTAAAAGTAATATAGTGGGGATAAAAAACATTATTATATATATGAACTTTTCTTTAAATACTCTCCAAATGGCATCAAAGAAACCAAATACTTGTCCTCCATGAATAAAAGAATAGATACTTATAATATTTCCATAAAATAGATAATTAATATATTGAGATATGAAAATAAAAGAAATTATACTTAAAAGGATAATTAATAACCATTTATTTAGTTTTTTACCAAATAAACAAGTTATTAAATCTAAAAATAAACTAAATAATAAACTAAATATAGTTATAAAAAATAATTCTTTAAATAAAAAACTTTTAAATATAAATATATGATATATAAATTCATAAAAGAAAATAGTTATAAAAGTTATAATAAATTTTTTAATATCTAATTTCATTGTTACCACCAATAAAATTATATCACTTTAATTTAATTAAAAATACTATTTATTTACATAAATTATAATAGAAAAAAAGAAACTATTTCTTTTTTTCTATAAAACAAATTAATTCATAAATTATAAAAGATATAATCATAATTAGAACAATACCACTCATAACTAAATTTAGATTAAAGACTTGCGTTCCATAAAGTATTAAGTATCCAATGCCAGCTTTACTTACTAAAAATTCTCCCATGATAACTCCGATTAGACTCATTGAAATATTAAGTTTTAAACTTGATAATATAGTTTCTTTATTATGAGGAATAACTAAATATATTAAAGTTTGTAATTTTGTTGCTTTAAATGTTTTAAACATTTTAATTTTATAAGTATCAGTGTTTATTAATCCATTATATATTGTTATTAAAGTTACAATCGTATTTATAAGTAAACTCATAACTATTATTGATGATGTATTAGCACCTAACCAAATAATAAGTAAGGGACCTAATGATACTTTAGGTAAACTGTTAATTAAAGTTAAAAATGGATCAAATATTTTTTTTAATATAGGTATCATATAAAAGATTATTGCTAAGATAAAACCTATTATAGATCCTAATGTAAATGATATTATTATTTCTTTTAAAGTAACCCATATGTGATAAAGAAGTTTATCATTTATAAACATATTATACAAGGTTTTAATTATTTTGGATGGACTAGAAAAGATAAAACTATTAATTATATTATATTTACTTAAAAGTTCCCATGTAGTTATAAATAATAGAGTTATTAAAATTTGAGATGAAAGTATAAAAATTTTTTCTCTTTTTCTCTTTTTTAAATAAAGAATTTGTTCATAGCTCATTTATCTAAATCACTCCATATTAAGTCATAATAATAATTAAATAATTCATCTTTTCTATTTTTAGATGGAATAGTAGGGTTTTTAAGTTTTATATTATAGATATTTTTTACTTTAGCAGGTCTTTTAGATAAGACAACAACTCGATCACAAAATGAAGTACATTCTGCGATATCATGACTAATTAGGATTGTTGTAACATTCATTTTTTTTAGACTAGTATATATTTCATCTGTTATAGTAAGTCTAGTTACATAATCAAGTGCAGATAAAGGTTCATCTAAAAAGATGATCTTTGGTTTTATAGCAAGTGTTCTAACTAAAGCAACTCTTTGTTTCATACCACCAGATAAATTATTAGGCATTTCATCCATAAAACTTTCTAATCCAAAACTTTTAAGTAAATTTTTAACGTAATTAACATTTTCTTTAGTTTTAATATGCATTAATTTAAGGCCAATACAAGCATTATCTAATACATTAAGCCAAGGAAGTAAAGCATCAGATTGAAGCATATATGATGATAATAAATTATGATTGGATATTTTTCCTTTATAATCTTTATCTAAACCAGCTAAGATATTTAAAAGGGTAGATTTACCACAACCAGAAGAACCTACAATTCCAATTATTTCTCCTTCTTTAATATCTAAAGATATATCATCAATAGCAAGTGTTTCTCCTTTAGGAGTATGATAAGTTTTAGTAAGATTATTAATACTTAATATATTAGTCATTATTAATTAAATTATGATATGGAACATAATCTTTAATTAAATTACCATCTATTAACATATCTTCTAAATTAGTAAATAAATCTTCATTTATATAGGTATTTGTAAGCCATGAGTCGGCATTTTTATATCTTTCAATTATAACTTCTAAATCTTTTAAAGAAGTATCTGGAAATAAAGAGATAATTGATTTTGCTATAGTTTCACTATTATTATTTAAGGTAAATTCTAATCCTTTATTAATTGATAGTCTAAATCTATTTATTAAATCTTTATTATTTTCAATAAAACTTTTACGAGCATTAAAAGCAGTATATGGAACTAGTAGAGAATGCTCTCCAATACTTCCTACAACATAACCAAAACCTAGATTTTCTAACTTAGTAGCATTAGGTTCAAATAAATTTACAAAGTCACCTGTGCCACTTATAAAACTACTTGTTAAATTAGCAAAATCAACTGAATCATTTACTTTAACATTAGAAATGTTTTCATTTTTTAAAGCAGTATAAAAATTAAGTATTGGCATACCACCAGCGCGTCCAGCTAAAACTTCTTTATTAGTTAAGTCTTTAAGCGTAAAATTATCTATTTTTTCTCTAGATACGATAAATTGACCATCTCTTTTAGTAAGACCTGCAAAGGTAACGACATAATCTTTTTCTCCTTCATTATATACATAAATAGTAGCTTCTGGTCCACAAAAGCCAACTTCTACATCACCTGATAAAACAGCAGCTACTACATTATTAGCACCACTTGTTAAGATTAAATCGATATTTATATTATTATCTTTAAAATATCCATTTTCTATTGCAACATAAAATGGAGTATAGAAAGCACTGTGAGTTACTTCAGCTACTCTTATAGTATCATATTCATTATTATTATTTTTTTTATTAAATAAAAGAGAAGTAACTAAAAATAATCCTAAAACTATTGTTAAACTTATTAAACTAATAAAAATATTCTTTTTCAAAAAAATTCCTCCCTCTAATACTAGTTTATTCAAGGTTTTTGTTTTAGTTAATAAATTTAGTATAAGATAATGACTTATTATTAATTATATAGTATAATTATAATGAAAGGAGATAGGGTTTATGAAAAAGAAAGAGAAAGGAAAAGAAAAGGACAAAAAGAAAATAACAATAATAATTGTTATATTAATAGTTTTATTATTAATTGGGGCATTTTTGTTTTGGTGGTTTAATCGTAAATTTGATGTTACTATTAAATATAATAATGGAACTCAAGATAATCTTTTAAAGGTTAAGTATCTAAGAAAAGTCGATTTAAAAGATATTAATGAAGAAATAGCTAATGATAGCGCTTTTATCGGATTTTATGAAACTTATTATTTAAATGGTGAAGAAATTTCTAAATTAAAAAATGATAATAAGTTAAAAGAAACTATATGTAAAGAAAACTTTAAATTAGATGATAGTAATACTAAATGTATAGCTGAAAAAGAATTTGATTTTGAAAATACTAAAATTAAGAAAAATACTACAATTGAAGCTTTTTATAGTGGTTTATCTTTTTCAATTAATCCAACAAGTAAAACTATTCTTGTAGGTGAAAACTTTAAAATAACTGCGAACATATCTGGTACTAAAGACAAAACAGTTACTTTTAAAAGTAATGATAAGTCTATTGCAACTGTAGATAATAATGGTAAAGTTGTTGGAGTTAAAAAGGGAAGTACTACAATTATTGCTATGTCTAATGGTATTAGTAAAAAATGTGTTGTAACTGTTAATGAGAAAACCACTAAGAAAGTTACTACAGCAGCACCAAAAGATGAAGGCACTATTAGTTTAAAAGCTAATGATCAATGTATAGTAGGTAAAGATGAAGTAACTATAACTGCTACAGTTAGTAATAATGCTTTAGATAAAACTATTAATTGGGATAGTAATCTTAAATGTTACAATGTTAATAAAACTGCTGATAATGTTCTAAAGATTTCTCGAATTGGTCGTGGAACAATGTGTAGAGAAATAGAAGAACTTAATCCAGTTATTAAAGCATCTCTTAATAATGGTAATAGTGATTCTTTAAAATTAACTTATGAAAGTAATTTAACATTTAAAGTTTATAATAATGATAATGAAATAAGTTATACTGATTATGCTGAAGGCTATTTAGGAAATAATATAACTATTAAAACAAATGTAGATGCATCATTTACTGCAGTAGCGCCATCTAATACAAGTGTTAATAGAGTAAAATCTAAAACTAATAATTCTGTAACTCTTGTAAGTACTAGTGATGCTGTAGTTACTATAAAGACATCTTGCGGACAATCAAAAACAATAAAAGTATTTGCTGTAATTAATTAATTTAAAAAGCCTTGAGTTTTATTTCAAGGCTTTTCTTTTGTAAAAATATATTCCACTTGTAAGTATTAAAGTTATACTTGATATAATTAATCCTATTTTTAATCCTGGAGGATAGTAAGTAAACTCTATAGAGTGTTCTCCTTTAGATAGATTTAATCCTATAAAACCATCTAGAATAGGGGTTATTTCTTTCTTTTTACCATCTACTAATATAGTCCAACCATTATCATTAGAAATAGTTGTTAATAATAAGTTATCTTCTTCTAAAGTAATATGTCCTTTAAATGAAGCATCATTATAATAATTAGTTATTTCTAATTTATTATTATTTATACTATTAATAAGTTCTTTATATACATTATAATCTTCTATGTATACATGATAATCATAATCTTTAAATTTTTCACCTGGAGTAATATTAATTTTAATATTATCTTTTTTATTTAATTTAATTGGATAATGGGTATTATAATCTCTTTCTTTATCATTAATTGTTAGTTTATAAATAGATTCATCCTTACCTATTGGATAATCATTTTGAATAAATAATATTTCTTCATCATTAGTTTTATACTCATAATTAATATAAGGAGTTGCTCCATTGGTAATACACATATTAACTGAGCAATTTACATTTTTATCTGATACTTTAATTTCTTTTATAATATCTTTATCATTATTATTAATTATTTTAACTATTTTATTTAGATTATCTTTATAATTATCAGTTAATTTTAAATTAATAAGTTCTTTATTGGTGATAAATGCTATATTAGTAATATCTTTATTTTCATATATATTATAATTATTATAATTATCTTTTAATTCATAGATATTTAAATTATCTTTAGTAATATAATATTTAATTCCAAATAATGCATTAATTATAGGGTTATTATAATTATAGTTACTATTACATCCATCTATTATTAATATACCTAAATTACTTAATGTATCTATTACTTTTTTATTTCTTAAAGAA
>ODAJ012085500.1_pt1 | contig 12344 bp, 7 predicted proteins | sample 1539241 | NCBI WGS metagenome assembly ODAJ01 (sample SAMN02144231, study PRJEB22623) | gut metagenome | biome: sheep rumen | host: Ovis aries | place: New Zealand | reverse complement strand
CCCCGTCCCCCGCTCCCCGCCCGCCCCCCGCGTTCTCCCCGCCACCTTCGTCCTCCCCGAAATCCCGCAGGAGTGGAGAGAATAGAACTAATGGTTTCACAAAACACCACGAAAGAAATCCTCATGAAAATCAAAAAACTTCACCTCAAAAAATACAAGCGGTTTGCCGATTTAACCATTGATTTGGGAGACAATCCCAAGCGCATTATTGCCTTGGTCGGTCCCAATGGGTGCGGAAAAAGTAGTGTGTTTGATGCCATGCTGTTTCTTAATGACGCTTACGGACATAAGGTAGGGGGTAGTAGAAGGAAAGAGTTTTACTATCATTCGTTGGAAAGCAATCCAAACTACGATTACAGTGGTGTCGAAATTGTATTTGATGGAGGAACTTACCATGATGTTATCACGAAGAAAGCGAAAACTGGCCAGTTTTTGAATACCATTTTTTCTTTTCGAAGTCCCTTTCGTTTCAACGGGGACTTGCACGTTTCGGAAACAAAAGAGCTGCCAGATATTTGTGCCAATTCCATTGGAGCGTCAACAGCATCCGACATTGATCAGAGAATCGATCAAAGTTACCGTCGGTTGGGTGTCAAATACCGGAAATACACGACTGAAAATGATTGTCGTCCGTCAGTGGCCAAACAACATGTGCTCGGAGAACTCAACAAGGCAATCCATAACTGCCTTTCTCTTGAAATAGACAGTTTGGGGGATGTGGAAGATGGAAAAGGGACTTTATTCTTCAAAAAAGTAGACACTCCCACGCCTTTTGAATTCAACGTTCTTTCTGCCGGGGAAAAAGAAGTGGTGGATCTTCTTTTGGACTTGTATTTGCGAAAGGATCATTATACCGATTCAATTTACATCATCGATGAACCCGAGCTGCATTTGAACTCGGCAATCCAACGAAAACTGCTGAAGGAAATCAATGCAATGATTCCTTCAAATTGTCAAATCTGGGTCGCAACCCACAGTATTGGTTTTCTTCGAGCACTTCATGACGAATTCAACAAGGACTCCGACATTATCGACTTCCGAGAAGACTACGAATGGGCTAAACAAACATACATACTGACTCCAATGAAAAAGAGTCGTTCCAATTGGCAGAGAATCTTTTCCGTCGCATTAGACGATTTGGCATGGCTTGTTTCTCCTCGTCAAATCATTTACTGCGAAGGACGAGCCGACCCAACTCGTACGGGTGTGGAGCAAGGCTTCGACGCCAAGGTGTACAACACGATTTTCGGAGAAACCCATCCCAACACACTGTTCGTTTCAAGTGGCGGCAATACGGAACTGGACCAGCGGAGCGAGATTGCCATCAAGATTCTGTCAAAGGTGTTCAAAGACGTTGCAATTCTGGTTCTGAAAGATCTAGACATGGCTTCGGGCAAAACAGTGTCGGAAGAAACGAGAAGAACCTATTTGGAAAACAATCCGCCGAATCATCGAGTACTCAATAGATTTGAAATCGAAAACTACTTGTTCGACAAGGAAGTTCTGCGACGCTATTGCACAGAGAACAATCTTTCATTCGCGGAAAAGGACTATGATGATTTCATCAAGGACATTGTCTGTCAGAACCTCAAAGACGACTGTTCGCGGATTCGAAACATCTGCGGGATCACCACAAGCATCAACAACGAATGTTTCAAACTCAACCTTGCAAAGACAATCCATCCAGGCATGATTGTTTACAAAGAACTTGAGCAAGTCATTTTCGACTCGGAACAGTATGTGTAGACTTGATGCAGTTTTTGCCTAGAACACGACAACGGGATGTGGTATGCTTCGCCGCCAAACATGACAACCTAAACGAAACTTCAAAACAAGCCACTTCAAGTTGCGGCAATTCACCGTTTCGGTTGTGGAGGATGCGAACAGAATGCGAAATGACAACAATCGGTCGGGCAAAAAAATGAATGGCAAGAAACGGTCCTCATTGAAACCGGAAAAAGCGCCATCAAAACTGAAGGTGGTCGATTTGTTTTGCGGTGCCGGCGGCATGAGCCTCGGTTTCCTCGAAGTTGGTTTTGATGTCGTTTTAGCAATCGACAAATGGAAGGCCGCTGTCGAAACGTATGGCCGCAACAATCCGCAGCACAATGTCAAACAGTTTGACTTGTCCGATTCCGACGCGGTTTCCGAAATCGTTAAAAAATCGCATTGCGATATCATCATCGGAGGACCGCCTTGCCAGGACTTCTCGACGGCCGGGAAGCAAATCGAAGGAGATCGCGCGAATCTTACAAAATCTTTCGCGAAGATCGTGCAGAAAGTTCGCCCTCGCTTCTTTGTCATGGAAAACGTTCCGAGCGCACAACAGAGCAAAGCGTTTTCCGTTGCCAGAAAAATCTTCAAAGCCGCAAGATACGGACTGACCGAAATCGTGCTGGATGCATCCTATTGCGGCGTACCGCAACGGAGGAAGCGTTTCTTTTGCATCGGAATCTTGAATGGCGTGGACGATGCCTTGAAACCGATTCTTACTTCGCGTCAAACCGACCTGCCAACAACGCTCCGAGATTGCTTTGGGAAAAACCTTTCCTTCGAATATTACTACGCCCATCCTCGCACCTACAGGAGGCGCGCCGTTTTCTCCGTCGACGAGCCGGCTCCGACCGTGCGTAGCGGAGGAAACCGCCCGCTTCCTCCCGATTACAAACGGCACAGTTCGGATCCCGTCGATCCCGACACACACAGGATACGAGCACTCACGACGAGCGAACGGGCCGCCCTTCAGATGTTTCCCAAGACATACCAATGGAGCGAAAGCCGACTAGACAACGAACTGCTGATTTCGAACGCGGTTCCCGTCGGCCTTTCCCGATTCGTCGGCGCCGCGTTGTTGGCATTCATCAACAATCCGAACACGGCCGTTGTTCCCTGTTTTACCCGTTGGTTGTCCCAAACGCATGGGTTGTCCGATCAACAAGTCATTCGTGTGCTGTCAAGGTATCGAAAAGCCCATGCTCTTGTCCGACCGAAGAATATTCGAGAATACCAGTTGCTTGACAAGCTGCCCAACGACAACCTCTTCAAAACGTTTTCCGAACAAACTCGCAATCAAATTCTGGAAGCCGTTCGTCTGCATCTCCAATTCTCAACTGCTACTCCATAAGGAAGCTTCACCATGTCCGACTCGGTACCATTCGACTTCACGGCAAAAGCGCTTGGCCTTCTTGGAAAGAACTTGTATTCCAATGCTTGGAACGCTCTTTCGGAGTTGGTCGCGAACGGATTTGACGCGCGGGCCAACAACGTGTACGTGAGAATCGACGCATTGGACAAGAAAAGCGCAACGATCGAAGTGTTTGACGACGGTTTGGGCATGTCCGTCAAAGACATTCGGACATACGTCAAAATCGGATTCAACAAACGTATGTCATACAAGGAGTCCCACCATGGCAAGCAGGCGCCACAAGACATCATGGGACGCAAAGGGATCGGAAAGTTGGCTGCATTGTATTTGTCGTCACATTACTATCTTGCAACGAAACAACGCGGACAAAAGGAATCCTGTTGGGAGATGTCGTTTTCTGACGATATCGGGCGAGAAAACGACAAGCCGGCGCTTGACTCGTGCGAACCTCCGGAGTTCTTGTTAAGCAACCTTTGGAAGAAAACGGCATCGGGAACCATTCTTCGCCTTTGCGACGTCAACCTTGCGGGATTGGGAGATCGTGCTTATCAGGCATTGCCAGTTAAACTTGCAAATTGTTTTGCTTTCGATTCGGTCTCGAATCGACACGTTTGGATCTGCATAAGAAGAAACGACTCGGACAAAGATACCTTTTCCGAAGCCGTCAAAAGAATCGCTTTCAAAAACATGGTCTATGTCGAAACCAGTCCGTTCAATGATGATGAGGTCAATGGAAAACTTGATGAGTTGAAAACGAATGAAGTTTCCCTTCCTTTTCGAAAGTTTCAAGAGCGAAAGTTTTCATGTAAAACACAAGTCGAGAACTGGGTGACGAGGAAGGCTTCGCAAGGCAAGTACACGGTTGTTGACAACAAGGGAGAAAAGAAGAGTGTCTCATATGTTCTTAAAGGCTGGATCGGCATCCACGGAACGATCAAAAACGGCGAAGGGATCCAAAATGACGATAGTTTCTTGAAAGACGCCTATTACAATCCGAACCAACTGCGCCTTTACGTTCGAAACAAACTGGCAATGGAAAATCTTCTGAATGTCATCAACAACAACCAGACCTATGCGAACTACATCGAAGGCGAACTTCATTTCGATTTGCTTGACGACGACGATCTTCCCGATATCGCGACATCAAATCGACAAGGCGTTGACGAGCATGATGAACGCATGGAACTTCTCCAAGATATGGCGAATGACATCCTCCATTCGTTGATCAAGAAACGAGTCGGTCTTGCGGAGAGAATCAAGGAAGAAGAAAACGAAATCATCAAACAGCGCGATTCTTCAGGGAAGCAACAGTTTGCGGCGGATGCTCAAGATATCTTGTCGGGTTTGTCCGGCACGCCCGAAGACAAACAAACGGAAATCGTTGCGGCCCTTTTGTCCAAACTCAAGGGAGAACTTCCGGTCAAAGACGATTACCAGATTTTCATTTCTCATTCTAGTTTCGACAAGCCGTTTTGCGACTTTGTTTACCACCTGCTTCTGAAACAAGGCGTCAAAAAGGAAGAGGTGTTTTACACGTCCCGTGACGATGCCAAGATGTCGGAAGAGGACATCACGCCGCTGCGAAACCAAATACACGATTGCATCGTATCCAAAAACACGTTGTTGTTCTATTTGGTCGGCCCGAAATTCAAACACAACGAGTATTGCATGTTTGAAGGCGGTGCCGGTTGGGCGACGCGCGGAGACGGCGAATATCCGATCTGCGCAATCAAACACGAGCACATCCCGCAATTTCTGACGAATGGAAAACGGGAGTTCCATACATACGACAGCACCAAGAATACAATTCCGCTGTCGCGGGCAAATTATGAATTCTTTGTCGGATTGCTCAACAAGATGATCAACCACATCAACAAAGGCCGCAGAATTCGATCGGAACCCGAGGTTCCACGATTCGCCGAACCAAGCATTCCAGAAAAAATCGAATACTTTGGGACGGGAAAGACCGAGAAAGACTTCATGGATTCGGAAATCGTCAAGCATTGGAAGTGCTATGTCGAGGACAAACTTGATGACTACCTAGAAAATCTCAAAAAAGTAGAAAGAGCCCAATAGTCAAATCACAACCATGATCCTAATGATCGGCTGACGATTTTGTTGTAATTTGTTTTTCCATTTGACGACAACGCGCCATGGGAACTACATCGGAACCTGTGCACACTCGTCTACGGTTACCGCCCTTGCCCCGCGCGCGGGGTTCTGCTAGAATCCGCCTCATATGCAACCCCACGAAGACTCCCTCTACCTAGCCCCCCGCCACGATCGCCCCACTACCATTGGTGAATTGCCAAACTGCCGTGGACTTCCGATTGCGCTGCAGCAGCGTCACGACAATGAAAAAGCATGAAACGAACTCAGCGCAAACACACCTTGGAATCCCATCTCCGGATTCCTCGAGGGCGTTGTATGCTGCACGTTCGCGACATCGGACTCAATCGTCTAATCCGCTGTTCGTTGATTTGTTTGCAGGATGTGGAGGTTTGAGCCTTGGATTGGAACAGGCGGGGTTTTCGCCTTGTTTCATGAATGAATTGGTTCCTGGATTCGCCGAAACTTATGCAAAGAATCGGGGCTTTTCCTCGGATCGATGTTTCATCGGTGACATCCACGATTTGCTTCGTCAATACAGCGACTTTCTTCCGAAGTTCAAAAACGCGGAAATGGTTTGTGGAGGTCCTCCTTGCCAAGGATTCTCGATGGCCAATCGGCAACGTCTCATTGATGATCCGAGGAACCATCTCTACAAGGCTTACTTGGAATTTCTCGCCAAGTTTCGTCCGCGTTTTTTCATAATGGAAAATGTTCGGGGAATGATGTCTCGCATCGAGGAGATTGTCGGCAATTTCTCACATCATCTCGGAAATGAATACAATTTTTCGTTTCGAATCTTGAATGCAGCCGACTTCGGCGTTCCGCAGAACAGGCAGCGCTTGATTTTGATTGGAAACCGAATCGGTGTTTCTTCCGACGCGGTTTTCCAAAGCATCCGATCAAAGTCCTATCCCACTTTCGTGCTTCGCGATGCCTTGGAAGGTCTCCCGCCGCTGGGAAACAAGGCGGGAAAGAACCTTGGCGATGTCGAAGACTCCACTTCGGGATTCTTCTCCCGAGTTTTTGACTATCCAAAGACGCCGTTCTATTCGTTCATCAACAACGGACGGAGGATTGATCGGCTGTTCAATCACAAGAACCGATACAATAACGACCGGGATGTCGAAATCTTCCGTCGTCTTCCACAGGGGGGGAATTCTCTTCACCCTTCCATTGCTGACATCATGCCATACTCGCGAAGAAACGGTATTTTCAAAGACAAATACTTCAAGTTGGACGAAACGCAGGTCTGCAAGACGATCACGTCGCACATGAAGTTCGATTGCAATATGTACATCCATCCTTGGGAGCCTCGCGGACTCAGTCCACGAGAAGCTGCGCGTATTCAAACATTTCCCGATGATTTCGTGTTCTATGGAGCACAGAACAATTGGTTCGCTCAAATTGGAAATGCGGTTCCTCCCAAACTCGCTTTTGCAATCGGCTTGGAAATTAGGAGGTTCCTGTGACACATCTGGAACTTTTCGCCGGCATCGGCGGATTTCGTCGAGCCATGCAATTGCTTGAACAAATCGGAGGTCCAAACTTCCGGTGTGTGGGGTATTCTGAAATAGATGCTGCGGCCCGAATGACATACACGGCTAATTTTGTAACGGACGGCGAACTTGACATTGGAGACATTAAACCCTTTTCTATGCGACGAAATCTCCGAACAATTCTTCCCGAATTCGATTTGTTGACGGGAGGCTTTCCATGCCAATCATTCAGCATGATGGGGGAACAGAGAGGTTTCGGCGATGATCGTGGGAACTTGTTCTTCTCCATGTTAAGGATCATTTCGGCAAAACGTCCGCGTTTCGTCTTGTTGGAAAATGTTAAAAATCTCAAGACACACGATTCGGGAAGGACCTATGCGACGATTGTTGATCGTTTGAATCGATTGGGCTACCAAGTTTTTTCCGACATCTTCAATTCTTCCGACTTTGGTTTGGCCCAGACGAGAAACAGAATCTACATTTTCGCCACCTTGGCAGAAATCGAAGAGGGATTCTCGTTTACTGCAACAACAATCCGCGACTCGTTTTTGAATGTGGCTGCGCCGAATCTCGAACGGCATGAATCCGTTTCCGACGTTCTCGTCCAAAATGCACCCGACAAGTATTGGCTATCGGATCGGATCAAACCAACGATTCTTTCCAGCGGTACGGGTGGGTTCAAGGCAAAGTCTGAAATCGACCTGCCAATTGCGCGACCGCTCTGTGCAACGATGGTGAAAATGCACCGTGCATGCCAGGACAACTACTACAGTGAACGATTCATCCGGTCTCGCGGACGCCGCATAGGACCACGCAAAGGGATTCCAACGGAGAGAATCCGCAAACTGATGCCCTTGGAAGCCTTCCGGCTTCAAGGTTTCTCGCGGGAGTTTTTCGAACGAGCGGCAAATATGGGCTTAGCCGACGGAAAACTTTATAAACAAGCAGGAAACGCAGTAAGCGTCAATGTCGTTTTTGCCATTCTGAACCATCTTTCCAACTCATTCAACTGGAGGTAGACATGCAAAAAACCTTGGCCAACACGGACTCCATTTACTGTCTTGACCCAACCAATTCAAATCAAACTGGCGTGTTTATTGGACCGACGGACGACGAAAGCATCCAGAAGTTCGTGATAGCAGCCTCAAACGGTGTTCTGAAACTGCGTCTCAACTACGCAAATCTGTTCCGGAATGCGGTTGAACATTTCGCACCCGCTAAAGAGTTCCACTCAAGGAATCAAGGCAGCGTCTGGACACTGGATCGGGCCTGGATTGGATCTGCCCTTAATGCCCTTGACGCCGCATTCAAGGGAGATGCTGAGGCAACGTTTCTTGCAGGCATCAATCCACAACCACACAGCCGAACATATTTGACTGGGCTTGCATCACTGAAAAAAGAAACTGATCCATCGGTAAAACTCGATCTCCGCAAATTCCTGTTTGCTGGCGATACAATATCACTCGAATTGATTGAATCAGATTTGGCCGACCTTGTTGTGTGCGTTGGGGAGCCGCAAGTCGACCTCCATTCTGCCACGACTGGTTCAAAGCTTGTTGTTGACTTTCCCAATCTCCCCGATGCGTCCAGTCTTCCCCTCCAACTCATCTACTACGGCGCACCTGGAACGGGCAAGTCCTTCCAGACGGACAAAATCGTGAAGCTTTACGACGACACTATCCGCGTGACATTCCACCCGGACAGCGACTACGCGTCGTTCGTCGGGTGCTACAAGCCGTCAATGACGCCGGTCCAGCGAGTCAACTGCATCGACGATAAGGCGAAACTCGTGAAAAACGCCGACGGAACGCCGTCGATGACGGAAGCCATCGTCTACAAGTTCGTTCCCCAAGCGTTCGCGAAGGCCTATGTGAAGGCGTGGGAGAAAATGGCTGCGGCGGACTTGCCGGAGCGCGCCCCTCTCCAATTCCTTGTGATCGAGGAAATCAACCGCGGCAACTGCGCGCAGATCTTCGGCGACCTTTTCCAGCTGCTCGACCGGGATGACTATGGCTTCTCGAAGTACCCCGTCGATCCGGATGCGGACCTTTCAAGGCACCTGTGCGCCTGGTTCCACGGCGAGTACACCAACGGCGACGGAACAAAGAGTCCGAACGTTGTCGCCGGCATTGATGACGCGACGAAAGCAAAAAAGGTTGCTTCGGATTCCGATGCAACCTGGGACGACATCCTTTCGGGCCGCAAACTCGTCCTCCCGCCGAACCTCTACATCTGGGCGACGATGAACACGAGCGACCAGTCGCTCTTCCCCATCGACAGCGCGTTCAAGCGGCGGTGGGGCTGGGAATACGTCCCGATCGCCGACGCGAAAAAGAAATGGGCGGTCGTCGCGAACAAGAAGCGGTTCGACTGGTGGTCGTTTCTCGAGAAGGCCAACGAGGCCGTCCGCGAGGCGACGAAGAGCGAGGACAAGGAGCTGGGCTACTTCTTCGTCACGCCGCCGGCCGGCTCGACGGACATCCCCGCGAAGACGTTCGTCGACAAAGTGCTCTTCTATCTGTTCGGCGACGCGTTCAAGGACGACGTTCCCCCGATGTCTCTTTTCCCGAAGAAAAAGGGCGATTCCAAGCCCTGGACGCTCCGCGATTTCCGGAAGAACGTGCTGGAAGGCGGTTCCGCGAAGTCTCTCCCGAACGAAGAGGCTCTCACAGAATGGCTGGAACAGATCGGAATCAAAGCGCCGGACGCCGACGAAACCGCGGATACGGCTACAGCCTCGGCGGCAACGGACGAAGCTGCGACGGCTTCGGCCACCGACGAACCCGCGGAGTCCTAGCGCCGTCCGGCCGTGAAAATCTTCGTCGAGGGGCATTCGTACGACCCGAAGGACGTGGAGAACGTCCTTCCGGAGAACCGTCTGCTCCTTTCCGACGGCCGGGTGAAGATCGAGAACGTCGGATACTACCGCAGCCCGAAATGCGACGATTTCGTGTTCTTCCTTCCGAAGGTCGTCCTGGCGCCGGTCAAGACGGGCACGGGGGAGGAAACCGAGGATCGCGCGTTCTGCCGTTTTGAGGACGGGCGATTCTCCGGAGGATTCCGTCCGGAGAATCTGATCGATCCGGAAACGGCCCGGTCGGTCGACGGAGAACCGCTTGCCGACGACAAGAAGGACTTCCTGTACGAGTTTTCGGTCTGGATCTACCGGGCGCTCGCGCGATACCGGACGAGGAATCCGGACGGCGTCGCCTGGAGCGAACGGAATCCGGGAACGGGCGCGTTCCGGCGTCGGTACGAAACGCACACACTTCTGGATGTCATTCTGGCGATGCTGCGGTTCCGTCGGGAGAACCGCGACTACGTGATGTTCCGGGTGAAGGAGATGCACTCCGGCTCAAACCGCGTCGACTGGCGGCGGACGGTCGCAAAGTCGCCTGCCGTCGTGACGGACGGGACTCCGATCTATCTTGAACTCCGAAACCGGCGCAAGACGGTCGACTGGGACGAGGAATTGCTTGTCATCTTCCATTCGATCCTCGCCTACGTCGGGAGCAAGTTCGGGTTCGACGCAAGGTCGGACCTGCGGTTCGATCTCATAACGGGCGCCCGGTTCGACCGGTATCTGGCGGGATACGGCGAGCGGCGGCTCCGTCAGATCCGCTACAAGTATTTTTCGGACCGCGATCTCGCGATGTGGCGGCTCTGCAACGCCTTCTTCGCGAAGGCTCACCGGACGGATGTTTCCGGCGCTCACGAGGAGTACCTGCTCGCCAAGGACTTCGAACGCGTCTTCGAAACCATCGTCGACGACCTGCTCGGCGATGGCGAACTGGACCGATTCAAAGAACTGGACGACGCCAAACGGATTGACCACCTCTACCTCGACGACAGCCTGACGCGCCAGACGGATCCGGGCAAGATCTTCTACATCGCGGACAGCAAATACTACAAGCGCGGCAATCGGCTCGGAATCGAAAGCATCGCCAAGCAGTTCACCTACGCGCGGGACTTCCTGCAACTGGATCTCGACCTGTTCCTTTCCGGGGGCGAGGCCTCCGAGAAGGTGCGAAAAGAACGGAAGGTCCTGGACGAAGTCGGACTCGTCCGCGATCCCGACACGGAAGGGTACGACGTGATTCCGAACTTCTTCGTCAGCGCGACGCTGCCGGAGAATCTTGGATACGACGACGACGGGCTGGTCGAGCATGCCGTCGACGGAGCAACTGCGTCCGCGGAGTACCGAAACATCCATTTCGAGAACCGGCTCTTCGACCGGGACACGTTGATTCTCTCGCACTACGACGTCAACTTCCTGTATCTCGTGAAGCTCTACGCCCGCGCGGATTCCGCTACAACGGACGCCTGGCGCAAGGTCGTGCGAGACAAGTTCCGGAAATGCATCCAAGCCATTTTGAAGAACCGCTTCGAATTCCGCGCGCTGATGCCGTACGATGGCGTGTCCGACGAGCAGGCGAGAGACTTCCTGCGAGACCACTTCCCGGACATAATCGGAAAAGTCTACGCCCCGTACGCGCGCATCGGCGGGAAGAAAGTCTATTCGCTGGCTCTGGAGAAGCCAAACGCGATCGTTCCGGACGGAACACTTTCCGACGAAGGATTCGCGGCAAGGGTTCGACGCGCGAAAGAGGAAAACGACAACGCGCTTCGTGTGCTGAAGGAAGCGTTCTACGTCGTGGACGTGGAACTTGGAAACGATCCGACCGAAGCATTGGAAGCCGAAGCCAAGGCACATCCAATTCCCGGCATGGCAGTTGTCGGGGCGACGGATTCCGTGCTTGTCGCGACCGGGTACCGGACGGGACATCCGAAGGCCGTCAAGGACAGCGGATGGTGTCCGGTGGATTCAACGCTTTGCAAAGATCCCCTCCTCGTCCAGTCCATCGTATTCCCCCACACGAACCAAGCGGATGCGTTTAAAGTGCGGGCCGACCTGGGCATTCGCGGACCGATGCCGTCGGAGAAGGTCAAGGAAACGTTCCCCGATTTCGCCGAGATCGAGCTTCCCGCGGCATCCTACTACGTTTGGCCAGTCGAAGTCTGATATTTGAAAACCGTCCTTTCAATCGCGGCGGTCGACCGCCGCGCCATCCAGCCCGCTCTGCGCGGGCGCGGCGCAACCGCGCCCGATGCGGAGGGGACTTTCCGCGCTTGACATCGGGGCACGGATATGCCAGAATGAAACCGTTCCGTTACCGAAAGGATAGAAGAATGCCAGCATTGCTCGTCAAGGATTCCCCGCAGGGGCTCAACGACTGGCTCAAGGCCGAGGCGCATCTCAACCGCCGCAGCCTGAGCCAGCAGGTTCTCGTCTGCCTCGAATGGTGCATGCACACCTACGGCGAGGCGCGGCTGCGCAACCCGTTCGGCGAGGCGCCGCCGGACGCGTCCGCGAAGCGTCCGGCCTTCCGGACGGGGGCGGACCTGGCCAAGCGTCTCGCCCGCAACGCGGGCCTCGACGCGGAGACGTCCGCGCAGATGAAACGCGACGCCGACGGCCTCAGGAAAACCAAAGGACGGAAGTTCGACTATGCCTGTTTTGCTTGACACGGACGTGGCCATCGAACTGCTCCGCGGCACTCCGTCCGTGCTGGCGCGCGTGGCGGGGTGCG
>ODAJ012059882.1_pt1 | contig 12345 bp, 12 predicted proteins | sample 1539241 | NCBI WGS metagenome assembly ODAJ01 (sample SAMN02144231, study PRJEB22623) | gut metagenome | biome: sheep rumen | host: Ovis aries | place: New Zealand | reverse complement strand
TCCCAGCCACTCCCACACCGTTATTCCTATGACGGACTGCTGCATCGGCAGTCCCAAAAACAGACAGATTCTGGAGACGGTCCTGAGCTGGATGCAGGCACACAATGTCCCTGCCTACGACGAAGCGACAGGAAAAGGACTCATCCGTCATATCCTCATCCGCGACGGCATCTACAGCGGACAGGTCATGATCTGTGTCATTGCCAATGACTACCACCTACCCTTTGAAAAGGAACTCGTGGAGGCTCTCCGCGGTCTGGAAGGCGTCTCCTCCATCGTCCTCAACACCAATACCGAGCGCACGAATGTCATTACCGGCCGCGCCCTGCGTACCCTCTGGGGAGCTGACGACATTGTTGACACATTGCATATCCATGAAGTGACGCAGAGTAAAATCTCTGCAGGATTGACCGCAGAAGATCCGGCTGTAGGAGAATTAACTGCCAAAGATCTTGCTGCAGGAAACGCGTCCGATAAAGATTTTGTTGCAGTAAACGCATATAGTACAGAATTTAAAAAGACAGAGGAGTCCGTCACCTTCGGAATCTCCCCGCTTTCCTTCTACCAGGTCAATCCCCGTCAGACAGAGAAACTCTACAGCCTTGCCCTGAACTGCGCCTGCCTGACAGGGAATGAAACAGTCTGGGACCTCTACTGCGGTGTCGGAACGATTTCTCTCTTTATGGCCCGCCATGCAAAGAAGGTCTACGGTGTCGAAATCATTCCCGAAGCCATTGAAAATGCCCGGGAGAACGCCCGAAGGAATGAAATTGAAAACGCTGAGTTCTACGTCGGAAAAGCAGAGGAAGTCCTCCCGAACTACGTGGAAAATCTGAAAGCTCAGGGAAAAGATCCCAAAATTGACGTCATCTGTGTCGACCCGCCCCGCAAGGGCTGCGACGATGTCTGCATTCAGACCATGCTGGAAATTGCTCCCAAGCGCATCGTCTACGTCAGCTGCGATCCCGCCACCCTGGCAAGGGATCTGAAGAAGCTGGCAGAGGGCGGATATGAACTTGACTATGTGCAGCCTGTGGATCAGTTCGCGCATACGGTGCACGTCGAGACTGTCTGTCTACTAACACATTCCTGACCAGAGGGGCCTGAAAAAGCCTGAAATCAAAGGGTTTCCGTCACCGGGCCGATTGCGCTCCGAGTGATGGGAGCCCTTTCATTATGCACCGAGGGAACATATCCACATACCCGTAAGTGGCAGGGTTGCGGCTATGATTTTACTATTTGGGCAAACGAGAAAATGATTTTACTATTCCGGCGAAAACGAGAAAACGATTTTACTATTTTCAATAGGTCGAGAATATGATTTTACTAAAAGCGGCGGCACCGGAGTGATCAGTTCCGATGCCGCCTTTTTCTGTTTTACTGGGCCTTTTCAGGCTCATTGGGTTTCGGCTGCTCCGCTTCAGCTACGGGAGCCAGGGTGATGGAATCTTTCTTCACATCGGCCTTGTAGTGGTTCTTCGTGATGCGGTCGATGCCGTATACCAGAACGATCCCTCCGATGGCGGCATACAGGCCGCCGTTCTCACTGTTCAGCATTTTCTCAAATACCTTCGTCTTACTCATTGTCGTTGTCCTCCCTGAATTGTCGTCCGATTGCCTTGGCACGGTTGAGCAGTTGGTAGACCCTCGGCTCTGAAACTCCAAGATCGACGGCGATCTTTTTTACGGAGTCGCCATACAGTTCCTTGGCTTCGAAGGCCATTGCGATCCTCGGGTCCTCCGCGTCCATCAAGGCGCGGATCGCCTGATACTCCAGCTTTGCCATCACCTGGTGCTCAACAGATTCTGCCGGGGACGGTTCCCAACCCGTCTCGAGCAGACCGTCCCATGAAACCACAGGAATCTGCTTCGTTTCAGGCGTCCGCCCATACGGGCATTCCGAGCAACGGTTCGTGTCTCTGCACCGGACGAATGCTTTCCTCTTGCCGGGCACCATGCACCTGACGCTGAAGTAACCGCTGGAGTGAAGAGTGTTGATGTATTCCCATTGCGATTCCGCAAATGCCCGGTCAGGGGTTTTGAAGAAATACACCCGCATCTTCTGGCTGCCGTTGAAGTTCAGGAACCGGCAGTCGTCCCAACCAATGTCGTAGTTGTCAAGGTCCGCTTTGTCTTTGATTTCGATCGGGCAATCGTACAGGATCTCGCCGTTCGCACCGATCGATGTTCCATGCTTGAATTCGGCCCCAAGCCCGGCCTTTTTTGTTCTTGCCATTTAGATTGGCTCCTTTCCGTCTTGCGGAAACGGAGACAACCTGTATGGCTCGCCAGTACTTTCATTCGGTCACCTCGTGGGGATGCCCCCGTTTCTCGAAGGTGACCAGCAGTTCGCTTGCTGGCTCCAGTCCATTGTCCTACGCCTTCACTGTGACTGCGAAACATCCCTCGTGGCCTTTGAGGGAAGCCGCAGATCCGGCAAGCAGTTTAGCGTCATACTCAGGACGCCTGTTGAGGAAAATTCTGCAATCACGCGAAGATTTATGCGGAATCTCCTCAAACTTTCACGATCGCAGTTGAAAAATTCATATTTCCGTGATACAATCAAAGTTGTGACTTTCTCTCGTGCGGAACGTGAATGTAAGATCTTCCTGACTCGACCTTACACATTCAACCTATCGTTGGCTCAGTTGCTGTCAACACCCGGGAGAAGCCTCATCTCGTTGTTTGAGTTTTTTGAGTTGTTTTTTTCGGAGGGTGGGTAATGCCAGAAAAAAAGATCCCTTATCTGTGTGGCTGCGTTCTGTATCTGCTGCTCAGAAAAGCCACGTTACCTGACGCAAGCCAGCGGCAGCATAAGGAAGGCGTGAAAGATGAGCATAAGAACCCGATCTTTATGGCGGATCTCGTATACACGTTTACTGGGGTGCAGACAGTCGGCTCTGATACGGACACATCAAGATATCGGGAAGGAAAAAAAGAAGGCAGTATCAACGTGCCCTTTAACGACTCAGCGTATATTTCTTCGTTTGACGATACCGTAAAGCACAGATATGGCGAGGCACTTGACCGGGTTTGCCAGTTTGTTACATGGCACCTGAATCCAGAAATGCGAGGATGGTTTGTCAAAGCCTGCCTGGATGTCATAGATAACGATGAAGACATAGAGGATGATGAAGTTTTTTATGTCAAAGGCGATGGATCAACTATTTCAAAATCCGGTCTGAGAACCGAAAGCATATTTGAACTGCAACCTTTTCTCTTGGGTATCCTCCATTACGTTCTGGTTCGGCGAGCTGATAAAAACAGTCTGGGGATTCCGACGTTGGACGCGAATAGCGAGAAGATTAGATACAAAGAGCGTAGGTACAACGGGCAACTTGGAAGCGGTATCACAAGAACCATTACTGTGAAGCTGTACGAGAAAAAAGAGATCGCTGACGTGGTTGGCCCGGGAACCACCCGGCATGAACCTGAACCTGCCCTCGTATCAAGCGGGATCGCAGAACAAACCGATGATGAGGTCATCGACGGTGCGATACTTCGGACAGGCGAAGTGCTGGTATCCGCACTTGGCGCAATAAACACTCCAAAGATAAATACAGCGACAATGGCAGAAAGTCTTGGGGTGGTTGCTGCTGCTGCGAAGGCTTGTACACCAGACAATATTCAGAAGGAAAACCTCGCACAGGGGGTGTCGGCCTTAGCGACTGCGTTAGAAGCGCAGAAGCATGCTATGGCTGAAAGAATCCGACAAAACAGTAAAAAAGCGGATTCATCCGAAGATGAACCCGATAATGGAGCAACGGAACCCACGGATGGCGAATCATCCTCAGACTCTTCAGCTAAAGAAAAAACAGTTGTACATCAGACCATAGTGAATCAATATGGGGATCATCCCGTCCACATTGATCATGTAGATAATTTGAAACTGTAACGGAGGTAATGCGTATGGCAAACGAAATACAAAAGGGGTCTGTTCCGACAATCCCGTCTGTCAGTGCGCCAATTACCCAGGTGAATCAGTATGGTGATCGTTCAGTCCATGCGGATCATGTAGAAAATCTATCTGTTACAGTTATTGAGAATCAAGGTTCTCCAACCGAGGACGAAAACGGCGTTCCCTTCGTTCCTTTGACTCCGACCAGATTCGACAGCACAACCCGGATTATTTACCTTGGAACCGATCAGGTTAAGCTTCCGATCCAGTTGACCCCGCAGAACATGATTTCAGCGCAGGAACTTCCGTATGTTAACGCGCTATGCGAAGTATATGCTGAAAAAATCAACGGAGTGGTAACGCCAGACACAATAGGCACCTTGTCTACCGCCCTTCGTAGAAACTTTGCCGAGCAGCGCAAAGCCTACTATAGTGCAGAAAGCATACATCGTTCTGTACGCGAGGTTTTTGCTGACGGAGATAAGCAGTTTCAGGCGCTCAAAACGGATGCGTATGACGGGATATCAGATACCTTATTTGATGATCGTCTCTCAAGCGGATACGATCGGCTCCTCGCTGTGCTTGACAAGGTCACGAACATCACGCTTTCAAAATCCTCTTTTATGAATATAATCGGTTTGATTGCAAATCTTGAGAAGAAAGGCATCTGCCACATTCTGGTGAATGACGGAACAATTAAGTCGTGGGTGAATATTGATGAATGATCTCTTCAATACTCCGTTTGAAACTGGACTACGCGCAATGCTCATTCTCTCCATCATCAGATCCAGCGGAATGACAATTGACCGCATTTCTGCATATGACTTTATGACCATATACGGAAAAGATTTTGAGGTATCCGATCGGAATCTGCATGGAGATAACAGTTACAGCTTCAGCGAACTCTCCTCTAAACGGGTGGTGTGTTCGGAAGGCGTCAAGATGTTTGTGTTGGACGGTCTTATTGCCGTCAACCAAACCCAGGGCGGTTTCCTATATAAGTTGACTGCTGCCGGACGCAAGTACATCGGAACCCTTGAGTCCGATTACAAGGATCAGTATTTAGCTATTGCACAAAACGTTCACAAAAAATATGCGAGAAAAAGTGATTCGACAATTCTGAAGGAAATCAGCGGCAAAGCCGTGCAATCGTTAAGGAGGTAGCGATGGGAGAATTCTATATTACCAGGGTGGTCGCTAAAGGCAGCGGCAAAACCGATTCCGTAATCGACCTCCGCCCCGGATTGAATATCATCCAGGGTAGATCAAATACCGGTAAAACCTGCATCATTAAGTGCATTGATTTCTGCTTTGGTAGCAAGGATAAGCCCTTTGATGAAAGTCTCGGATATGATACCATCGAAGTCTCCCTTCATACGGGCAAGGGCGATATAACGATTACACGCATTCTGGGCAAAAACCAAGTCGATGTTGCCACTGATGTCCCCGGATTTGAAAGCGGCAAATATGATTTGAAGCCCACAAATAAAAAAGACCCCCTCCCTATATTGAGCGATCTGCTTCTGGACTCAATTGGGATAGAGGGTGAACACTTCGTTATAAAGAACAAGAATTTTGAAAAGAAGCGGCTGACCTGGCGCACATTCCTTCATATGCTGCTTTTCCACGTAGCCGATATTGCCAAAGAAAAATCCGTTATTGAGCCGGAGCAGGCCACGGACCGTACCGCTTTGCTCTCGGCGTTACTGTATCTGCTATCAGGGCAGGATTTTGGTGAGGCAGATGCCCAAACGAAAAAAGAAATACGTGTTGCTCGGAAAAAGGCAGTCGAAGAATATGTCAACAGAAAAATACAGGATGTTACTGATAAACGCAAAGGACTGCTTGAAAGCTTGAACGCTTTCGAGGGCGTCGATGTTGAACAGACAATGCAGGATATCATTAACAGCCTTCAAAGCACGGAGACTCAAATCTCCGCGGCCGTTGATCAGAGCCGCGAACTGCTCAGTCAGATTCTGCGGTTACAAAGCCGGGCCGCCGAATGCGATCTTCTGAAGTCACGCTATGCTGCCCTTAGGACGCAGTATGTTTCTGATGTGAAGAGGCTCTCTTTCATCGTTAACGGTGAGGTCGAGATGGGTCACGTCCCGAAGAACCAGGTATGTCCGTTCTGCGAGGGAAAACTACCTGCTCGGGATAAGAAATCGTACATCAATTCCGCACAGGCTGAACTTGACAGAATAACCCTTCAAATGGACGGTCTGGCTGAAACAGAAAAAGATCTCGAGGCGGAAAAGGCTGACATTGAGGCGGCACTGAAGGAACTCCAGGCAAGGCGCGACAACATTGAGTCCATGATTGAAAACGAATTGCAGCCGAAGGCAGATGCATTACGAGAATCTTTGAATGGTTATCGCGCTTATATTCAGATAAAGCAGGAACTTAGCGTCATCGATAATTTTGCTTCCAGTTGGGAAACAGATTTAAGAGAGCTTCCAAGCGAGGATGAAGCACAGGTCGAATATCACCCCAAAGAATACTTTGGCGATGAATTCCAGGAGCGAATAGATCAGATGCTGAAAGATGCTTTGATCGAATGTGCCTATGATAACTTGACCACAGCAAGATTCAATATGAAGGATTTTGATGTTGAAGTAAACGGTCACAAAAAAGCAGATATTCACGGACAGGGGTATTGCTCATATCTAAATACTATCGTTGCGCTCACATTCCGACGTTATATGGAAAATAATGCTAAATACAATCCCGGATTTGTAGTAATCGATACGCCGTTGCTTGGCCTTGATCAGGGTGTTGATGACGCAGCACCGGAAAGCATGAGAACAGCGCTTTTCAAGTACTTCATAAATCATCAGAACGACGGGCAGATAATCATTCTGGAGAATATTATGCACATTCCAGCTCTTGATTACGAAGGCTCCGGAGCAAATGTAATCACCTTCACTAAGGGACTCGAAGCCGGTAGATATGGTTTTTTGAACGATGTTAAATAAATACTGGGGAGGTCAAAATGCGCATCAGTTATAACAAGTTATGGAAGCTGTTGATTGACAAAGAGATGACCAAAATGGAGCTGAAAGATGCTGCCGGTATCAGCGCGGCCTCCATTGCGAAGCTTGGAAAGGGAGCCAACATCACAACCGATGTTTTGTTAAAGATATGTACGACTTTGCATTGTCATGTTGAAGATATTTTGGAGACAATAGACGAGGAGGAAGACACCTGCTAAATACACCATGTCAGAAAATAACGAGTTCTACGCAACAAAAATAATCAATATATGAAGGAGAAAAAACTATGAAGACTAAGAACAACAAGGGCTCAAAGCTGTGGATTACAGTTTCAATCATCCTGCTCTTGATCTGCATTTTGCTCACAGCAACGCTCGGGATTCTTTATGTCAAGAAAGCAACACCACAAAGGCTTCTTTCGAAGTTGGGATTCCATTTCCCTGAAGAGACAAACTGGACACTTGAAAGCTGGAATAGCTCTCTTGAACAATTGGATTATGATTCAGACATTGTCTTTATAGGTGATAGTCTTACAAGAGGAGAGAACTTCCAAGAATACTTCCCCGACAAGAAAATTATAAACCTTGGAATATCCGGTGACTCGTTGTCTGGTATTTCCAAGCGTGCCTTTATTATCAGCGAACTTACCCCTGAGATGATTTTTGTTGAAGGCGGTGTTAACAGTCTCGGTTCAAATAGCGTAGACAGCTTAGCCGCGCAATATGATTCTATGATTGCCGAGATTATTGCCAACAATCCTGGCGATGAAGTGTTCATTCAGAGTATCCTTCCCATTTCCAATAAGAATCAGACCGGCGGACTGACGAATGAAAATATCGTCAAGTTAAATGCCAAATTGCAGGAGATTGCTGAACGTCAAGGTGTTACCTACATTGATGTATATTCCGTCTATGTGCTGAATGGAGAGATGAATCCAGAATATACAAAGGACGGAGTGCATTTAAAGGATGAGTATAAATACCTGTGGCTCGATGTCCTGTCGGAGTATGTAAATAAATAACCTACCTGTTGAAAAAGGCGTCTCTTTGAATGCGAAGCGGCGCCTTTTTTTTGTGCCTCAATATGATGTATTACTCTTTTTTGTAGAATTCGCATTCATATCCATCGGCCCGGAGCTCGATGCCCGGCAGCCACGGCGGCGTTCGGCCCATCTGCTCACAGATCGCATCCAGCGATACGTCCGGGCTGCATTCGATGATCAGTTCGTCGTGGACGTGCCCAACGATCTGGCAGTAGCTCATCGTTCGCATGGCATACGCCAAGATATCTCGGCTGACGGCCTGTACGATGTTTTCCACGAATTTCGGACCGTAAGATTCGATCCGGCTCCATTTCTTCTGGGCATCGATGCCCATGTAGGTGACGGATTCCCCGCCGAACTTGTTCTCGCCGATACGGGGCTTCACATACGACAGCCTGCGTCCGGACGGCAGCGTGATGAACAGCATCCCGTTCCTCATCACGAAGGTGACATCACCAACCCTGGTCTCCTTGCGCATCTGGATTGCATCCTTGACGGCGGCGTCGACAGCCCACCAGTATGCGGTGATGTTGGGATTACTGCTGCGCCACATATCTACCAGCGGTTGGAGCTCATCTTCCGTCAGGCCCATGTCCAAAGCGCCCATCGCCTTCAAAGCGCCGACGCTGCCGCCGTAGCCGAGAGCGAGTTCGGCAATTTTGCCTTTTTGCCGGAGGTGGCTGTTCTGGCCGTGCTTCTCGACCGGAACACCGAACATCCTGCTGGCGCTCTCGCAATAAATGTCACGGCCATTGTGAAAGACCTCCGCCCGCCACCTTTCCCCCGCAAGGTGACTGAGCACGCGAGCTTCGATCGCGCTGAAGTCGCTGACGATGAATTTGTATCCGGGGCGCGGGATGAATGCGGTTCGGATCAGTTCAGACAGCACGCCAGGGACGGAATCATATAACGCATCCAGCATTTCATAATCACCGACCTTCACCAGATCCCGCGCCTGTTCCAGATCGTCCATGTGGTTTTGCGGCAAATTTTGCAGCTGGATCAGGCGTCCGGCCCAGCGCCCGCTGCGGTTGGCACCGTAGAACTGGAACATGCCATGGCACCGGCCATCGGCGCAGACGGCATTTTGCATCGCCTGGTATTTCCGGACGGAGCTTTTCGCTAACTGCAGCCGCAGGGCCAGCACCTCCGCCAGATTCTCCGGCGCAGTTTTGATCATGGCGGCGACGTCCTTTTTCCCCAGACTATCCACCTCCATGCCGTTTTCCGCGAGGTAGTCCTTCATCTGTATGACCGAGTTAGGATTCTCCAGCCCGGTCTTTTTTTGCATTCTGGCGGTCAGGTCAGTCTTGGAAAGCTCGTCGATCCGGAGGGCCTGCCGGACCATTTCCTGATCGATCATGATACCGCGATCGTTTATCTCCTGATCGAGGTGGTACTCATCCCACACGAAATCCGGGACCGGGTAGTTCTTCAGTCGCTCCTGTATCTGCATCTCCACCTGCACATCGCGCTCGTTATATTTCTTGAAAAGCGCCCACTTATCCGGCGCGTGGTGTGGCAGGTTCCATGTCCGGCCACCGTTGCTCTTCGTGGGCTTGCAGGGACAGCAGAAGTATTTAATCAGTTCCTTACCTTCCTTCAATTTCTGTTCCTCAAAGCCGAGAACAGAACCGACCTTTTCCAGCCCCAACGGCAGACCGTTATATGCAGCCCAGACCAGCGTGCATTTCCATGACGCCGGATCAAGATAGTTCTGGACTGGATCGCCGGGGATACTGTAGGATCGGAAATACTGCGGGTAATTCCGGCGCAGCCAGACGGACAAGCAGATACGCTCGAAAGAGGCGTTATAAGCGAATTTCGTCACCCGGTCGTCGGAAAGCGCGACGATGATCTCCTCTGGAACGGTATCCCCGCAGGCAAGGTCATATACAGCGATAGGGCCGTGGTTGACGGACACGCCGAAAAGCAAAATATCGAAGTCCGGCGACTCCGCATACTTATAGGCACCAGCCTTGCTGATGTCGACACTTGATTTCGTCTCAAGGTCTAAAGACAGGTTCTTGATTTCCATATATTTATCCTTTCAAAAGGCGGCAGGGTTGGGAGCCCTGCCGCCCGGTATCGGTTACTGTTCCGGTTCCGATTCCTTGTATTCTGCCTTCTTCGCTTTGCGGGCATCGCGCTTCTTCTTGATGAAAATCACCAGGTCGGAAACCAACTCGCCGATCGTGTACAGAATGAAGGAGAAGCAGATCGTGACGAAACTGCCAACGATAATCATGTCAGCCACCTGGCTGAGGGTCATTGTCTCTTCCATTGTCATTACCTCATTTCTTTGTCTTAGGTTGGGCGGCAGACGGTGCGCCTGCCGCCACTGATACGGTTGTTGCTCAGGACAGGAAGTCCTCGTCGTCATCATCATCCATGTCGGCGAAATCATCCTCGGCGCGGCTGTGACCGCCGAGCGGCGTGCCGTCCGCCAGCTTCTGGATGTTGTTCAAACCGCAGGCGATGCCCTTGTTGCCGTTCGAGTTGAACGCGTAGAAATTGATGGACGCCCTACCGATGATCCCGCTGTACAGTTCGCTGCTGTCCAGAATCGGGTTGCGGTCCGCATCGACGATGCCAGGCTTGGTGGTGCTGTTGGCGTTCACGAACCAGGCGTTCTTGTAGGCGTCGTCGCCCTTGCGCTCCTTGTCACCGTCACGCAGCGGGGTCTTCAGATCCTCCAGCGCGGGCACGAACTTGCTGGAGCCCTTGAGCTTGCTCTGGCCCTCGTCGTAGGCCGCCTGAATCGCGGCGCGGATCTTCTCCACGGTGGCGGTATCGCTCTTGGGGATGATCAGCGAAACGCTGTACTTCGGAGTGCCGCCGCCCAGCGGGGTCTTGGGCTCGTTGACGTTCAGATAGGACATGATGGTGTGCTTGCCGGTGATGACCTTGGTGGGATTAACAGTCTTACTCATAATCAGATTCCTCCATAAAATCGTTCTGTGCTGTGTTGAACTCCGGACGTGTGTCGGTATTTGGAGCCAACACGGGTTTTCCTTGGGGCTTGACGACGAGCTTGCTCAGAAGCTCATCAAACTTCTTTTTGCCGAGCTGCTTGGTCATCGCGGTGATGCCCAACAACTTCTTCTCATAGGGATCGTACCCGGCATTGGATACGACCCTGGCAACGGCCACCTCATCGGTGTACTTGCGGTTGCTCTTGCCTTCGACCAGTTTGAATCCGGGGTACCGGACGCCGGTGAGCGCCTGCTGCAAAGCGTAGGATTTGACGTCCTCCGCCCACGAAACCAGACTGTCGATCTGCGGCAGGATGGCCGCGATCTCCTCAGCACTGAGCGTCGGCGGTTCTTCAAATTCATACTTTGCCAGTTCCATGCTGTACTCAGCCCGCTTCCTGCACGTCGCTTTCACCTTGCAGAACTGACAGTGGTCACCGGCAGCGAAATCGCCGAGGCCGTCGTAGGCCAGTTTGGCGATCGGGGCCAGCACCCCATCGGCCCAGGTCAGCAGGTCCTCCCTGCTCAGTTCAAACGTGTCCACGTTCTCCCGGCGCGGCTGATAGATCGAGAGCTTGATACGGCGGATGTCGTATAAGTCTCCGAAGGTATCCAGCGCACCCAGCGCGTAGCATTTCAGCTGGCTGTTGCCGGTCCCATCTTCGCCGGAGGCGCTGACCAGAACACCGACGCCGTACTTCAGATCTACGATGTGCAGCAGATCATCGGCGACGATTACGCAGTCGCCGGTGCCGAAACCGTGCTCGACCCATTTGGAAAAGTCCAGCGTCTGCTCGATGCAGACCAGCGGGTCAGCGCAGAGCTTCTTGGCTTCTGCGACCTGTTCCATCACGAAGGCGGCATAGCCCTCGGCGGCTTCCTGCATCTCAGCGTCATACCAGGTCAGACCCTCGGTCGGATCGCGGGCATTCCGGCCCAGCGCCTTTTCGGCGAGATAGGCCGCGAGCTCGTGGGCGTCGGTGCCTTGCTGCGCATAGGGAGAACCGCGATCCTCCTCTTGTGCGCACAGCTTGGCGCTGGGCGGGCACTTGAGCCACCGTTCACTGGCGGAGGCGGCGAGATATGCGTGCTTAGCCATTTCCAATTCCCTCCGCTTCCACGACGATCGCGGCGAACTCATCCGGGTCCTTCACGTCGGAAAGCTGCTTCACACCGTGCGCGGTGAGAATCGCCTTGACCTCCGCCCGGAACCCGGTCCTGGACTTCTCTGCGAGAATGGCTCTGACTTCCTCGTAGGTGTACACCTTGGTAGGCGCTTCCTCCACGGCAGCGGGAGCCGGTTCCTCTGCAGGCGCGTCCTGCGTCTTTGCCGGGGCCTCTGCGCTTTCCAGCAGCGCGGCGAGATCCGCCACATCCGCCGACAGCTTTTTCAGCCCGTCAATGAGAACCTGCTTGTCTTTCTTTGTCATGAGAGAT
>ODAJ012173250.1_pt1 | contig 12351 bp, 9 predicted proteins | sample 1539241 | NCBI WGS metagenome assembly ODAJ01 (sample SAMN02144231, study PRJEB22623) | gut metagenome | biome: sheep rumen | host: Ovis aries | place: New Zealand | reverse complement strand
CTCCCGCAGCTCCGCCTCGTCAGCGAAGAACTCCGGCAGTTTCCCGAACATCATCCTCAAAAACTCTTCGGCACTGACCGGAACCCCATCCGGTCCCCAGAACATATCGCTCTTGATGTGCTTGATGTTCATGGTATGGCCGGAAGAAAGGCGGATTTCCAGTTTCTCCGGCTTTTCTTCCTCGGGGCCGGACTTACCCGGCTTAGGCCTGCGAGTCCCGTAAGGCACGCCCGGTTCTTCCAGGACATGATCCTCATCATCAATCACATAGACGCCCTCCGGTGTATCGTCAATGTCTTCTTCACCATCCCAGGCCGGATCCTGGAAGTTCTCATAGGCTTTCACGAAGTCATAGATGGTGAAGTAATACTTGCCATCGTAGAGCCGCGTTCCACGGCCGATAATCTGCTTGAACTCGATCATGGACCGGATGGGACGCAGCAGGACGATATTCCGCACATTCAACGCATCCACACCCGTAGAGAGTTTCTGTGAGGTGGTGAGTATCGTAGGAATCGTTCTCTCATTGTCTTGGAAGTCCTTCAAATACTGCTCTCCCAGGCTTCCATCGTTTGCAGCGACACGGACGGCATACTTGGGGTTTCCGTGATGGAACTTGTTGATCATATCACGGATTTGGGCAGCGTGGTCCTGGGTCGCACAGAACACCAGGGTCTTCTCATCGTCCTTGATGTATTTCAAGAACTCCCGGACACGGGCCTCGTCCCTTTGCCGGATGGTGATATTCCCCTGATAGAAGTCCTTCTCCGTATAGACCTTGCCTTCCTCAACCTCGCCGGAAAGGATTTCATCTTCCGGAGAGTAAATGTAATCGTCAATGTTGCTCTGCATCTTGCAATGCCGGAACGGAGTGAGGAAGCCATCGGCAATGCCCTCCTTCAAGGAATACTCATAGACCGGTTTCCCGAAGTATTCGTAGGTATTGGCATTGACATCCCGTCTCGGCGTTGCGGTCATACCGAGTTGCACGGCACTGCTGAAATACTCCATAATGCCCCTCCAACTGCTCTCATCATTCGCCCCCCCACGATGGCACTCATCTATGATTATGAAATCAAAGAAGTCCCTGGGATACTGACCGAAGTTGGGCTTGTTCTCCTCGCCGCTCTCAAAGGTCTGGAAGATGGTGAAGAAGATGGAGGCGTTTGTAGGGACCTTGCCGTTCTTGCGGACGCTATCCGGGGTAATGCGGCAGAGGGCATCATTGGCAAACCCGAAAAAGCCGTTGAATGCCTGGTTTGCAAGGATGTTCCGGTCGGCCAGGAAGAGGATACGGGGTCTGTTGCCGGTCTTCCTTACATTCCAGCGAGTATGGAAGAGTTTGTAGGCAATCTGGAAGGAGATGAAGGTCTTGCCGGTTCCCGTTGCCATTGTCAGGAGGATGCGGTTCTTTCCGGCTGCTACGGCATCAAGCACCTTGTTGATGGCAATCTCCTGGTAATACCTGGGGACCTTCTGGCCATCGTTATACAGGGGCTGGGCGTAGAACTTGTCCCTCCATTCATCCGCATCGCCGAAGGTCCGTGTCCATATCTCTTCCGGGGAAAGGTAGTCATCCACTTCGCCTTCCTCGCCGGTCTCCATATCTATCTGGTAGATGGTATCGCCGTTGGTAGCGTAGGTGAAGCGGATTCTCAGTTTCTCGGCGTATTCTTTCGCTTGCATCACGCCTTCACCCACCGGCTTCTCATCGCTCTTCGCTTCCACGACAGCCAGTTTGACACCCTTGTACTGGAGGATGTAGTCCGCCTTCATCGGTCTGGGCTTGACAGTCTGGCTGATCCTTCCCCGGGTGATGGGGACTTCCGTGAGGATATAACTATCAGCCGCCACACCCCAGCCGTTCTCTTTCAACTTGGGGTCAATCTTAACTAATCGGGTCTGGCTCTCGTTCATGAGGGACAATGATTTACTTGAAAAGCTCGGAATGTGTTCCCGTGCGAATCAGCTTGATGGTTTGGGTTTCTTTATCCAGCCATATCAAGAGGAAGTCGTTCTGGATGTGGCATTCCATACATCCGGAAAACTCTCCAGAAAGCATATGAGGCTTGTGCGCGCTGTCAACCGTCCCATGCTGCTCCAACTGAATCAGAACATCCTTAAGTGCCTGTAACTTGGCAGGTTGGTGCTTGATCTTTTTCAGATCTTTCTTGAATTGAGTAGAATATTCCAGCGTCCACATGTCATAACCCGGCTACAAATTCATCAAACTTGTCCATATCCAGCCGCTCCAGATCCTTTCCGCTTTTGACTTCGTCGATGGCAGCCATGGTTTCCTCATTGGGTTCATCGTAAACGACATCCATAAGGACGGTTTCCACGTAGTTGTTCAGGCTCCGATTCTCCTTCTTCGCCTTGATCTTCAGTCTCCTGATGAGTTCTTTATCAAACCTGAAAGCAGTTTGAACTTTTGTCGTTGTCGTCTGCATATAGTTACGTGTTATTATTTCGATAGCAAATATATAACACTTTATTATATAACGCAAATAAACTTATAATTCTCCACTGAATGCCTTGCGGAGAAGAGACTGCTTCAAGTCATCGCAGAGAGTAAGGATCTTCTGGTAGTTCTCTTGGAGGGTAGTACACTTATTGTTGATGTTATCAAGACGTGATATAATCGTTTCCTGCTCTTTGATTGATGCGGGGAACGAAATTGGGACGCTACGGACTTTCCCTCCCGAAACGAAATCAATGGTTGCTTTTCCACTTAATGAAAGGAGTTTGTCTTTCAGTGTTGAGGCAAAATGGAAGAGGAACATCGGCAAAAGTGTTTTCTCATCTTTTATTGTCAATCCATTGAACTGCTGATTTGAAGAAATCGGGATTGTGGATAGAGCATATTCCCCGACCGATGCTGTGCAGCAAAGAAGCACGGAGTTAGCGGGGAAAACCCGTATCTTATCCCAGGCGAGCTTTGTAATCTTTTGCTTCGTATCACTGATAATCCTTCCTTGTTCCCGAACATCGTCAATGGTAAACCAGGGATAAGTGCCATTTTCCCAAAATGCTTTCTCTGTTCTACGAGGAGTGGAGCCTCCTTGCACAAAACAAACATCACCTATTGTCTGTGTCATCCATCCTTCCTTCGGTTCCAGTTCCTTCTTCAATGTCGCTTGGAAGAGGTCCTTTGCTGCTTGAAGGGATTTCTCGGCATTGGCTTTCAGGGCATCTATCTTGGCGAACTCCCGGTCCAGAATATCCACGATACGCTGCTGCTCGGGAAGAGAAGGGATTGGCACTTCAAGAGTTGCAAGTTTCTCTTGGGTGAGTTTGGGAATAATGGCTCCTGCGACAATTGGATTGAGGTCAAGATGTTTGATGTAATAGCGAAGAAAGTCATCAAGGTATCCTTCCTTGGCTTTTACGATGTGCGCGTGATTATTGACCCAGAACTTTCCTTCCGCAATGTAAGCAGTGTCTTCTCCTGGACCCCATTTCGCACCATCCTCTCCAATCAACAGGTATCTCCCATCAAAGAGATAACCGCTGACATAATCCTGGATGCACGATGCCCCATAATAAGGGTACGGACCAGGCTCCCTATCTCGCTTTGAAATCGGCTTCCGCTTGCGGTCCAAAATATCGCAAACATCACCGATGGTCTTTATTTCCCACCCTTCTCTCATAACATCTCCATAATCTCGTTCAACAATCGCTGGCTATCGGCGGCAAGGGCTTCAATCTCGGCGGCTATCTGCTGGGGAGTACGCTCATCCACGACTTCCACCTTGTTGGGGTTCTTCACGGAGAGGTCGTAGTTGTCATCCAGGTCTGCGACATTCACGGACCAGGAGTTTTCACTATCCGCCTTGGTCTTCTGCTTCTCCACGAAGTCCGCCAGGTCATTCTCGTTCAGCGGGTCCGTCTTTCCCAGTGTGCGGTCCAAGTTCAGTTGGTAGAACCAGACTTTCTGCGTGGGCTCACCTTTCTTGAAGAAGAGGACGATGGTTTTGACACCGGCTTGAAACACTCCGGAAGGAAGGTCAAGTATCGTGTGGAGGTTGCAATCTTCCAGGAGTTTCTTACGCAGTTCAATGGAGGCGTTATCGGTGTTGGACAGGAAGGTGTTCTTGATGACGATACCGGCGTTGCCACCTGCTTTGAGGTACTTGATGAAATGTTCCAGGAAGAGGTACGCCGTTTCTCCGGTCTTGATGGTGAAGTTCTGCTGGACCTCCTTACGCTCACTTCCACCAAACGGGGGATTTGCCAGGATATTATCAAACTGGTCCTTGACCTGGACATCGGCAAGGTTCTCTCCAAGGGTGTTTGTCTTGATGATATTCGGCGACTGGACCCCGTGGAGGATCATATTCATCATTGCGATAAGATACGGGAGCGCCTTCTTTTCCTTGCCGTAGAAGGTGGTCTTTTGCAGTTTTTCCTCATCAGCGGTCGTATGGACCTTCTCGTGCATATAGTTGTACGCTTCGCAGAGGAACCCGGCAGAACCGCAAGCACCATCATACACGCTCTCACCAATCTGGGGATTTACGACCTTGACGATGGACCGGATGAGCGGACGGGGCGTGTAGTATTCACCTCCGTTGCGACCGGCATTGCCCATCTTGTTCAACCGGCTCTCGTACAGATAGGTCATTTCGTGCTTCTGCTCGCTGGTCTGGAACTTCAAGCCGTCTATCTGCTCAATGATGTCCCGCATACAATACCCGCTTACCAGTTTATTGCGGAGTTCGGCGAAGATGAGACCAATCTTGACCTTGATGGAGGTGTTATCCGTTTCTCCTTGTCCCAGGTTCTTCAAATACGGGAAGAGTTTGCCATTCACGAACTCTATGAGGTCATCTCCTACCAGGGCGTTATGGATGTCGTACTCCCCAGCAGCGGTTCTCGGCATAGCCCAGGTATTCCACCGGTACTCTTCATCCAGGATTGGGGAATAGGTCCCACCGCCCAGAAGAGCCGCCATTTCGTTCTCTTTGTCCAGGTCATCCAGGTATTTCAAGAAGAGTATCCACGAGGACTGCTCAACATAATCCAGTTCGCTGCTGCATCCTTCATCAGTACGAAGGGCGTTATCTATATTCTTGAAGACTTGCTCGAATGCCATAGTGAATCTCAATGCTTGATCTTTCAAAATTAAGGATTTTTCGGAGAAAAGGCAATCCTACCTGCTGCCGGTGGCGATTTTTTCCTGCCACCGGCAGCAAAAACGGGCCAAAATGCTACCGGTGGCTCCATTATGCCGCCACCGGTAGCACCTTACGCTAAAACACCTCTGCACACCCCCTACCGCCCGCGAAATCCAAAATTCCGTCCATATATCGGATTTTTCGCCAATTATCCGTATCTTTATCCGATTAACTGCGATAAAGACACCACTATGGCAACGTATCCGTGCGAGACCTGCAAGTTCAGGGCGAAGTATGACGAGAACCCGAAATCCGCCCTCGGGAGATTCTGGCGGTGGAACATCATGAAGCGACTGATTCTCAGCATGAGCGCCGTCGCCGCCATGACGGCCGTCAGCACCGCCCAAAGCATTTATCCCGACGGATACGAGCCGGAAAGTTGCACCAGCATCATGGTGGGGCGGCTGGCTTCGGACGACGGGTCCGTCTATACGTCCCACACCTGCGACGGCGTATCCCATACCTGGATTTCCATGGAGCCCGCACAGGATCACAAGAAGGGCGCCGTCTTCGAGGTGTACAAAGGCACCCGCCACACCAAGTTCAAGGGCGACACCACCGGCCTCCGCAAGGTTGCCGAGATTCCTCTGGGCGCCAGACATACTTACGCCTATGTCAATACGGGTTATCCCAGCATGAACGAGAAGCAGTTGGCCATGGGCGAATCCACCTTCACCGGGCCGGACACCCTCATCAACAAGAACGCTCCGTTCCTCATCGAGGAACTGGGCCGCCTGGCCCTCATGCGCTGCGACAATGCCCGCGACGCCATCAAACTCATGGGCGCGACGGCCGAGAAATACGGCTACGGCGACACCGGCGAATGCCTCACCGTGGCCGACAAGAACGAAGTATGGGCCTTCGAGATCGTGGGCTGCGGCCGCGACAGGATCGGTGCCGTCTGGGTGGCCCAGCGCGTCCCGGACGATGAGATCTCCGTATCCTGCAACATCCCCCGCATCGGCAAGATCGACCGCAAGGACAAGGACCATTTCATGGCTTCCGACAATGTGGAGTCCGTCGCGAAGGAGTACGGCCTCTGGGACGGCCAGGGTGATTTCGTCTGGTTCAAGGCCTACAACGTCCCGCGCGCCAAGGGCAAGAATTTCGCTATCCGCGACTGGTTCATTTTCAACCACTTCGCCCCTTCCCTGGGCCTGTCCATGGACGATGATTCCATTCCCTTCAGCATCAAGCCCGAGAAGAAACTGAGCCTTCGCGACATCAACAAGATCCTCCGCAGCACCTACGAAGGGACGGAGTATGACATGACGAAGAACTGGAAGTCGGTTTCCAAGGGCGACACCATCGTGAGCCCGCTCGCGAACCCCTGGCTCACCACCGAGACCCGCACCACCCTGAACACCATCGCCCCCGGCACCATCGACTTCGTCCGGACCGTGGCCGTGTGCTGGTGCTCGTACTCCACCGTGATCCAGCTCCGCAACTGGATGCCGGACGAGGTGGGCGGCATCCTCTGGTACGGCGTGGACAACCCCGGAGAGAGCCCCCGCATCCCCATCTTCTGCGGCGGGAAGACACTCCCCCACGCCTTTGACAACTGCGGCCAGAAACAGTACGTCCCGGACTGCATCCTGTGGCAGTTCCGCCGCCCGAACCGGCTCGGGACCCTCGCCTGGCAGAAGAACAAGGCACTCTTTGAAAAGAACATCCTCGAGATGGAGGACATCGCCATCGACGCCGTGAACAATCTCGGCAAGACCCGGAACCCGGACCTCCTGGATTCCTGCACCGAAGGCATCTACCACCTGGCCGTGGCCCGCTGGAACGCCCTCGAGGAACAGCTCTGGATCAAACATGGACGCGGATTCTGATAAAACACAAATACTATGGCAAAGACAGCAGGAAAACTCATTTCACTCGTAGTCATCCTCCTGCTCCTGGTGGGAGCCGGATTCTGCTACTACAAGTTCTTCTGGGTATTCAGCGACGGTACCAAGACCGGCGAACTGAACTCCCTCACCTACACCGGATACATCTGGAAAACCTATGAGGGCGAGATGATCCTTTCGGGCTACGGCAACAAGTCCGGCTCCGCCGGCACCGTCCAGTCCAAGATCTTCAAGTTCTCCACGGACGACAAGGCCATCGCCGAGCAACTCACCCAGCTCACCGGTCAGCGCGTCACCGTCCATTACAAGGAGTACAAGGGTGCCCTCCCCTGGCGCGGCTACGAGCGCGCCGTCGTGGACCGCATCGAGAATTCCGAACCCGTCGTAAGCGATCCCGCGAAACGGCTTCCCTACGACACGAGCGTCGAACAGATCGTCCTATGAAAAAGGCCCTGACCCTTCTGAGCGCTGCCCTCTTCCTGGGCGGCGCCCTTTTTGCCCAGCCCCGCGTGATCGGCACCCATCCTGCCCATGACGGGAAACTCCTGACGATGGAAGAGACCATCACCAGCAGGAGCGTCTATCCTGAAAACCCCTACTACAGTTGGGTCAACGACAACGAATACCGCTACCTCGACGGCCGCCGCTGGGCGACCGCCCGGATCGACGAGAATCTGGAACTCCCTGCCGAAACCGGTTGGACGGCCTTCAACGAAGGAAACAGCCTCTACGTCACCGACTACAAGGATACGCTTGCCGTGGCCGTTTCCAACGATCGCGAAATCGTGTACGGACAGTCCGTGAGCCGGAACGAGTTCGGCATCAGCGGCGGCGTATTCTGGGCGCCGGACGGCCGGAAACTCGCCTTCTACCGGAAGGACGAATCCCGCGTCACCGACTTCCCCCTCCTGGACATCCGCACCCGGACCGGTGAACTCCGGCAACTCAAGTACCCGATGAACGGGATGGACTCCGAGATCGTCGGTCTCGGGATCTATGACCTGGACAAGGGCAGCACCATCTATATCCAGGCCGACGACTTCACCCCCGAGCGGTTCCTCACGAACATCGCCTGGTCCCCGGACGGCAAGTCCGTGTACGTGCAGGTGCTGGACCGCACCCAGCACCACATGCGGCTGAACCAGTACTGCGCCGCCACCGGCCGGTTCGTCCGCACGCTGCTCACCGAGGACAACGAGGAGTGGATCGAGCCGCTGGATCCCGTGTATTTCCTCAAAGGCCGGGGCGACCTGATGATCTACCGGACCGACAACCGTGACGGTTACCGGAACCTGTACCTCGTGGATACCCTGGGCACCATCCGCCGCCTGACGGAGGTCGCTGCCGATGTCGAATACATCGGCAATGACGGTGTGAACGTCTTCTACACCTCCGCCGAGGTCTCCCCCGTTGAGAACCACCTGTACAAGATCGCCGTCAAGGCCCCGGTGAAGAAAGCCCTCCAGAAGGCGAAGATCGGCAAACCCGTCGCCCTCACCCCCGAGCGCGGCTGGCACAATATCTCCATGAACCCCTCCTGCACCTGGTTCTTCGACCGGTACGCGAACCTGGACACCCCCGGCGTATCGCTCCTGAGAAGTTCCGATGGCAAGACGACCCAAACCCTTTCCGAGGCCGCTGACCCGCTGGCCGACTACGCATCCTGCGCGGTGGAACTGGGCACGGTCCCGAGCGCCGACGGCCAGTTCGACAACTACTACCGGCTCTACTATCCGAAGGACTTCGATCCGACCAGGAAGTACCCCGTCATCGTCTATGTCTATGGCGGACCGCACTCCCAGATGGTCCAGGATACCTGGCTCGGGAACGTGCGCCTCTGGGAAATGTACATGGCCCAGCGGGGCTACGTCGTGTATGTGCAGGACAACCGCGGCACCTCCAACCGCGGCGCCGCCTTCGAAAAGGCCATCAACCGCCAGTGCGGCCAGGCCGAGATGGCCGACCAGGTCGCCGGCCTCCGGCTCCTGATGGAGAAGCCGTGGGTGGACCGGGAGCGTATCGGCGTCCATGGCTGGAGTTACGGCGGATTCATGACCATCAGCCTCATCACGAACTACCCCGACATCTTCAAGGTGGGCGTCGCCGGCGGTCCGGTCATCGACTGGAAATGGTACGAGATCATGTACGGCGAGCGCTACATGGACACGGAAGCGACGAACCCTGAGGGATTTGCAAAGACCAGCCTGATCAACAAGGCGAAGGATCTGAAGGGCAAACTCCTCATCTGCCAGGGTGCGATCGACGACACCGTCGTGTGGGAACACTCGCTGAGTTTCATCGACGAGTGCATCAAGAACAACGTGCAGGTGGACTATTTCCCCTATCCGTACGACAAGCACAACGTCACGGGCCGCCGCCGGATCCACCTCATGGACAAGGTGACGATGTATTTCGAGGACTACCTGTAGGTCTCGAACCGGACATTTTCGAGTTGGAGCATCCCGGGATCATCGATCCGGGATGCTTCTTCCGTATAGAAGAAGAGACAGTCTTTCAGGGTGATGTCGTGGATCATCTGCAGGGTGCCGGAGGCCTTTACGCCCACCCGTGCATCGCGGCAGGTAACCCGCTCGATATGGATGTCCTGGAAATTCGGGAGGAAGTTCTCCGTCTCGGCCGCCATGGCATCGTCGCGTCCCACCGGACGGTCCGCGTAGGAAGTCTCGAAAACCACCGCCTCACCCTGGATATCAGACATGTAAATATCTGAGATCCAGATATCCTGCGTCTTGCCACCCCGTTCCGGGGCGCTCTTGAAACGAAGGCCCGTATCGGTTCCGGAGAAGGTATTGTTCCGGACGACGATATTCACCATGCCGCCGGAGAATTCGGATCCGATGACAAAGCCGCCATGGGCATGGAACACCGTATTGTCCTGGATCAGGATGTTCTCGCAGGGACCGTTCTTCGCACCGGCCGCCCCGGCGCCGCCCTTGAGGCAGATGCCGTCATCGCCCACATCCACGGTGTTATTGACGATCAGGACGTTCCGGCACTGGCTCGGGTCGATGCCATCCCCGTTCTGGGCATTCCACATGCAGCGGACCGTGAGTCCGTCGATGACGACATCCTGGCAGCGCTGCGGCACGAAATGGAATTTCGGGGAATTCTGCAGGGTGACCCCCTGGAGCAGGACCCGCTCACAGTCGGTGAAACGGACGAGGTGCGTACGGATCTTCTCCTGGTCCTCGTAGGTATCGGCAATGTTGGGGAACGCTTTCAGGTCAAAGGGATACCAAAGGTCACCCTTCGGCGTTACGGTTCCGCCCATCTGCTTATAAGTATTCCATTCTGTATCACTTACTTTCGAGCGCTTTACACCCCGCCACCACTCGCCGTTCCCGTCAATGATGCCCTCGCCGGTAATGCTGATGTCACTTCGCTTGCTGGCGCTGATTCCCGGCTGTGCCTTTCCGTTTTTCAGATGCTTTTCCCGATCCGGGGTCAGGAGAATCATCGCATTCCGTTCCAGATGCAGGTCGATCCGGTCCTTCAGACTGATGGGTCCCGTCACGAAAATGCCCGCAGGCACAACCAGATGTCCGCCACCCTTTTTGTTCAGCGCGCTGATGGCCTTTGTGAATGGCTCCGTGTTGTCCGTAACGCCGTCACCAACGCCACCGAAGTCCGTAAGCCGGACCGTATATTCGGGAATGGAGGGAAGCGCCGGTTCATTCATCGGCACCGGCAGGTTCTGGTAATACTTCTCGTAAGGGCCTGCCCATAGCGTACCGGCTAACAGGGAGAATAAAACACCGGCAAGACACAATTTCCTCATGTTCAGTTCGTTATTTTAGCGTAACCTCAATGACCGTGTCCATGGCGGTCGCATCCGGAACCGGAAGTTTCACCGTCAGGAACTGGTCTTTGTCCACTTTCCATGCAAGCGCCGTACCTTCGGGGAAACTTTTCACGGCAGCGATTTTCCCGGGGGCGGGAACGACAATGACGGCCTGATTGCCGGAGACCGGAAGGGCCGACGCATCCAGGATATGGAGGTAGATGGTTCCGGGACGCATCGTGCTCACGCCCCAACTCTGCGGAGGGATCGGCGAAGAACCGCAGCCGTCCACCGTCGGCGCATAGACCTTCATCCAGGAACCGATGCCGCGGAGACGGTCCAGGGCCAGTTCCGGAAGTTTCCCGTTGGCCTGGGGGCCGATATTCAGGAGGAGGTTGGCATCCTTGGAAGCGGCACGCACCAGCAGGCGGACCAGCGCGGGAACACTTTTGTAATTCAGGTCATCCACCTTGTAGCCCCACATGCCGTTCATGGTATCGCAGGTTTCCAAAGGAACGCGGGTGGAGACGGTCTGTCCGCTGAGTCCCCCTTTGTTCTCCCCCGGGAGGTCGTTCTCGAAAATCTGGAAGTCCTCGCCTTCCACGATGGCCCGGTGGTGATTGTTGGCGACCAGGCAGTCCGGATCGATCCCGTGGATGAAATCATAGAGTTCGCGCATCCGCCACTGGAACGGAACGGCATCGGTCTCATGGTCCCACTGCCCGTCGAACCAGAGCGCCTGGGGATGATACTGTTCCATGAGTTCCCGGATCTGCCGCTTCTCGAACTCGAAATAGGAATCATAATCGGCCTTGGCCGGGTCCTTGGCGATGCCGGAATGTCCCTTGGGATAATCCGGGCGGATCCAGTCGATCAGGGAATAGTAATAATGCATCCGGAGCCCTTCGGCCCTGACGGCCTCCGTCAGTTCTCCGAGTACATCCCGTCCGAAAGGCGTGGCATCCACGACGTTGAACGGGCTCTGGGCCGTCCTGTACATGGAAAAGCCGTCATGATGACGGGAAGTCAGGGTGACATAGCCCGCACCGGCCTCCTTGAAGGCCCGGGCCCATTCGGCCGCGTCGAAACTGCCAGGGTAGAATCCGCCGGCCGCCTCGCTGTATACTTCGGGATCCAGATGTCCCCGTGACAGGTACCATTCCCCCTGGGCATAGGTGCTGTAGATGCCCCAGTGCAGGAAAATGCCCAGCCGGTGCTGCGTGAGTTCCTCCCGGGATTTCAGATTGCCCTCAGAAGGAACATACGGTCCCTGGGCCCATACATCCGTACCATAGAAAAGCACAGTCCATATGATCAGTGCGCAGATGAAAATCTTTTTACCCATAAGGGCAAATATACGCAACAAACCCGGACAATCAAAGGGCGGACAAAAAGAAAAGGCACCTGCATCATTGCAAGTGCCTTATCTTGTGAGGACTGGCAGATTTGAACTGCCGACCTCTTGCCTGTCAAGCAAGCGCTCTAAACCAACTGAGCTAAGCCCTCATTCATTTCGGGA
>ODAJ014772569.1_pt1 | contig 12360 bp, 9 predicted proteins | sample 1539241 | NCBI WGS metagenome assembly ODAJ01 (sample SAMN02144231, study PRJEB22623) | gut metagenome | biome: sheep rumen | host: Ovis aries | place: New Zealand | reverse complement strand
GGCGGCAGATGTTGCTACTGCCACTTCGTTGTCATATAAAGGCCATCTGCCCTCCACCATCTGTTTCGGATTCATGACGGAGGTATCGGAGATTACTCTTGTCGAAAGGCTTTTCGTTTTACTCCCTTTCTTGTAATCCATGGACAGAAAGGTTTCGTAATGTATCTCATCCACACATTTAAAGGAACGTACCGTTTCACCCATACTAACATCCCCTGAAAAATCCGCATCGAAAAGATCGATTCCGGATATTGTCAGAAGTGAGTCCACATCCTTGGCAATGTTTTCGTAAATTCCGAATCCCATTGCCGCCGCAAAAGACAGAACCGTCATCATGATAATGACACCGATCTGATTCTTAAATTTCCCGAAAGTTTCCTTAAATGCCAGGGTCAAAGCGATCGGATAGTTCGTTTTATCAAAAGGAAAAACGTTTTTCTTAAAATTATGTGTATTAATTCCCCCTCTTAAGGCATCCAAAACACCGGTCTTTTTATATTCTCTCCCGAGAATCAGAGTAAAGACGGCAATTATTATGCAGATTCCTATTACCACACCTGCAAATACGACCGGATCCGGTCGCTGATTCCAGGAAAGACCGAGTAAGAAAAGCATGATATACCCGATTTTTCCCTGTAAAACAGCTGCAAGAAGCGTTCCCGCAAAACTTCCCGCAAAGGATACGGACAAAAGCTGTACCAGAAGAATAAGCATCAATTCCTTTACCGTATAACCGCCGGCTTCCATGATTCCGGTGTTCTTCATATTGTCTATAATGAAATTTTTCACGGAAAAATCAATTACCACCATTGCAACAGAAAGGATAATCAATGCAAATACCAGGATAATGGCGATCACGATAAACGGCAGAATCATACCGGCAACCGACATAATACTGGCTGGAATGATATTCACGTTAATACCCGCCGTATCTTCCGGATGACTTTCCAGATAGGAATTATACCAGAGAATCAGTTCATTCCCGATATCATCCGCAATCCGTTCATCGGTAATTCCTTCTTTCCTTGCCTTATTGTTAAGCTGTGTTTTAATCAGCTTACTTCTTTCAAGAGCACCGCCGTTTTCAAACTCAATCTGTTCATATAATTTTTCGGAAACATAGACCAGATAGGTCCCCATATTCATGGGCGATGAATAAATGAAATCCTCATTAAAGCCGGCCACCTTAAACTCATAGATATTTTCTCTGATTTTCAGTTCCATGATATCTCCGACTTCAAAATTCGTGGAAAGGGAAATCGGTATAATAATGTCCTTTCCCGACAGCTTCTTTGTATCCACACTGGCCGTTTGGATTTTTCTGTCTTCTTCATAGGAGGCGATCGCAAAGGGATAATCACCCCAGGAAGTTCCCTCCTTTCTCCATTTGGCCATTCCGTTTAAATACTCATTTTCTTCGTATCCGTTTAAGTACTCATTTCCCTGAATAATTTCTTCCAGTTTAAAATTCTGCACCGGTTCATCCGTACACAGAATAAGAATATCCGCCCCGTTGATCTTCTCCTTATCGGTACCCACTACACGGAAGGTTCCTATGAGAAGATTCAGACAGGTAAAAATCAGAAACGCGGAAAGAAATGTCATGATAAAGAAGGCAATCATGTCGCCCTTCTGCTTTTTCATATTATTTTTTGCAATAAAGAAATAACGATACATTTTACCACCCCATGTTCTGAAGGAATGTCTTTAATCGGTAGTGTCTGTCTTGGGCCTCTTCCATGTTCGGATTCGTCTCATCCTTGTAGTCTCCAAGGTAAGGTCCGATTTCGATTTCGTCGGAGATTACGCCGTCGGCAAGATAGATGATGCGGTTTCCACGCTCCGCCGCTTTAAAGGTATGCGTAACCATGACGATACTCTGACCTTTTTGGTTTAGGTCGGACAGGATATTCAGTACATTATCCGTATTCTGAGAATTCAAAGCACCGGTCGGCTCATCCGCAAAAAGGATTTCCGGCTCATTGATCACGCCTCTGACCACAGCAACTCTCTGCTGCTGTCCGCCGGAGAGCTGTGTCGGGAATTTGCGAAAATCATTTTCGCTCATATCAACGCTTTCAAGGAGTCCCTTTGCCCTCTTCGTCAGTTCCTTTCGGTTCGTCCATTTCAGGAGTCCGCAGACCAAAATATTATCGAGCGCGCTCATGGAATCGTTTAAGTAATTCTGTTGGAAAACAAATCCCACATGGTCTCTTCTGAAGCGAGCCAGCTTGTCGTTGCTGTATCCGGAGATTTCCTCCTCGATCATTTTACCGGGCTCATCGGGGTCTTCCACATTGTAGTAAATCTTTCCGAGACTCGGACGGTCCATTCCGGAGAGTGCGTAAAGGAGTGTACTTTTACCGGATCCGGAGTTTCCCATGATGACCGTAAAATCGCCCTTATACACATTGATGTTTAAATTTTTCAAAACATGCTGCTGCACGGATTCGTTCGAAAATGTTTTGGATAAATCTTTAGCTGAAAGTATGATCTGTTTTGCGTCCATAATGTCCTCGCTTTATTTTAATAACCTTTTACTTCCATTCCGTCCTTTAAGTTTGCGTCGCTGTTCCATACCACGGTATCGCCTGCACAAAGTCCGGAAGTTACTTCTATCATATCATCATTTCGGATGCCGGTTTCAACTTTTTTCCGGGTTGCTTTCTTATTCTCCACAACGAATACATATGCATCATCATCTTCTTCGTTTAATGCTTCCTTCGGAATGCTGATGACATCTTCCGCTGCCGCGCAGCTTAATCTGGGCTTTACATCCATGCCAAGGATAATCTCGCCATCGGGATTGTCAAGAAGGATGTCCACGCCGATACCGGTTGCAAGGCTTGCATCGGATCCAACCATCTTCTCTACGCGAACCACCTTGCCGGTGTAGTTGTTTCTTCCGATGGTCACTTCTGCGCTCTGGCCTTCTTTCACACTGACGATATCATATTTGTTGACTGCACATTTGATGATGATGTCGCTGCTGGATTCAATGGTAAAAAGCTGCATGCCGCGTGCCACTTCAGCGCCCTCGGTTACGTTAACGGATGTTACGATTCCGTCGAACTCGGCGCGGATACCGTCTCTTAAGCTTTCCAGATTCTTAATGGTCTCTTCTGCACTGAGTTCGCTTGCTGCCTTCATGGCTTCCATCTGTTCTTTCTGACCTGCGGTCATGCGTGTTGTTGCCGTTGCTGCCTTCTGGCTGGTCATCTCCGCTTTATACTCCTTGAAGTTTGCAAGGTCTGTGGAAAGTTTGCTGATTTCTTCCTGAAGTGCAAGAATTTCGCTGTTTGCTTCCTGTGCATAAGCGTTGTTCAATGCTTCTTTCTGAAGGTTCTGATATTCTTTCTGAGCGTTCGGATCGGCTGCCTTGTCCATCATGTCGACCTGAAGTCTGACGCCCTCGCCTGCAAGCTTTGCTTTCTTTTCGGTTAACTGTTTCTGCTTCTCTGCAATTGCAGCTTCCGTATCGGCAATCTGCTTATTTAGAACATCCAGGTTAATCGTTGCTTCATTGTAAAGAGCCTGTGTACGGTTGCCCATCTCTACGGAGTTTCTGTAATTTCCCAAAGCGGACTGTGCATCATACTCAGCCATTGCAATCAGGTAATCAATTCGCTCTTCGTCGAAGGAGATTAAAAGATCACCTTTCTTAACCGCATCACCGGGCTTAACATTTATGGTTGCGATTTTACCGTCCACGTTGGCGAAGATGTTTTCCACTCTGTCGCTTCTAACGGTTCCGTTTAATTCGAGCACCTGGCTGATATCCGTATTCTCTGCCACATAGGAGTTAACCTTTGTGGCTGCGTTTGCGTAAAGGGAAACTCCCGTAACGCCGAGAACCGCTGCCATCGCAACACCACCGATAATGAAACCTGCTTTCTTTTTAGACTTTTTCATATGACACCTCTTTCGTGTTAGTTAATTGTTTACTATTTTGTTATTTGGCTGCGGAACCTTCCTTCACTCATCAAAAAACTTCCGTATGCCTTTTGCTGATACTACTGTATCGCAATTGCACACGGAAGTCTTAACCTGCTTCTTGTGTAATTCTTAACTAATCCTTAATTGTGGATTTTAACTGTTCCATATTTTTTCAGGACGTCATACGTTGATTTTTATACCAATATTTGTTACAGTTTGATTGTTATATTCTTTTGGTTCTTCCGGAGACAGGATTTTGTCTTCTATCCGAATTGAATCTTCAAACTTCCAAAAATGTTACATAAAAAAACAGTTACAGAACAACAATGATATCATTGCATTTGACAATACATCAATATTGATGTATTGTAGAAAGGAGAAAAATGAATATTATCGACTACTGCACTCAGGGAGGCAAGAATCTTATTACGGATTATATCGATACTCTTCCACCGGATGAAAGATTACGTATTTATGATATACGTTTTATAATCCGCGAAAAAGGACTGGAGGCTTTTCAAAAGCTTCAGACAAGGCCGTTACGTGGAAAACTATGGGAAATCAAAATAACACAGACCAGAATCATGTATATTATTATTGATTCCGACAATGTTGTGTTTCTGCACATCTGCAAGAAGCAGAAAAATCGTGCCGAAAAGCAGGAACTGAATAAAGCCCTTCAACGAGCAAAAGAAGGCCACTATATTTGAAAGGAGAAAAACAATGTTTATACAAAGTAATCCCGATAAAGAAAAGAAAATTATTGAAGAATTAATCGCATCCGATGAAGAGCTCCGTAAACAGCATGAGTTGTTTCTTGCTGAAATGGAATTCAAGCAGGCGCTGATTGATGCCAGGAAAGAGAATAATTTGACACAGAAAGATATCAGCAAACTTACCGGAATGTCCCAGCAGGCGGTCAGTCGTTTGGAAAGAAAAGGCGGCGGAACGATCGAAACACTGCTTCGTTATCTGCAGTCCATCGGATATACCCTGACCATAAATAAAATTCACTAAATGTTAAAGGTGCCGGATGCCCGGCACCTTTACTGTCATTAAACGTCTGAAGTTTTTATTCCGCAAGCGTTTTCTCATCGTCAATGATTAAGCAGTCGTATTTCATGGATTCCCCTTTTTCCACTATCGTAACTTACTTTTTCTTCTTAACGGAATAACCGAATTTGCCGAGATATTCACCGAGTCCGTAATATTCTCCATGATTATATGCCAAAAGCTTCGCTTTTGCCAAATCGAACTTGCCGTTCTCATCTAAGTACCGATCGTCCACATCCGTGCTTACGACTTCCGCGATAAACATATCATGGCTGCCAAGTTCCAGAACCTGTGTCACCTTGCATTCCAGGCTTACCGGGCTTTCTTCAATCCCCGGTGCTTTGACTTTGACGGAAGGCGTTTTCGTCAGTTTCAGATTGCCCTCCAAAGCAAATTTATCGACTTCCCTGCCGGATTTCACGCCGACATAATCCGTTACATAGGCCATGTCTTCCGTGGTCAGATTAATAACAAACTCACCTGTTTTGGTAATATATTCATGGGACAGCCGCGACTTACGGATGGATACGCTTACCATCACGGGATCGGAACAGATTGTTCCGGCCCAGGCCGCAGTCATTGCATTATCATGCCCTTCTCCGTCCGTACAGCTTACTATAATTGCCGGAACGGGGTACAGCATATTCGACGGTTTCCAATATTGTCTGGACATAGTTTTCTCTCCGTATATGCAAGGGGACGGGGTTAGTGGTCCAAATATTTGGCCCACTAACCCCGTCCCCGGGTATCATTTTCTTATTTTCTGCCCTTGGTCTTAATCTCCTCGGTCACTAGTTTGATGAACTCATCAAACTTCACGGTCGTGGTTTCCTTCTCACCGTGCAGACGGAAGGAAATCTCCCCGGCTTCTGCCTCGTTCTTTCCGGCAACAACGATGTAAGGCACTTTCTGAATCTGTGCTTCTCTCATCTTGTAACCGAACTTCTCGGAACGGTCATCAAGCTCTACGCGGACATCCGCATCAAAGAGCGTATCCACAATCTTCTTTGCATATGCATTAAGTTCTTCATCATCGTTCTTGATCGGAAGAACCTTAACCTGTACCGGCGCAAGCCAGGTAGGAAGGTTACCCTTGGTCTCCTCCAGGATATACGCCATGAAACGGTCGATGGAACCTAAAATTGCTCTATGCAGAACCACAGGACATTTCTTCTCGCCATCAGCGTCAATATAGGTCAGTTCAAACTTAGCGGGTAAGCAGAAGTCAAGCTGGCAGGTGGAAAGTGTAATCTCCGCACCAATCGCGGGCTTAACGTTTACATCAAGCTTCGGTCCGTAGAAAGCAGCCTCGCCGATTTCCTCGGTATATTCGATACCGATTTCGTTCAAGGTCTCTCTCAAAGCCTGCTCTGCTTTGTTCCACATTTCATCATCGGGATGATATTTCTTGGTATCCGCAGGATCTCTTAAGGAGAGAACGCAGCGGTAATTGGTGATTCCGAAATCCTCATATGTCGTGAAAATCAGATCACAGACATTCTTAACCTCATCTTTGATCTGGTCGGGAGTTACGAAGATATGGGAGTCATTCTGGCAGAAGTGACGGCCTCTCTCGATACCCTTTAAGGTTCCCGAAGATTCAAAACGGAAGTCATGTGCGATCTCAGCCAAACGAATCGGTAACTCCTTGTAGGAATGAGGACGGTTCGCATAAATTCTCATGTGGTGAGGGCAGTTCATCGGACGAAGAACGAAAGACTCGCCTTCGACTTCCATGGCCGGGAACATATTCTCTTTATAGTGATCCCAGTGGCCGGAAGTTTTATACAGATCTACCGTACCCACGCAGGGTGTAAGCACATGTTTGTAGCCAAGCTTCTGCTCTTTGGTACGAATATAATTTTCCAGTTCCTGCCAGATGATATATCCGTTCGGCAGATACATCGGAAGGCCGCGGCCAACCAGATCGTCCGCCATGAAAATCTGCATATCCTTACCGATTTTACGATGGTCACGTTCCTTGGCTTCCTCAAGAAGTTTTAAATGCTCCTCAAGCTCCTCGGGAGTCGGGAAGCATACGCCGTAAACACGGTTTAACACCTGCTTGGTTGCATCGCCCTTAAAGTATGCGCCGGAGTGCTTCACCAGTTTGAAATTACGGCAAAGCTTCACATTATCTACGTGAGGTCCGCGGCAAAGGTCGGTGAAATCGCCCTGATCGTAGCAGGTAATGGTTCCGTCTTCCATACCGGAGATTAAATCCATCTTGTACGGATCATCCTTAAACATCTCCTCTGCTTCCGCCTTGGAGATCTCGCGGCGGTAAATCTTAACGCCGGTCTTTGCAACTTTCTTCATTTCTTTCTCGATGGCAGCAACATCGTCATCGGAAAGCATTACATCACCCAAATCCATATCGTAGTAGAAACCTTCTTCCACAACGGGTCCTACCCAGAATTTAGCATTCGGATACAAATGCTTCACCGCCTGCGCCATCAAATGTGCACAGGAATGATTCAGTACGTGAAGCGCCTCATCTTCCTTGAAATTAACCATGATATATTCTCCTTACTAATTTTACTCTAATTTAAACCTTATCCTAATAATGTACCACCAAACCGCGTATTAAACAAGACCTCATTACGGTTCCCTGCGCAAAAAGAAGCGCGTAAATGTACCGGATTCTTTGGTGTCGTAAACGGTAAAATCGGAAGCCGAAAGGGTTTCTTTGACGGCATCCACGGTTTCCTCCAAATTCAGGCTGTTCTGTACACTGATTAGCAGCACGGTACCGTCGTCATACGAATAATCGGATAATGCCTGCAAATTGGAGCGATAGACTATTCCAACTCTCCGGCATTTACTTAAAATCACCAAATCTTCGTTTGCCTCATTCCAGTCAGCATCCGGTAAAACATACACCGCATCCGTTTTGGCAGGAACTTCTATGGTTTCGATTCCTCCCGGATACAAAGCATCCGGACGGTGCATGAAAGCATTGGCAAAAAAGAGAATGATTGCAGCCACAATAACGGGTGCCCCGATACACACCACATCCTTGATTTTCTGCTTCAAAGGCAAATTCCTTACCGGATAGGAAACCGCAGAAACAGCCAGAAGAATGATAAACGGATACAGACATAAGAAATATCTTCTGGTCAAAAAAGGAACCATTTGCGGTACAAAAAACAGATAACCAAGCACGGGAACTGTGATCATGGCTGTTTTATATACGGGTATTTTCTTATTTTGGGAAAGAAGAAACAATACAACTGCCACCAGGCAGATACCGAGGAAAATCCAATATTTTCCTTTACCGAACAGATCTCCGAACAGCATGTCCAAAATATACTTCAGCGGAAAGAAACTGTATTTGCCGCCCGTTACTGCAGCAATCGACGACTGACCGCGATATCCCAGAAAAACATGCTTAATGGAAAAAGGCCAGATAAGAATGCCGATACATGCAGATATAACCATTGTAAGAACATACTTCAGAACTGCCTTGCCTCTTTTGGAAACGGCAAGAGTAAGAATAGTAATAAGCGCGACAAAGATGGCAATGATAACGAAATAATAATGCGTCATATAACCCAGGATCGTTAATGCCGCAAGTCCGACATATTTCCTTCTCATCACCTTTTTATCCGTGTTTTTGTCATCCGTTGCGACATACGACAAATGAGCATTGACAAAAGCCAGAACCATCAAAGTAAGCAGTGCATACATACGGATAAAAACCGCATCCGTGACAAAACATGCGGAGGTTCCCCAAATAAGCGAGCAAACGATAGCATTGAAATCCCCGCCGAAATGCTTTCTCACCATGGTATACAAAGTCCAGAGCGCAAGACCCATGAAACAGGTATTCATGACAATACCGAACCATTTGGAGAAAACACCGGGAGCAAAGGAAGAAATGGTATGAAGAACCATGTAAAACAGAGGCGGATGAACATCACCTCTTTGGTTATAGTAAACAGAAGCATAATTAAAACGGTTGCTCGGGGAAGCAGACAGATAGTATTTATACTCGCTTCCGTCCATCCATGTCGTAGTATAGGTATCTCGGCTGTTATTCTGAGCAATCAAATAGTCCGCATAAAGCTTCGTGTTTTTCACCTGAAAAGAAGCATCCTTCAGAATTGCAAAGTCTTTACTCAGATTACCGAATAACTGGAAAACATTCTCTCCCGCTCCATATTCCATCATCCAGTCTTTTACGCTGTATTCCTGGATCCCGAAATGCATGAACGGAAGATATGCGCTGTTGGCCAGTCCATAGGAATACTGTTCATCAATATGATAGCCTTCTTTTTTGTTCCCCCAAAAGAGACAAAGCCCCATGGATAAAACCACCAGGGCAAGTCGTATCAGTATGGATGCTTTTTTGCCTAACTTCAAATTCATAGTTTACTTCTTACCGAAAAATTCGATGCATAACATCGTCAGATCATCAAACTGCGGAGCATCGCCGACGAAGGTATTGATACGTCTGTGGACACCTTCCAGGATACCCTGCGGATTTCGGTCTTTCACTTCGTTGAGTGCTTCCGTCATACGCTCCAGTCCGAAAAGTTCTTCATTTGCATTTGTAGCTTCCGGAACACCATCAGTGTAGACAAAGAGTTTGTCTCCCGGCCTAAGCACATCCTCAATGTCCTTATATTTAACGCCTTCCATAACACCGGAAACCAGTCCGTGTTTGGTTTTCATCAATTCGAACTTACCGTCCTTACGGCAGATTGCTACATCTTCGTGACCGGCATTGGTGGAAATCAGCTTACCGGTGGAAAGATCCAGAATACCAAGCCAGATTGTAACAAACATTTCCGCTTTGTTATGCTCGCAAAGATTACTGTTTACGATGGTCATAATCTCTCCGGGTGTATAACCCATCGTTGTTCTGTCGGAAATCAGAATGTTGGTAACCATCATGAAAAGTGCAGCCGGAATACCTTTTCCGGAAACGTCACCGATAACCATCATTAAGTGATCATCATCGATTAAACGGAAATTATAAAAGTCTCCGCCAACCTCTTTCGCCGGATCCATGGACCCGTAAATATCGAAATCCGTACGGTCCGGGAATGCAGGGAAAACACTCGGAATCGCGCTGGCCTGAATCGTCTTTGCAAGGTTTAACTCCGTGCTGATTCTCTGCCGTTCCGCGGTTACATCTGCGAGGTTATTCATATAGTTCACCATGTCGGTTTCCATGGTGTCGATTGAAGCGGAAAGCGCCGCGAGTTCCTGATATCCGCTGATTTTACCAAGCGGTTCTGCTTTGATCTTCGTATCGGCGAAACGGTTTGCCTCTTCGGATACGCGACGAACCGGTTTCAGAATCCTGGTACGGATGAACCATATAGCGATTAAGGACGCAATAATTGCGAGTACCAATGTAGAGATAACAATCAAAAGAATGTACGGGCGCAATGTTTTGTTCACTTCACGTGCGGGACGCTGTACGCAAAGAATGCCGGTCACATCACCTTTTGAGTTACAGATCGGAACCATAGAAGTTACATGCGGTTTCTGTCCGTCCGTCGTTTTAATCCGGTATACGGTTTCGTAATCGGACTGCTTGTTATAGATTGCCTGATACTTTTCTTTGTATTCATCGGTGGACGTTTTCCTCTCAAAGCCTTTCTCCCAAGGCGTATAATTGGTATTGTCCACGGTATTGTTAACGCAGTTAAACACCGAAACGAAACTGTTGTAATCACTCGTATCCACCTTGATGACATAGATTAAAGTAACATGAATCTTTTTACAGAATACATCCATGTATGTTCTGGTGCGTTCGTATTCCTGCTCCAGTTCATCATTTAAATACAAATCCAGATGGTCGCCGTTTACCAGAGAAGCCGCGGAATCCGCAATATGATATGTGGTCCTTGAGTATCCGTTCTTATAGGTATTGGTAAAACCGATCATACTAAGGGCACTCAATACGAAACCAAACATCGCAAGCAGGATAATGATCGCCACGATGATGTTAAATGACATATTTGATTTCAGTTTGGAGAAAAATTTCATTTGACCTCCGAAAATACAACTATCCAAACAATGCTCTAAACAATTTATTATATCATATTTTTCGATATTTAACAGCATTTAGCTGCTACCTTTGCGTATAAATCCTTTGCGAATGAATTCTTTGCCATAATGTTCTACCTCATAAAAAGACCACTCTTTCTCTTTTGAGATTGAGTGGTCTTTATTGTTAATCAATCATGTTGAAATGCTTTAAAGCATCTATGATGGCAGCACGCTTTTTTTCATATAACTGCCATCAGGTGTATAATCAACAGTTTTATACTTATCGACCTGTTGGTGGGACATGAGGACGCACGTCTCGACTGTTGTTTACTTGAGCAACCGAATATCATAATATCCTCTACTGCCGCATTCGAATATTGGATTGACATTTTTCCTGTACCATAGTATTATCCTTTTTAAAGGAAATGGGTTTTTTGTCTGGTAAGCGATTATTCGCCGAGAGAGTTGCTCGTTTCTTTTTTTATGTCTATAACATCATACAAATACAGCTTTCCATCGTTTGAATGACGTACCAGCATGGAAGCATGAAAAATATTATATCTTTCTAATTCACCTTTATCATCATAAACCGGAAGCGCGAATCTCGAGTCATATCTATACCATCCATTTTTTGCATCTCTCTTATGCTTTTTTTCGCGATTCTCTCTAAAATGCTTACCAACGGATATTTCTATCATTTCCGGAATTCCTGTTGCAGCATTCGCTTTTGCCTTTGCATTTGCTCCTTTAAGGCTATTCGTATAATTTGATCCGCTATATTCCTTCGGAAGATCTGACCCAATATACACAAGATCATTAGTTGCAACAATCATATAGAAGTCACCGACATACGTTTTTAGGTATTCCCTAACATCTTTCCAATCTATGGACTGTTTTCCCTTAAACCTTATATCATTAATAATGACGATGTTATTCCCGTCAGCATCCTGTATGACTGATACATTCCGCCTGCCTTCCTGTTTCTCAAACAAGGTATCACTCGCTTCTTTATTTTTCCTTAGAATTCCCTCAAATTTTATTTGATACGCCAACAGCCTAGGGATGTATTCCGGTGGTGTTCTCCTTCCTGCTTCCCAATCCTCCAATGTGCGAACAGGGATGCCTGTATGTTCTGAAAACTCTTTACGTGACATCCCTGTGCTTTCTCTCAAGTCTTTTATCAATTTGGCTATATCCATATCATCACCTCGCATTGCGTGCTTGTGATCATAGTATATCACGCAATATAAAAATTCGCAATGCGTGGGCTTTAGAGTTTTAATCGCATATCCGTATACTTCTGAACCTTATCTTCAAACCCCAATTTTTTATATATAGGATACCCTTCATCCGTTGCTACCAGAT
>ODAJ012186294.1_pt1 | contig 12360 bp, 9 predicted proteins | sample 1539241 | NCBI WGS metagenome assembly ODAJ01 (sample SAMN02144231, study PRJEB22623) | gut metagenome | biome: sheep rumen | host: Ovis aries | place: New Zealand | reverse complement strand
CGATCCTCCACCGGGCTGTCCAGATCCAGCACGGCCACCACGGCGCCCGCGCTGTGCAGAGGAATCACCAGCTCGGACCGGGACGCGCTGTCGCAGGCGATATGCCCCGGAAAGGCATGCACGTCCGGCACCCGGATCGCCCGGTCCTGCGCCACGCAGGTTCCGCATACGCCCTTGCCCACAGCAATGTGCACGCAGGCCGGCTTCCCCTGAAAAGGCCCGACCACCAGCCTGCCGCCGCGCATCAGGTAGAAGCCTGCCCAGTTCAGCTGCGGCATGCTGTCCATGATCAGTGCGGAAAGGTTGCTCAGCGCGGAGGCATACCATGTTTCCGTATCCATCAGCTCCGCCGCCTGCTTCAGAAGCAGTTCTGTCTTCTTCATGGCTTCTTCGCCGGGGCCGGCCCCGGCTCCCCTCTCTGCAATTTATACCGCGGGTCTTATGCTCTCCCGCATCAGCGCGCGGTTGTACCGCGAATCCAGGCACATCCAGATCTGGGCGTCCTCCACGGTTTCAAAGGGAGGCAGATACGCCGGCGGCGTCAGCCCGACCCGCTCATACTCCATCTGCACATACTGCCAGGGCCGGATTCCGCTCTGCGCGCCCGCGCGGCCGCTGCGAAACAGCACCGCGGAGTTGATATTCTGAATGGTCTGCAGATTCATCGGTGTCATCTTTCTCTTCTCCTTTCGGCGGCGCTGATCGCTCCGCCCCACGGCAGCCCTCAGGGCCGCTCATCCTCCTCCACCTTGCCCAGCACGCGCCCCAGGCAGCGGATCCGCTGACCCTCCGAGAAGGTCATAACGCCGTATGCCGGGTTATGGGAATGCAGGCCGTCAGGCTGATATTCCTTGATAAATCCTTCGTCGTCCACCAGGAAGACCCCGATCTCCCCGGGACGAAGCTGATCCGTATGCTCCACCAGCACCTGGTCCCCTTCGAAAAAGGTCGGCTCCATGCTGCGCCCGGATACGGTGATCACCTCATCCGCCCGGGCCGTTTTCCAGTCCTTCAGAAGCTGAACCGTTTCTCCGCGAGCCTCATCCAGCGCCGTGCCGAAGCCGGCGGCCACCGCCAGATCGCTGCGAAAGAGGGTCACCAGCTCCCGCGGGGCGCGGGAGGCCTGTTCCGCCGTGCGCTGGGCCTGACGGCGCTGCGCAAGCGCCTCCATCTGCCAGGTGATCACTTCCCGGTCTCCCTCCTCCAGGGAGGAGAAGAGCTCCAGCAGCCGCCTTTCCTGCTCCGCGCGGGGCTTTTCCACCCCGAAGAAGCGAGCCAGGGAAATCCGCAGCGCGCCGCAGAGCAGCGGCACCGCCGCCAGATCCGGGCGGGAATGCCCCGTCTCCCAGCCGGCAACCGCGTTCCGGCTGACGCCCACCCGGGCCGCCAGCTCCGCCTGGCTCAGCCCCCTGGCCGAGCGGCAGCGGCGAATGCGCTCCGCAAAGGAGGCACCCGCGTTCCGATCCTCCGACATGGCTTCCTCCTCCTTCCGACAGGATGATTCTATCACATCCTGTTTCATATTGCAACACTTTTTTAATATTTTGTTAGTGATTGAAACATCGAATGCGCTTTTCACGCTCTTTCCGCCCGCTCTCTTGATCCCGCGGTTTCAAAGGAGCATAATACTTTTATTCAGACAGACAAAAAGCTGCGGATTCCGCAGCCCTGAAGGGAACGAACGCCATGGAAGAGATCAGCTGGGAACTGTTCGAGCGCCAGGTTGCCGCCTGCCGGCGCTGCCCCCTCTATGCCCATATCCAGCACAAGGTCCCCGGCCAGGGGGATCCGCACGCGCCCCTGATGCTCATCGGGGAGGGCCCCGGTCAGACCGAGGATGAGCAGGGTCTCGCCTTCGTGGGCGCCGCAGGTCAGCTGCTGACCCGGATGCTCTCTGCCATTCACCTGCCCCGGGAACGTGTGTATATCTGCAATATCGTCAAATGCCGTCCGCCCATGAACCGGGTCCCTGCCCCGGAGGAGGCGGAGGCCTGCCGCATTCATCTGCGCATGCAGACCTGGCTCGTTCGTCCCCGGGTCATCCTGCTGCTGGGGGCCACGGCTGCCCGGTATACCCTGGATCCGAATATCCGCATCACCCGCGACCGGGGAAAATGGGTGCAGCGGAAGGGCGTCTGGATGATGCCCACCTACCACCCCTCCGCCCTGCTGCGGGATGAAAGCAAAAAACCGGAGGCCTGGGCGGATCTCCAGAGCCTCCGGGATAAGCTGAAGGAGCTGGGCCTCTATACCGATCTCCTCTGACAGCCCTTTATTCGCCCACCGCGCGGATCAGATTCTGATAGAAATCCACCGCTCCCGGCAGGCAGCTGTATTCAATGTTTTCGTTCAGGCCATGCATGCCCTGCATCTGCTCCGGACCATAGATCACCGGGGCGAAGCGGACCACATGCTCGCAGATCTCCTGATAAAACCGGGCATCCGTCGCGCCGGTCATCACATAGGGGCTGCCCGCGCAGCCCGGGAAGGTTTCCGCCACCACCCGCTGCACCGTGCGGAAGGGAGCGCCTTCGATATCCGTGGGCTCAGTATAATCGCTCGCAGAGAGCACCTCCATGGTCAGATGGTGCTTTTCTGCGCGCTTCCGCAGGATTTCCAGGCTTTCCCGCATCCCCTGATGCGGGATGAAGCGCAGATTGGCCCACACGGATGCCTCCTGCGGCATGACATTGCAGGCATCCGAGCCCTTCTGCATGGTAAAGGCGATGGTCGTGCGAATCATGGCGCCGGCCTGCGCGCTGATCATCGGCAGCACCTGCAGCAGCACGGGCCGGAACAGCCACAGATTGGAGAACACCCATCTGAGCGGAAAGGAGGCATACGGCGCGAGGGTGGCAAACATCGCCGCCACCTCCCGGGGCATCCGCCGCCGGAAAATCCGGTGGGTTTCCACATCGTGCACAAAGGCGGCCAGATTCGCGATGGGAGAATGCGCCTTCGGCGCGCTGGCATGCCCGCCCTGGGAGCGGGACACGAAGCGGACATCCGCCTTGCCCTTTTCAAAGACGCCGATCATGGCGAAATTGCCATGAATGCCGCCGATGGGATCCCGGATAATACCGCCGCCCTCGTCGCAGACCAGCCAGGGTCTGACTCCCCTGCGCTTCAGCTCCGCCACCAGCTTCGGACAGCCGTCCCCGGCCCATTCCTCCGTGCAGGAGGAGGACAGATACACATCCTGCTCCGGCACATACCCCTGCTCCAGCAGCTCCTCCACCGCCTGGAAAAACGCCATGACGGAGCACTTCGTGTCCGACGCGCCGCGGCCCCAGACCTTGCCCTCCGCAATGTCCCCGGAGAAGGGCGCATGGCTCCAGCTTCCCTCCGCCGGCACCACATCCTGATGGCTCATCAGCACCAGCGGGCGGTCGGATGCCTTTCCCTTCCAGGTGAACAGCAGGTTTCCGTCGATCTCCGTCTTTTCCAGCGTCTGATGCACGCGGGGAAACAGCTCCTCCAGCAGCCGGTGAAAGGCGAGAAACTTTTCCCGCTGATCCGCTCCGGGCACGGAAACCGTTTCCGCGCGGACCATGCGCGCCAGCTTTTCCGCGTAGGCCCTGGCCCGCTCCGGATCCGGGTGAGGCTCGTAGGTGGAATGCCGCACGGGCATCAGCAGCGTGCGGATCAGCGACAGGATCAGCAGCAGCGCCAGCACGCCGAGCACCGCCAGCACGGCCATCAGCAGCGGATTCATTGTCCCTGCCCCTCCTTCCGGGCCCGGCGGTATTTCAGGTAGCTCAGGCCGATCGCCAGCGCGCCGCTGGGGATGATCATGAAGCTGGTGGACCCCGTCAGCGAGGGCACAAACATGAACAGCAGCGCCATGGCCGCCAGCGGCACGGCCGCCAGGGCCGGATCCTTCCGGTAGTACTGGTAGGCCATGGCCCCGAAGAGCGCCGGCACCACGTTGGCAAAGGCCGGCTGCAGCACAGGGCTCTGCAGCACCGGCCGCAGCGGGGTGATCAGCGCCACGCCCACCGCCAGCACCAGAATCGTCACCAGGGAGGAAGTGGCAATGGACAGGGTGGAAATCACTTCGTTTTCCGCCGTGCCGGTTTTGGCGTTCACCATCTCCCGGGCGTTCATGGCGCAGGGAATCTTCATGTTGATCAGGTTGCCGGTGATAAAGGCCAGATAGCTGCCTCCGGCTCCCAGCATGGGCGTATAGACCAGATATTCCACCACGCTGGAGACCGTCCATACCAGGCCCACGGACAGGAAGCCCCGCGCCGCGGCGCCCAGATCCGGCATGGCTCCCAGCAGGCTTCCGATGACGAAGGGCGCGCCAAGCAGCATCGCCAGCGTCAGCAGGGACACCGCGCGGCCCAGCCGATGGGTTTCCTTCAGATAGGCCTCATAGGCCTGTTGCCGATCCATGTTCTTCTTCATTTTCCCTTCGCCTCCCTCACAGCCCCGTCAGCACCGCGGCCAGCATGCCCAGCAGCATGCTGCCGGCGATGGAGAAGTTCTCCAGCCAGTCCAGATGCTTTTTCTCCGCCAGCCAGGTGAAGACCGCCATGGCCAGGGCGGCCACCGCCGCGACCAGCAGCGGGACCCAGTCCCCCCGGAAGGAAAACAGGCCCTCACCCGAAGCAAACCCGCCCAGATAGCTGCCCAGATACGCGCTGACCATGCCGATGAACATCGCCACCATCGCCCGATCCCCGAAGCCACCCCCGGCGGGCCGCGAAGCCGGGCTCTGTCCGTCCAGGCGCCGCAGATACCGGCGGTTGAAGATCGTGGTCAGAACCATGCCCCACATGATGCACACGCTCATCAGCAGCGCGATGGTCGCGAAGGCCTGGGTGGTCATCTGATCCGTGCCCAGCCGGATGCCCAGCTGCTCCGCCGCCGCGTCCGCCACCTGGGTTTCATAGTGCAGCGCGCCGATCACGCTCAGCCGCAGCCAGGGCCACGGAATGCCCAGGCTTCCGCTCAGCGCCAGCACGCCCAGCAGAATGCCCACGCTGGGCAGCAGAGAAAAGGTCGCGCTGGCGGTCACCGTCCGTTTCATTTTCACCGGATCCATCCCCAGGGCCTTTCCCGCCCGCCAGGCGCGCACCAGAAACACGACGCACACCGCCGCGATGAAGGCCACGATGATCCCGCAGACCAGATAGATCTGCCCGCCGTTGAGCTGATCCAGAACCGTCATGATGTCTCTCCTCTTTTCTCTTCCGTTCTTCCGGGCTGTATTATAATCATTTCCGCCGCCGGATTCAACCCGCGTCCCCGGGATGGACAGGCGGCTGCTTCCCGGCTATAATGGGTTCATGACTGAAAACACAGGAGGCGGGTTTCCATGGATCATCTGCGGGATTTTCTGACCTTTGCCGGGCAGTCTCCCACCGTCTATCACGCGGTGGCCGGTCTGGCGGACCGGCTGCGTGCCGAAGGGTTTCATGAGCTGCGGGAAACCGACCCGTGGCTGATCGATGCCGGGGAAAAATACTTCGTGCTCCGGAACGATGCCGCCCTGATCGCCTTCGCGACGCCGGATACCGGCTTCGGCGCCTTCCGGATCGTGGCGGCCCACGGCGATTCTCCGGCCTTCAAGCTGAAGCAGCATTTTGAGGATCACACCCGGGAGGGCTATCTTCGCCTCAACGTGGAAAAATACGGCGGCATGATCATGTCCACCTGGCTGGACCGGCCGCTGTCCGTGGCCGGCCGGCTCATTCTCCGCAGCGGGGATGATCTGACCGTCCGCCTGGTGAATCTGGATCGGGACGCGGTGCTCATTCCCAATCTGCCGATTCATTTCAACCGCGAAATCAACAGCGGCTACGCCTATCAGCCGCAGGTGGATCTGCTTCCCCTGTTCGGCTTCGACGGCCAGCCCCAGGAAGGCTCCCGCCTGCTGGAGGAAATCGCGGATCGCGCCGGCGTCTCCTGCCGGGATATCCTGTCCCATGACCTGTTTCTGTACAACCGGCAGCCAGCCAGCGTCTGGGGCGCCGGGGACGCCTTCTTCTCCTGCCAGCGCATCGATGACCTGGAATGCGCCTTCGCCGCCGTGGAGGCTCTCCCCCGCACCGTCCCGAGGGACACCGTCAGCGTCTGCGCCATTTTTGACAATGAGGAGGTAGGCTCCGCCAGCCGTCAGGGAGCGGATTCCAATTTCCTCTATGATACGCTGACGCGCCTGGGCACCGGTCTGGGGGCCTCCGACGGGGAAATCCGCGCCGCCATGGCGGGCAGCCGCATGGTCTCCGCCGATAATGCCCACGCGGTGCACCCCAATCATCCCGATAAATACGATTCGCAGAACCGGGTGTTCATGAATCAGGGCGTCGTCATCAAGCATAACGCCGCGCAGAAATACACCACGGACGGCCTTTCCTCCGCCCGCTTCGAGCTGCTGTGCCAGCGTGCCGGCGTGCCCGTGCAGCATTTTGCCAACCGGTCCGATATTGCGGGCGGTTCCACCCTGGGCAACATCGCCAACACCCATATCTCCATGGAAACGGTGGATATCGGCCTGGCGCAGCTGGCCATGCACTCCGCCTATGAGACGGCCGGCACCCGGGATCTGGATTATCTCATTCAGGCCCTCAGCGCCTTCTGGACAGAGGGATGACAGCCCCAAACGCAGCGAAAGCGGGGAGCACGACGCTCCCCGCTTTCTTTTTTTTGACCTCAGAGATGCCCCTGCATCATGGCCAGGATCAGCTGTCCGCTGTTGAAGATGGGCGCCAGCATGCTGCCGTCCACCAGCTCCGGAATTCCCTCCACAGGCACCATGGTCTGCACCAGCGGCAGCAGCGCAAAGGCCACAAAGCAGACCAGCGCACCCCGCAGCAGCCCGAACACGCCGCCCACCAGGGAATTCATCTGCCGGAGCACCGGAAATTTAAACAGCACCTTCAGAAAATTCAGCACAAAGTGAAAGACGATCATCAGCCCGATGAAGCATACCACATAGCACAGCACGTTCAGAATCGCTCCGGCGATGGTCTGGGAAACGTAATCCCCCACCTTCGTCAGCCCCGCGGAGGCAAAGGCCTGGTTTTCCAGATTGTTCCGCAGCAGGGTGGCCAGGGGCGCCGGCAGGGAAACCCGGTTCAGCACCTCCGCGATGCCGCTGCCGGAGAGGGTGGAAACCGCCGTCTGAGAGAGATTCAGATCCCCCAGGCGGGAGGTCGCGTCCGCATAGGACATCAGGGTTCTGATCAGGTCCGGGCTTTTGCGGATTACCTCTACCAGCTTCGGGCTCAGCCAGAAGCTGGCCGCCAGCGAGAGCAGGCTTCCGCCCATGGAGGCCACCGAGGCGATGAAGCCCCGGTACAGGCCGATGAGCACGCTGATGCCCAGAATGCCCAGAATAATCCAGTCAATGATGTTCATCTGTCCGTGTTTCCCTTCCTTAATAGATTCCCGCCATGGCCTGGGTCAGGGCAGACATGGCCGAGGCAATCTCCGACTGGCTGGGAGACGGCTCGCTGATCCTGCTTTCCAGCTGGGCGATGGCTTCGTACATGGCCGCTGCCCGGGGGTCTCCCGGCGGCAGGGCGTCTGCCTGATTCCGCGCCTGGAGGATCAGGCTCTGCGCGTCTGAAATCAGCATGGCGGTCGTGGCGGAGATTCCCATGCCCTGGCCCGTCGGATTGCTCTCGCTGTGCCAGGAGCAGGTCTCTCCCGCGGTGGCGGCCGAGGTGCCCAGATACTGTTCAATCACATCCTGATATTTCGTGCCCAGGAACCGGTACAGCGGATGGCCCGCGGGCAGCGTCACCACACAGCGCTGGACGGTATGCGGGCAGTAGGGCGAGGCCCGCATGCCGGAATCCGCGCAAATGTCCTGCACGGTATGCATCTGGCAGTACACCGTCGGCTGTGTGCCCTGCGCCCAGTAATCGGTCACCACCCCATAGTCCATCCCGTCATTCCGGCAGGCATCCGTGGCCAGCTGTCCGCTGACCACGCAGGTGGTCACCTTCACCAGGCCGTAATCCTCCGCGCTGCCGCCCAGAATATCCCGGTTGGCCAGCCCCGCATGGATTTTGCTCATGTAGGCCTGCCAGAGGGGTGCCGCCGCCCGGGATCCGGTGGATTTGGAGGACAGCGCCTTATAGTTGTCATGCCCCACCCACACCGCGGAGCTGTAATAGCCGGTCACGCCGGCAAAATAGACGCCCTTCTGGTCCGAGTTCGTCCCCGTTTTTCCGCCCACGGTCTGTCCCTTGATTTTCGCGCTCGTGCCTGTGCCGTTCGCCACCGCGGTCTTGAGCATGTCCACGATCATGTAGGCCGTGCTGTCCGAAAAGACGCGCCGCCGGTCCTGATGCTGATGGCCGTCCCACACGACGTCGCCGTTGGAATCCGAAATGCCCAGCACCGAGATCGGCTCCTGATAGACGCCGCTGTTGGCCAGCACGCCGAAGGCCACGGTCATCTGCAGGGGCGTGATGCCGGAGGAGCCCAGAGACAGCCCGAAGGGCGTCTGGTCGATATGTCCGTCGTCGATTCCCATCCGGTGCAGGAAGTCCACGCTCCGCTCCGTGCCCACCATCGTCAGCAGCGTGGAGGCCGCCGCGGTGTTATGCGACTTGGACATGGCCGTGCGCAGCGTTTCCGGGCCCAGGTAGTTCTTTCCGCCGTAGTTGGTGGGCCAGCTGTCGTTTCCCTTCGCATCCTTCCAGCCCGCGATCGGCAGCGGCATGTTGTACACCACCGACGCCGGGCTGGCGCCCAGCTCCAGCGCCGGCGCGTATACCGCGATGGGCTTGATGGAGGAGCCGACCGGCATCTTCATATCCGTTGCCCGGTTCAGGGTCTTCCGGGCGGTCACCTCCGTCCGGCTTCCGACGATGGCCTTCAGCTCCCCGGTCCGGTAATCCAGCACGGCACAGGCGGCCTGGGGCTGAATGATCTCCGTATAGGTCCCATCCGAGTTCCGGCTGCGGAACACCTTGTCCGAGGGATCCCGCAGCGCGGGATACTGATCCCAGGTCTGAATCGTCTGCTCCACGGTGCGCTGCACCTCCGGATTCAGCGCAAGCCGCACATGATAGCCGCCCGTGCGGAACCGGTTTTCCATCGCCGCGCGGTTGGCCGATGTGTCCTCCAGGCCGTTGAGCTCCAGCAGAATGCTCACGACCTCCCGGACCGCGTACTCCACATAATGCGCATAGGGATACATGCTCTCCGTGCCGGAAGGCGAGGTTTCCAGCACATGGGCCGTTTCCGGAGCCAGCGCGGCCTGATACTGCTCATGCGTGATGTACTGGTTTTCATACATGCAGCGGAGCACATAGTCCGTTCGCTGATTGGTCACAGCCCGGTAATCCCGCTCCGAGTCCCTGCGGGTATAGTAGTTTCTGCGGGGATTATAGTAGTAGGGATTGTTGGTCGTCCCCGCCAGCATGGCGCATTCCCGCAGCGTCAGCTCTCCCAGGCTCTTGCCGAAATAGCCCTCCGCCGCCACCTGCACCCCGTAATAGTTCTCTCCCAGATAGATCGTGTTCAGATAGCTTTCCAGAATCTGGTCCTTGCTGTATTTCATTTCCAGCTGCATGGCCAGATAAGCTTCCTGTATTTTGCGCTTATAGCTCTGCTCGGAGGAGAGCAGGGTGTTCTTGATCAGCTGCTGCGTGATCGTGGATCCTCCCTGCGTGCCGGAGGAGGAAAGATTGCTGACAAAGGCGCCGACAATCCGCTTCAGATCCACGCCCGAATGAGAATAGAACCGGGCGTCCTCCACCGCCACAAAAGCGTTTCTCAGCATCTGGGGCACCGCGCCCAGGGAAACCATCACGCGGTTCTCCGTTCCCTTGTATTCCGTGATCAGCTGATTGTTGCAGTCATAGATAAAGGAGGTCTGCGCCTGGCTGTCCAGCGCCGCCAGGTCCAGCTCCGGCGCGGTGTCCACATAGCCCTTCGCGATGCCGATCAGCGCGCCAAGGCCGGCGAAGCCCGCCACCAGCACCAGCACCGCCAGCACGCGAATCGTCTGCACCAGGACGCTGAGCACGAAGTTCGGCTTCCGCATCTCGGGGCGGAAAATGCTCCTGCGTTCCTCCCGCGGCAGCTCCTCCCCGTCTTCCTCGTCCCACTCGCCTCCGTCGTCCGGATCCGTCCAGTTCTCCTCCTCAAAGGTCTCTTCGCCCGGATCCTCCTCCGGATATTCCTCATAGCTTTCCGCATCCGGATTCTGATATGAACTCGCGTCGCTCCAGGCCGGATCATAGGACTCCGTCCCGTATGCCTCCGCGTATGGCTCTTCTTCCCGCCGTTTCCGGCTGCCGCGTCTGAACATGTTTTCCTCCATTCATGCCCGCACATGGGACGGGCTCAGATGATTATAGCATAGGGCCTTCTTTTTTTCAAAAAACCGTTGACATTTGGAAAAACGGGTGTAGAATAAGGATGAAAGTCAAAGAAAGTCAAAATTGGCTTTCGCTCCAATCATCGAACGGCTGCCGGAGGAACTTTCTTCCCGGCACGATCCCTGTGGGAGGTGGATCTTATGAACATGAATCAGTTTACCCAGAAGACCATTGCCGCCCTGCAGCGCGCACAGTCCCTGGCCATCGAATATCAGCATATGCAGGTGGAGCAGGAGCACCTGCTGACCGCCCTGACGGAAAACGACAGCGATCTGATTCCCCAGCTGCTGACCCGCTGCGGGCTGAACGTGGATGCCCTTCGGACCGGGCTGAAAACCCAGCTGGAGCGGACTCCGCGGGTTTCCGGCTCCGGCCGCGAGCCCGGCAAGGTGTATATTTCCCCGGATGTGGAAAAGGCGCTGCTCGAGGCTGAAAAAACCGCTCAGCAGATGAAGGATGAATATCTTTCCGTGGAGCACGTCTGGATCGGTCTCTGCAGCCGGCCTTCTCCTTCCTTCCAGAAGCTGCTCAAGTCCCTGGGCTATGATCCGGCGGCCTTTCTCCGGGCCCTGAGCGAGGTTCGGGGCGCCACGCGCGTCACCTCGGACAGCCCCGAGGAAACCTATGACGCCCTGAAGAAATACGGGCAGGACCTGGTGGAGCTGGCCCGGAAGCAGAAGCTGGATCCGGTCATCGGCCGGGACAGCGAGATCCGGAACGTCATCCGCATCCTGTCCCGGAAGACGAAAAACAATCCTGTGCTCATCGGTGAGCCCGGCGTCGGCAAAACCGCCATCGCCGAGGGGCTGGCGCAGCGGATTGTCCGGGGGGATGTGCCGGACAGCCTGAAGGATCGGACCATCTTCTCCCTGGATATGGGCAGCCTGATTGCCGGCGCCAAATTCCGCGGGGAATTTGAGGAACGGCTGAAGGCGGTGCTGGCTGAAATCAAAAAGAGCGATGGGCGCATCATTCTTTTCATCGATGAGCTGCATACCATCGTCGGCGCGGGCAAGGCGGACGGAGCCATGGATGCGGGCAACCTGCTCAAGCCCATGCTGGCCCGGGGCGAGCTGCACTGCATCGGCGCCACGACGCTCAATGAATATCGGCAGTATATCGAGAAGGACGCGGCCCTGGAGCGCCGGTTCCAGCCTGTGATGGTCTCCGAGCCGACGGTGGAGGATACCATCGCGATCCTGCGGGGCCTGAAGGAGCGCTATGAGGTGTTCCACGGCGTCAAAATTCAGGATTCCGCGCTGATTGCGGCCGCCACCCTGTCCAACCGCTACATCACAGACCGTTTTCTGCCGGACAAGGCCATCGATCTGGTGGACGAGGCCTGCGCCATGATCCGCACGGAAATCGATTCCCTGCCCTCGGAGCTGGACGATATCCGCCGGCACATCATGCAGCTGGAAATTGAGGAGGCCGCCCTCCGGAAGGACGAGGATGCCCTGTCCCAGGCCCATCTGGCCGAGGTGCAGAAGGAGCTGGCGGAGCAGCGCGATACGTTCAACTCCATGAAGGCCCGCTGGGAGGCGGAAAAGGAAGCCATCGGCAAGGTCACCAGCCTGCGCGAGGAAATCGAGCGGGTCAACGCGCAGATTGAGCAGGCGGAGCGGAATTATGATCTGAACCGGGCGGCGGAGCTGAAATACGGCCAGCTGCCCAAGCTGAAGCAGCAGCTGGCCGAAGAGGAAGCCATCGCGGAAAAGAGCAAGGGGGAGGACAGCCTCCTGCGGGATCGGGTCACGGAGGAGGAAATTGCCCGGATCATCGGCCGCTGGACCGGCATTCCGGTTGCCCGCCTCATGGAGGGCGAACGGGAAAAGCTGCTGCGTCTGGAGGACACGCTCCATCAGCGCGTCATCGGCCAGGATGAGGCCGTTCGCAAGGTTTCGGAGGCCATCCTGCGCAGCCGCGCCGGCATTCAGGATCCGAACCGTCCCCTGGGCTCCTTCCTGTTCCTGGGCCCCACGGGCGTCGGCAAGACCGAGCTGGCCAAAGC
>ODAJ011911455.1_pt1 | contig 12361 bp, 8 predicted proteins | sample 1539241 | NCBI WGS metagenome assembly ODAJ01 (sample SAMN02144231, study PRJEB22623) | gut metagenome | biome: sheep rumen | host: Ovis aries | place: New Zealand | reverse complement strand
TACTTTGATCAATACCAACAAGTGAACGAATAAATACTGCAACATTATCTTTATCTGTACTTTTAAAGTAATCCTCTTTCGTACCCAATTCAGTCCAAAGAATCTTTTGTAATTCATCAATATCGTTATTATCAATTTTTTCAAGATTCTTAATTTTCATTATTGTTGGATTATTAGTATGTTCAACAAGATAATCAATCACTTTTTCTTTATACGTCCTAATATCTATTAAAGTTACCTTAGTACCAACTTCTTTTATTTCATCTTCAAGATCAATATCTACCGGATTTACTCTTGGTGGTAAATATATCAAAAGATTTCTTATATCTTCCCTATATTTCTCCAATCTATCCACTGTAGGATTAGACCAAAAATCTTCACCTCTAAGTTCGATTAATACATCTGCTTTATTCATAACCGCTGGTTTTCCTGCTGCATAATCTAAAAGAAGTTTAGCAACTTTTCTTACTCTTTCAACTTGTTTTGCAGCAAATCCCGACTCGCCTTTAGCTAATACTGCTAATTCAATTTGTAGCATCTGCATATCAAATCTTAATGCATTAACATCTTCACCTATATCATTATCAATAAGTTTAGAAATATGATACTTTATTTCCTTTTTCGCTAATGGCGCAATAGCATCCCACCTATCGTAATCCGCATATTTATCTACATATGGCATTTCATTACGAACTGCTATTCTAGATGAAGAATCTTCTTTAACTTTCTTTGTCTTATTATATAATTCCGGTTTTAATCTATCATAATAACTCTTACATAACGCATCTATCTGTTTATCATAACTTTGTAATTCAACCAAAATGTCTAGTTTAACATCAAACATTCTTTGAGATAAACTCTTTGAATTTGGATTCTCACAATAATTTGGATGTTCTTCAAAGAATTCAAAATTGCTACAATAATCAAAAATTAAGAAATAACTCTTATCTTTGCCATCAATTAATCCTTCACATAATCTTGTACCTCTACCAATCATCTGAACGAACTTAATTGATGATTTTACTGGTTTAAAAAATACAAGATTTAAAACTTCAGGAACATCAACACCTGTATCAAGCATATCAACAGATACAGCAATTCTAAATTTTTTATCAATTTCAAATTTTTCAATTAATTCGTCCGCGCCCTTAACTTTATTATCAATCAATTGACAATACTCATCACCATAATTAGGAAAATCCTCCTTAAATTTTCTTACAATCATTTCCGCATGTTTATGATTATATGCAAATATTATAGTCTTTCCAATTAACTGACCTGCTTCCACCCTAATGCCATTTGACATTAAGTCATCTAATACTTTAGAACAAGTATCTTCATTATAAATCAACTTAAACAACTTACTCTTTGGTATAATATAATCATCTTCAGGTTCTTCATCATCCACAATAAGTGTATTCACTTTTTCTTTATCATCATCTGATAAATCGCCATACCTTATTCCCAAATCAAAAAGTTTTGTTGTTCTACTTTCAACTCTATATGGCACAAGATACTTTTCTTTAACCGCGTCATCTAACTTATATTCAAAATGAGGTTCACCAGGATTACATCCAAATAACTTATAAGTATCTGCATCAACATCATTTCTTGGTGTAGCCGTCAAACCAACTAATAATGAATCAAAATATTTAAAAATAGAACCATATTTATTAAAAATAGATCTATGAGCTTCATCAATAATAATCAAATCAAATCTACCACAAGTGAATTTCTTTTCTTCTGCATCAATATAATTAATCATAGTTTGATGTGTAGAAAAAGTAACTCTTGCTCCTTCTGTATTTGCAAGTGACTTATCAGACAAAACACAATAACTCATATTTGGTAATATCTTATTAAAATTTTTAAAAGCCTGTTTAACTAGACTTGTTCTATCTGCAAGAAATAATATATTTTTAATCCAATCATTCTCTAATAGTATCTTACATAAAGCTATAGATACACGAGTCTTTCCTGTACCCGCTCGTGTCAAGACTATGACATAAAATTTTTCAAAAACAATTGAAAGCCAGTCAATCAGAGCTGACTGATTTTCTGGCTTTCGGTCATTTTATCATGTTTAGATTATAAGAAAATATCCTGAGAGCCTATAGCAAGTTCCGGTATAATCTTGACACCTATGCCACTCTCTACATCCCATACACAATCAAACAGCATCACCGTGGTCCCATCTTGCTTGAATAACAGTGTTTTTGGAGTAACAATCTCTGCAATATCGTCTGTATCTTCAATTGTCCTAGCACTTACCCATACTTCAGCCAATTCTTGAACATTTGAATTAATATACTTTTTTATGGTTTCAGCAATCAGATCAATATATTCCTTTTCTTTATCAATAAACAAAGAATAACTTTTTTGTTGTTCTTCAGTTATCGCTTTTCCTGTATATGCTTTTGCAACTATAGTCAACTCCCACGATTTCCCAAACAACTCTATATTCTGCTTCTTATACCATCTGTGCTTATAACTCATCTCTCCAAAAACAGCATCGTTGCACTTGGTTTCGTTCATATTCTCACATCCTTTCTATGCAGATTGCTTTTGTGACTTGTATTCAGAAACCCCACCTGAATGAGAAATATTGCCGTGTACTTCTGTCGGAACTTTTTGCATCGTTTTACAGTCCTTGCATTCATGCCAAGTATACTTGTTTTCCTCTCGCCACTTAGCAACTTCTTCAGGAGTACATCCCCTCTGTTCTGCTAATTTTTCATCCGCCTGAGAAAAATTGGAGTCGCGATCATCAGTGAAATCATCAATTTCAACTTCACCTTTTGATACTTCTGAAAAGTCTGGCTCTCCATCATTGAAAGGAATGGATTCAAACCCATATTGATCCATAATTTTCCCCCATGTCTTGTGATCAGGATTTGTCCCATTTCGATCTCCAGGTTCCACATCTCGATCAGGATGCCACTCAGAATTACCGGGTTCTCCCGACCATTCACCTCCATTACGAGGGAGAAGTCCGCATCTCTCAATTCGGATTTTCATATCCATTTTTTCAATTGTAACAGAATCAATTTTTACTGTTTCTTTTATTTCAGCTTCTATTACATCCTTTATTACTTCTGGACCGAATGGATTGCTCATAATAAACGCCCCCTTTCCGTCAGCTCATCATGCCATTCTTTATAGAATTCAACATTCTTTTCTTCAACATTGCTATACGCCTTAATCAAACAATGGTTTAGACTTAGTATTAAATCATCAGATGGCTTATTAAGTCTTTGCGCAACCAGTGTATTAAGCAAGCAATTAAAGCCAACTAAATCCGTGGAAGCCCTCCTAGAATACCCGACTGCATTTTCCAACTTTAGAACATCCCTGATCAGTTCTGATTGTTCCATGAACATCTTTTCGTCCCAAATCGCAATTTTCCTGGATCTTCTATATTCTGCTACCATTGAGTATAGCTTTGATTTTATTCTTACCGAGCACTCTGATTTCTCAATAGCCAATTCAACATCTGTCGGAATAATATCATCTGGATTATCCAAACGGTTGTGGGCAATAAAGTTAATCAATAAGCTATTCGCAATTTTAGATTCTTCACTTTGCTTTTTCGCACTATATTTATACTCTTTTTCCTCGCCCTTAAATTTATCAATCTGACATAACACTGGTTCAACCCAATCATTTTGATATACAACTGCAACCCCTTTAGGTAGTTTTGCAATTTCATCCAACTGATTATCTTTCAAAGCTGCTGCTTTTCCAGACAGTCTCCTATCAGCCTCTTCCGGTAAGCGCATTATTATCTTAGTATTTGTATTTCTAATTGCAGAAATGTCAACAGCACCCGGGGACTGATCAGCAATAATAAAGCCTTCCCCATATGTCCTCATTTCTGCTATAGCATTGGAAAGCATCTCTACCGATTTACCAGCCACATTACCCCCCTCTTCGCCGGAAGATGCCACGGATGTATTTCTTAAAATGTTATGTGCTTCTTCTAAAACAGTGATATGTTTTAATTTACTGTTAGATTCTACGCACGTATCCATCCTATACTCGGACAATCTCATAACAAGGATACCCATCATTAGAGCTTTTGTTTCCTGTGAACCGATTCTGCTTAGATCAATAATAACATTTGTATCAAACAGAAGCTTATTATCAATTTCATTGGAGCTAAATATCATTCCGTTCAATCCATTTGTTAAGGATTTTATTCGCGTCAATAATGATCCCTTGTAGTTCGACTTTACTTCTTCTGAATATCCAGAAGAGTCTATCACTTCCACTAACTGTTCCTGTAAATCCTGGAAAGATGGAAACAATTTATTCGACACCATATTTTTGGATGTAGTCATATCCCAACCACATGCCTCATAAGCTCCTATAACTGCATCTTTTAATACCGCCGGCATTGCAGCATACATCGGCCAGCAAACATTAAATATCTCGATTAAACGATCAATATGTTCGAGAACGTGAATATGCTCTGGAAATTTAAACGGATTAATTCTTAGCAAATCCATATATTCGGGATTTGTTCCGAAAACGCTCACATTCTTTTTGTGTCCCCAAACACGTTTATATTCGCCCTTGGCTGGTTCAATAACCATGAAACTTAAAGTGTCTCTTCTTGTAGATGTTAATTCATCTAATATGTGATATACGGTATTAGATTTACCGCTACCGGTAGAGCCTACTATAAATGTATGCATAGCCAAGCTTTCAACATCCAATAGAACTTTGCTATTCTCCACAGGTCTTCCCATATTAAATATTGATCCTAATCTTACAGATGCAGATTCTTCACCCTGATCATATTTAACCACTTCCTTACCGAAATCAGCGTGTTCAATAACAGGAAAACCACAAACAGAATTCCTAGGGAGTCCCATATGAATGGCCAGTTCATTACCGCTTACTAGGCTTGTCGGCATAACTGGTATCGCATTGCCAGCAATTGTATATTCAAATACTGGATGAATAAAATTCTTTACATATTCAGATATCAATTCGTTCTGAGATTTACTATCGGGAAGTACACTCTGGGGTTTTGTCCAGGTATTAATAGCAGATACTTCAAGACCAGTATTCTCTCCGCTCATCAGTGCCTTGTATGTTGCTGCAGCCACTTCTGAAACAGAAGAATCGGCGCTCATAAAATATGCAGCACATTCCCACATACCAACACTTTCAAATTCTCCTAATCTTTCAAGCTGTTTATCAATACGATCCAACATATCGATTAGTGGTTTATTCTGTATTGTAAGTTGAAGATTTTGAGATTCTCCGGAAGTTAGTCCTAGCGAAGTTGCTAAACTATGCGAAGTTCCCCTTGTTATAGTGTCTGTTGTTCCATGTGTTGATGCGTGAGAAGAACCAACGTTTCCTCCACCTGTCGTTGTTGATATTGACTTATCAGTAGCTGTTGAAATAGCAGCTCCAACAAGACCACCCACAGCTCCACCAACAGCGGCTCCAACAGCTGTTCCAACACCGGGTACTATGCTACCCACAACCGCTCCTGCGACAGATAATGTAGCTCCAATTGTGCTTCCCACTTTACTTCCAAGCGTCTTTTGAGAAACAGTTTTAACCTCTCCTACATTTTTCGATTCTGAATTAGTGTCAGTCGTTGCCTCATTCTCTGCATGAGCTTCATTTTCGTTTTCACCAAATGTTTCAGTTTCATTTTTTGTCTCGGATTTATTGGTTCCATAGCTAACTACGCTATTCGCAAACGGCGACAATTGCGTATATATGGTTTCATATCCTTGTCTTACCATATTAAGCTGTGATTGAGATGTGGAATTGGCAACAATTACTGCTGTGTACCTGCTTCCCTGCATAGCAAGTGCGAGCTTTTCGAGTCCTTGAAGATAATCATCATTATCAACAAAGTCCTTATTCTTATTATTTGCAACGCATGATACAGATGATAAAGCGCTAGTATCTATTCCTTCCAAAAGAGCAGTTATCTGTTTATTCTTTAAATTTTCAATCTTAGTTCCGGGGAACTGTCCTTGCATTGCATTTACAAGAGTTGAATATGAAGTTTGTGTGCTATTATCATCTGATAGTGATCGGATTCCTAAATAGAAATCTGTCTTTTGACCATCACTATCGATTACCGTAATAATGGCACTGTCCGTAGCCGCAACTGCATTAAAAACACTCGCAAACTTATATGTAGCTGACTCATCTTGCTCGTACACCATTTCCGTAATTCTAAACAACCTAATTTTGCTAAGATTGTTAGAAATTTCTTCTTTAGCAAGCGGAACAACTGCCAATTCCGGAAGTCGTGTAATATAGTTTTTTAAAACAACATCATCAACTAACTTATATGCATCGGAAAAGCCTCGACTAAGTTTTTCACTATCAGGGATTTCTGTAATTTCATTGGACTTTTCAGTCAAATCATTTGCCATTCCATCCACCTCACATTACATATTTTTTATAATCTTAACTACGCCTCCAGTGATAGCCACGCCACCACCTACACACGCAGTTGCTATTCCAGCATGTACTACTGCAGGTTTAGCAATAGCAACACCTACCCCTGCAGTTACTCCACCTACAGCAGCAATAGCTATACCTCCACCTATCATCCATGCAGCTATATCTACTGGATGAACTTCTTCTTCTGTCCTTTTAGTCTTTCCTTCTGTAACACCAACCGTCCTTCGCCCTGTTCTATTATTCGAAGTAGTTGATGTCCGAACCGTATTATGTGATGTTGATGTTGTTTGAGACACTTTCTCCTTAACTTCATTGGATCGTCTATCCTCCGCAGAATGGTGAAGTTCTCTTTCAGACAAAACGGTTCTTCCGGTTTTTCCTGTTCTGATTCCATTGCTCTTTGTAGAAGATTCTATATCCTTATTTGCATCACTACTTATTGCTTTAGGTTTAGAAACTTCCTCTCCCAATACCTTCGTGATAACATCTTTTAAATGATTGATACGTGCTTGTGAGAAATATACCATCAAAGCAACTTTTTGCTTATTCAGGTAACTCTCATTCCATGCATCGGAATTCTTTTCAAAATCCGATGTTTCACCAGATTGTGGCGGCTCGATAACGCCCAAATTTTTTTCAGCATAATCAAGCGCCTCGTCAAATTTCCTGAATGTTGTATCAATTATCAGATAATCAACTAACGCACTTCTAACAGTGACAACATCCTTTGACTCTACATTTCTTTTAAATTCTTCCGATACCATGTCACCCCTCCTATATCTCTAAGATCATATCTAATTCAGCCCAGATTTCATCTAACTTAGCTTTGAGCATCTCAGCTTCTTTAAGTGCCTCCTTAGCCGCCTGTTCAGAACTTGTTGCTTTTCTCAGTTCTTCAGCCTTTTCTGAAAGAATGTTATCTACTTTATCAAATTGTGTCTCAAAGTATTCAATAACCCTCTGAGTTTCAGCCTCAGCATAGTTTAAAACGCGCTTGCGTTCATCCAACAATTTTTTTCTGACGGGTGCAACCATTTGGTTCGTAAGCTTTTCTCTACTTACAAACTTTATCTCCTCTTTCACTTCAACATCATAGTACTCTGTTGTTGTGTAATATGGATCAAACCAACTAGACGGGTGGAATAATCTATCTAACCCCCTTCTTCTTTTTGTTACCTGTTTGGATCGTTCTTCTGTATGCGTTTCTATTCTTGAATCAATTGCTCCATCTATGGCAGAATCAGGATCAAGTCTGGCCAATTCTCCTTTTACATATGATTCAAGATCTATTTTCAATCCTTTTCCGCTAAACTCCTCGCTTATTGCATCCAGTTTTTTGATATACTCTTTCAAAAGTTGGTTACTTTTTACCTTTATGTCTGATTCTATATAACCCTCAACAGTAACCTGAAATTCATTCTGTTTGGAATCAGCTAATGTCTTGAAGCCACGAATATAACTCATAGCATCATCTTCTTCCATTTCTGCCGGGCACTTTTTAAAGAAAGCAGTCAATTCTTCCTCAACCTCAGCAATTAGAGTGTCTACATTCTGTGTGAGCTCTGATTTGACGTCTAGCTTTCTTAATCTCTTTTTAAATTCTTCATTTTCCTTTTTACTTGCGATTTTTTTATTTAACTGCTCCATCTTCTTTCCAAGTTCTTCCAGTTCATCTTGGTGAGAAGATATCTCCTGTTTTGTTTTTGTAAACGCCTCAGCACTTTCCAATCCGCCACGGAAAGAATTAACCACATTCGTGATTTTTGCTGGTCTGCAGTATTTTGTAACATACATTCGAATAGTTTCTTCTATTCCACGGATACCACTATGTACAAGTGCTTGACCCATGATGTCGCCAGCTTCTATTGCCCTTTCTAATTCCTCCTCAATTGCAGTTTGGCAACTCCGTGAAAGATGCGCATACTTCTCTAAATGAAGTTGCTCTTGTTTAATTAGCTTATTTGCAACCGGATTGATCTTATCAATAAGAGCCTTTCTTTCATCCTCATCAAAAGTACTCTGATACCGTCTTATTAACAAAGCCGGCTCTGCAGCTGCTGGAAATATGTTTGGATCTTCTATTCCCATTTCTTCGAGGTACTTTATCGTGTCAGGTATTGTCTCTCCGGCTATATCATCATCCTCTTCATCATACGCATCCATCTTATTAATCACAAAGAGGAACCTCTCTTTAGATTGTTTTCCACCAACACTCATGCTCTTTGCAATGCGTCGCAAAAAAGCATCTTGAGCCTCATCATGCAGTTTGCCACCATTCATAACAAACATAACCAACATTTTTGATGATTGATCAAGTGCCTTTGCTGTAACTTTTCCATGTTTAGGATCCCGAGCATTATCTGGTCCAGGTGTATCAATCAAAACTAGCGATACTTCATCCGCTGTCACAAACGGAATATTACCGCTAACCTGAATCTCACTAACCTCCGGATTCTTATTTAGCGCCATCATCGTTTTATAATCCAATGACGAATAATGCTCTATTTCAGACTTGTTCTGATCAAATGCAACCGCTTTATATGTAGAATCATCATCATCTTGAATTCTAGTTATAGTTGCGGTACATGCGCCTTGTTTTGACGGCATTAATTTTTTACCAAGAAGTGCATTAATAAGCGTAGACTTGCCTGCACTCATTGTTGCTACGACATTTACCTCAAGAAGCTCGTTAAAGGCAAGTTCAAAAGCATTTGATACAGCCGGCGATTGCAATTCTTCAAACGGTAGCTCCTGAATACGCGCAAAAAGCTTTCTAATATCATTTTCCTTGTCGCCAAATTCCTTTGCCGATAGTTTTTTTGTGGTAAAACTAATCCCCTCATTTTGGGCCAACTTGATTGCTGTCATCAAATCTTGATAGTCCAGTTCTGTTCCATGAAACGATAACTCAAATTCGTCATCGTTATACTCTGTAGCAAGCAAAGACGGGATTTGATCAACCCAGAGTTGGAAACGCTGATTAAGGAAATGCACCAATGTACTATTCTGTTTTGGTTCTTCACCATTAACAAGAATCCTCGTTTTTACCTTATAAGGATTATATGTTATCATTACATTTGTCATATTATTTCTCCGTCCTTTCTATTTACATTAAACAGGACTCTCTCTAAGCCCGGTAATCCTGTATTTTTATATGCTTCCCACAATGAATCATTATAATTCCCATAGTATTTTTTTAATAACAAGTCCTTCTCTTCCTCTGAAATGGAAGGATAGTACTTTGCCAACCCGTATTCTGGTTTAAGAAATAATCTGCAATACTCTCTTTTACTATCTTCTTCGTTTGCGGAAAGCTCCATTCCTACTAAAGCTTGTTTTAATTGTAATCCAGCCTTGGCAGAAACAGGATATACATCTGGATTTTCAAACCCTAAGTCTTCCAGATGATTCTTTACATCTGCAACAATGTCTTCTACTGAATCATCCTCCTCATCTATTGTGTCCATCATATTAATTACAAAAATAATTTTTCTATATGAGACCTTCTTTGCAATAAAATTCAAGTGATTAGCATCTCGATCAGAACCATAAGTTTCAACAGGTATTACATATACTAAAGTCTCTATTTCTTTTTCTACAAGTGCCGTCTTTGTTGTTTTTTTATGCTCCGGGTACAATTTTGAATCAACTCCCGGTGTATCTATCAATGTGAATCTTTCCTCACTTAATAAAGAATTAAAGTATCCCGTTATCTCATAGTTTACTTTTTCATCTCTGACAATTTGTTGTATATTACTTACTGTTTGGCAATAGCATTGTTTTGTGTCATCAGAAAAATTATATAATTCACCCTTTGCAGGTGTGCTATGAAACTTAATAACCACAGATGTACATGCGGCTTTTTTCGTACCGGATAGATTATTTCCAATTATCGCATTGATCAAAGTGGACTTTCCAGCACTCATAGTAGCTGTAAAAACAATTTCTCGATTATCAGTTTTGATATAATGTCTGATATCAAGCCAACATTGAATCATTTCATTTGTTATCAATGTTTTCTCTGCAAAAGATTCCTTGTCTTCATACATCAAAGATATCATCATATCAATTTTTTTGTGGTATCTCACATGCACATGTCTCTTAAACTCTTCACATATTAAAAGACCTTTTTCTCTATTATCCACCGCAAAAAGCAATAATATATCAAATAAGAACACATATCTGTATGAGAAGAATCTAAATGGCGAAAATCTTGTTTTTAGTATTGCCGATTCTACCCCTTTTGAATATTGCGCTCTTTCAACTGTCCCATCAAAATCATCTTTTCCATAAAGTACCTTATATAGTACCTTCAGTTTTAAGTCAGTGAATTCTTCATTAATGTCATCCGCATATTTATTAACAAGTGCAATATATTTCCTTTTTAGTTCATCTTTTTCTTCATATAAAGGATGTTTAACCATCGGATAATATATTACACTTTTGGTCCATTCATCCATCAAAATCTCCTTGAAATCTATTCGATCATGGTAATATCATCACCCTGACTTTTTATCCACATGTCTATTCCTTTTCCAAATACTTCAGCGCACAAAGTATATACACCATTTGTTTCATCAATAATCTGTGCCGTCGGTAATCTATCCAGAATAGCATCTATGTCAGCACCAGAGTACTTAAATTTCACCTTTTGAAGTTTTCCGCCATACATGAACTGGATGCGTTTTCTGAACTCCCCTTCTTCAAATCTACTACTATAAGGAATGTGAAATCTCTCATCTAACACATCCAATTTCTCAATTCGATCTACCCTATAGATGGTTGGAAAGGAATCATTTAGAACATCAAAATCCTTTTTTACCTCCTCATCATCTATAAATGCCGTCAGATAAAAGTAATATTCCGAAAACATTATGGCCACCGGCTTAAGTTTTCTATGAACAGTCTGCCTGTCCTTTGTCCGATAATAATCCACCTCAATATATCTGGACTCACTTATAGCCTGTCCCAATTCCCACATCTGTTCGGTGAACCTTGTTTTATGTCTGGGCTCCACATAATGGAATTCTTCATTGCTAATCAGATCTTTAACACGTTTCTGATTCACCTGCGGAACACAACAAGTAATGAGCTTATCAAGCATCTCAACCATCTCTGCCTTTGTAAATGCTCTGCTATCAAGCAGAATCTTACAAAGAGCCAATACCTCGCTGTTCTGAAGTCTTATCTTGTATAGCGTCTCCAATCTGTATCCTTTAGCATTCCTATCATATACGATTGAATTAACTACACCGGTGCGATCCGAATCCTCATCCAGAAAATTCCGAATGTGATCTATGTCGCGCTGAATGCTTCGCTCATTTACTCCATATCTCGCTGCTTCCTCTGCCTTATTCACTACATAGCCATCAGATAGTTTGGCATAAATCTGTAATACCCGACTTATCTGATCGCTCTTCATTTCAGCTTCCATTGCTACCTCCCGCGTTATAATCACAGTATAGCAAGCGAGAAGGACATATTATGTCATTCTAACTGTCTTTTTCTTCTTTTTTCCGCCAATTACGATATTTGCCTGTGGTTACTCTGCCGTCAGTTGGTCTTTCAACATCCTTTGGTATTGCCCACTCATGTCCAAATCTCGTAGCCCCAGGTATCCTTCCCTGAGAACAAAGTGTCTGTACTCTTCTTCGAGTGACGCCCCACTTTTCTGCGATTTCTTTAATCGTTAAATACCCTTCAATCATACGTTTCCTTATCTTCCTAAAAATCCTACAGTGGGTATCCGCAATCTACATATGTATATAAAATCACTACTTTATCTTATACCTAACAACGAACTTTGTCAATATTTTTAGTGCTATTCGATAGAGTAAATTTACTGTCAGTTAAGAAAGATTAAACTTCTTCTAATATAATGATTTTTCTTTTATTTTTTGATTGCATAAATAAACCT
>ODAJ012078271.1_pt1 | contig 12363 bp, 15 predicted proteins | sample 1539241 | NCBI WGS metagenome assembly ODAJ01 (sample SAMN02144231, study PRJEB22623) | gut metagenome | biome: sheep rumen | host: Ovis aries | place: New Zealand | reverse complement strand
CTCTATATATATACCATCTCTACCACTTTCAACTACTTCATATTTCGGATCAACCTCTGTGTTGCTTCCCCAATCCGCTGCGTATACCCATAATCCCTTCTCTTCAGGAAAATAGTCAAAGTGTTTATACTTTCTTCCATTACATACTACATAATGTCTTATTTCATATATATATTCTATTATTTCTACCCTCGCTGGTTTTGAATAATATTCATACTCTGTACCACTTAATTCCTCATAACAATCCTCCTCTTTATCATCAATACAAATATAGTAACCATCTGGTTTATCTCTATCCTTTTCATCACCTATATAACCATAATTACTTAAACAACGATCCCTATCTTTATATCCCACATATATTCCAGTTCTTATATCTTTCATAGTTTTATCCACCTTCCTGACTTGATTTTAAATATATATTGTTCTACCATTTCACCATTTACATATTTACTAAGTATTGAACCATCTTTTATCTGTATCCTATCTTTAATCTTCCATTCTGGAATAGTTGTTCCATTTTCTCCTCCTGTATAACCGCTACCTTTAAACGGTTCGGGCTCATTTGCAGTTCCACCATAATGTTCACCATATGGTGTTTTAATTTGTGACATATCTTCAGCATTAGCAATCTCAAATTCCATTTCCCAATGAGTATTACCATCAGCAGAAAAAGGAGTTCCCTCATAATCAAGTCGAAATGTCTCAAACATATCTTTATATTTTTTTATAATCAAACTTTTCTCTTTCATTGTTTTATCCATAAACCAACTCAAGTTTAAATCCTTTTAATTGGTTTTCGATAATAGTTTCAGCAAATTTTTCAGAAACAAAAACATCTCCTCGTGGTAAATCTGATATTTTAAAAATGTTTTTTCCTTTTATAGCTTCCTCTATAAATTCATATTTTTCAAAAAACATTATTCTTTTTCCATCTCTATAAGTTTTATATTTAGACAAATCATAATTAATTGCATCTATAATAGTTAAAACATTTATACCATATAATATTTCATCATTTAGTTGTATTTTTAAAACTTCAATATCATTTGAAATCATTGGATATAAAACCTCATACGCTCGTTTATTTAAAACTGGGATATTAAAACCTGGTGCATCACCATCTTCTAATTCCAAATCATCATCATACACTTTTACACGAGGTACTATCCAACTATTTGATAAGCTTCTACCATCAAACATCTGATAAAAATCTGCATCTACTTTTTCACATAGTTGAATACTTTTAAATTTATTAACATCAAAATCCAACTTATAAATCTTCATTTTATATCCTCCACTAAAATATTCCTGCCAATAATTTTTCTCTTATCATATCTAAAATATCTATATTATATATCTTCAAAATAGCTCTTGCTTCAGCTGCTTTTGGTGATGAACCAGCCACTATATGATGTGCTGCGTTTTTATATGCCGGTTCAGGTTTTCCTGATGACAATAGATTTTCTCTCAACTTTTTCGAACTTGCATTGGTACCACATCCGCCTCCAAGAACACTCTTTGCTTCATCAACGCATTGATTAGATTTTATCATACTAAATGCATCATCACCATATTTTTGAATCAACTTTTTACCATCATCACCATATGATTCAATTAAGTCTGCTACATCTTTTCTAGAGTTATTTCCATACTCTCCAGCACCTTCTTCAGGTTTTCCTGTATTTGTATCTCCTCCTACATTTTCACCTAATAGTTTAGATTTTCTTTCATTTATAAAAATCTAAACATATATACAAAAAAACTGCAGCAAATGACTTTATCATCTACTGCAAGTTTTATAACTAATTATCTTTTGTTTCTTCAAACCACCATGGTTCATCGATCAAATATATTTCTTCACTTAAAACTTCTTCAATATCTTCATTTATATATTTATCTTTATCAAGATATGTTTTAGTTTCATATAGTGTTACTTCATCTATAGGAACTTTTAATATCCATTCCCCTCTTGCTACCATAATTACATCATATTTCGAATCATAACTATTTCTATCCTTTTCATAAATACTTAATTCTACAATCCCTTCATCAGGGAAAACCCAGTAACCATTATATTTTTTCCTTGAAAAATCAAAAAATGTTTTATTTCATACATCCATTCTATTTCATAAGATTTAACCGGACGTATATAATGAGCATATTCCGTTCCTCCAAATCGTTCAATACATGTTTCATCCATTTTTTCTCCTATTTCACATCTTATATAAAACCCATACGGTATTTCTCCTGTGACGTCCTTAATATTACTTAAATACCTAATTTCATCTTTATATCCCACATATAACCCAGACTCTATATATTTCAAAATTTTATCCTCCGCATTTTTAATTCGATGTCATCACCTCAAACATCTTTTATAAACCATCTACTAGTTAACAACAATTGCTATACGTGAACACTACATTTTCTCTACATTATAGCACAAAGCGTTCATGATTTCTTACAAGTATTTAGGAGAAAAATACTCCTTTAAAAAATGAATGTTGTGAATACAAAAGTGGTAAATATCTAATTTTTTTAAAAAGATGCAACAGTTTGCATCTTTTTTTGCACTTATATATAGAATCCCCAATAGCATTTGCTAATCATTTTATATTTTTTTGTAAAGGAGATTTACCATGAAAAAACAATTAACAATTATTCCGCTTTTAATGGTAACCATACTTGCTACATCCTGTAGTTCAAAAAAACATAATTTTCATCAGGTTAAAAAGGTGCCAATTACAAACACTACAGTACAAGAGACTACAACCGAAGTTGTATATGACCAATTATTTTATGATTCTGAAAAGAACGTTGAATTTACATTATTTAGAAGTGGTGATTCATATTTTCTTTGCAGAGATAATAATTCTACCGACAACACGAATAAAGATGGTGAAGTTATTACCACAGATTGGAATCGTGTGGAATGGGAAATCCCTGAAGAAATCAAAATAAAAGATTTCGAATTTCTTCATGTTAAAGCCGACCTCACAATATTAAACGGTGGAGAAGCTGGTTACCTTAACGATCCAGTAATTGATAAAGTATACGAGCAAAAAGCTATGACCTATGATGAAGCGATGAAAAAGAAAATAATAGATAAATATGATTGTTCAACAAAATACTTCACTGGTCCAAGGATTTATGAAAACAACGGCGACTCTTTCGTAATAGTATACTCAAATTATAAAAATTACCGTTTATACAAGAATGAAAAATTTATGAATAATTACGCAACCGCATACGATGCAAATGAAGCTATGAGTTCAGCAAGAATAAAAGAATAAAGAAAAAGAAAAACTAAATTGTAATGAAAAAATTTATAACTTATTGTAGACAGAAAGGAACGAAAAAAATGAGAAAGAAAAGTTTATTATTAAACGCAATGTTAATATCCGCACTACTTTCAGGCTCATGCGGATCTAAAACAATCACCAGAACATCTAAGGAGCCTACTACTATTACATCGGAACAAAACACAAATAGAAATGCTAATAAGCCGATACAAACTGAGCCTACAAAAATCAGGGAAGTTAAGAATGCATTTGCTCCAAAAAGCATATCTTCATCCTTTGATAACCTATTTTTAAATACACTTCCAGATAACGCAGGTTCTGAAAATGTTCTTATATCACCATTTTCTGTAATCATGGATTTTGGTATGTTGGAAAACGGAGCTGAAGGTGGCACCCTAGAAGAACTAGAAAAGTATTTAAATGGTGGCATGCCTCTTTCAGAACTTAATAAACTTATGGAAACTATGCGTACTTCCATGATGAATAGCAAGGATGTCGATTGGAATGTAGCAAATGCCATCTGGTTAAACAAAAACAAGACTTCAGGCCTTAATAAAGATTACCAGAAACTTGTTAAGAACATTTATAATTCAGAAGTTAATCTTGTTCCATATTCAAATGAAACTGTTGATGAAATTAATGAATGGGTAAACAAGGAAACATCAGGCATGATTCCTAAGCTACTTAATAACGTTAATCCAACTGACTTTATGCATCTTATTAATGCCATCGCTTTTAAAGGAGACTGGGACGAAGAATTTGAAAAGGATAATACCGAAAAAAATACAATATTTAATAATCTTGATGGAACAACTTCTAAAGTAGATATGATGCACTGTGAATTAGATTCTTATATCAAAACTGATGATTTACTTGGTTTTACTAAAGACTTCAAGGGTGGAAAGTATAAATTCTTTGCTTTACAAGCTAACGATAATCTAACTCCTAAAGAAATCATAGAAAAAACCAAGAAAGACGGTACATCAATATCAGATATTATTTCACAGAACACAGTTGATGCTCCAGCTTACATCGGACTACCAAAATTTAATATTGATTTTGGTATCAAATTAAATGAATCCCTTAACAATATGGGAATATACAAATCATTTTTACCTAGAGCCGAATTTACTAAAATTTGTGATGGTAATGATCCTTACATTAACGAAGTAGTTCACAAAACTCATTTTGAGATTTCAGAAACAGGTGTTAAGGCTGCAGCTGCTACTTCAATTTCCTTGTGTGAAAATGTGGTAATTGCAGACTCCACACCAATAACTATTACTATGAATAAACCATTTGTATATGGTATATTAGATGAAGAAAGCAAATTACCAGTATTTATCGGCGAAATGCATACATTTGCTGGGCAGAAATAATTTATAAAGAATACACGAAAGAAAGGAAACACTATGAAGAAGAAAAATTTATTATTAAGTGCTGCACTAATTTCTGCTTTAATGTTAAGTTCATGCGGAGGCAAAACCGGCACAACTACAACTAATTCTAACGAAACAACAACTATTACTAATGAAACAACAACTATTACTAATGAGACTCCTACTAATAGTAATCCAGAGACACCAAGCAATACATCTACTAATCCGGAGGAACCTAATAATCCTGATCTTGTAGCTTCTACCTCACTTTCAAATAGTTTTAATAACATTTTTTATAAAACTCTTGAAAACGAAGTGGATAAAAATAACAATGTTTTAGTTTCTCCATTTTCAATTGTTATGGATTTTGGCATGCTTGAAAACGGAGCTAAAGGATCTACAAAAGAACAAATGGAAACTTATTTAAATGGTGGCATGAGCGTCGAAGATTTAAATGAGTATATGAAAACCTTAAAAGACAAGATGATGAACTCAAAAGAATTAGAATGGAATGTTGCAAACTCAATTTGGTTTAATGAATCACAGATTAGTGATGTCAGTAATGATGTAAAGGAAATCGTAAAAAAATATTATGATTCTGAAATTAATAAGAGACCTTATAATAACGATACATTAAAAGAAATCAATGAATGGGTAAAGAAAAACACTAACGACATGATTCCAGTAATCCTTGATAAGCTTAATCCTTCTGACGTTATGCATCTAATTAACGCAGTTGCTTTTGAAGGTGATTGGTATGTTAAATTTGATGAACATGATACCACTAAAAATGCTCCATTTAAAAATCTTGATGGTAGCACAACTAACGTTGACATGCTTCACTCTATGAATGCTGGATATTTTTCAAGTAATGATTATATCGGATTTACAAAAGCATTTGCTGATCAAAATTATAGTTTCTTTGCCATGAAATCTCAGAAAGGTTTATCACCTTTAGAGATGATGAAAAAGATGAAAGATGACAATGAAGATATTTCAACAATCATGACCAAATACGGAATCGATGGTATGGCTAATATTGGTCTTCCTAAGTTTGAACTTGATTATGATACAGTTTTAAATAAAACACTTATGGATATGGGAGTAACTAATGCATTCTCACCTTCAGCTGATTTTAGCAAGCTTGCAGATTCTAAAGATCCTTTATACATAAGCAAGGTAATTCACAAGACTCACTTTGAGCTATCCGAGACAGGTGTTAAAGCTGCTGCTGCAACTTCGATTGCCATGACTAAGGGAGCTATGATAAAACCTAAATTGGATGTTGAAATCAATATGGATGAACCTTTCATCTATGGTATTTACGATAACAAAAATGGGCTTCCAATCTTTATTGGATGTATCAATAATTTCAAATAGAACCACTTAATACGTAAAAAAGCCTGCTAATAAAAGAATTGTTCTTTTGTTAGCAGGTTTTTTATAATTATTTATTTTCACGATCAAGTCTTTCAACAAATGCCTCAATTTTCGATAATGCTTTCTTTAAATCAGCAAGTGAATATGCATATGATATTCTAAGGAATCCTTCACCACAATCACCGAAAGCTGTTCCAGGAACAACGGCAACCTTTTCTTCCATCAAAAGTCTTGTAGCAAATTCCTCCGAAGTTAATCCAAATCTCTTAATGCTTGGGAATACATAGAACGCACCAAATGGTTCAAAACAATCAAGTCCCATCTTCTTAAATGAATGCATTAAGAATCTTCTTCTTTGATCATAACTCTCTCTCATGTCTGCAACATCCTTATCTCCGTTACGAAGTGCTTCGATAGCTGCATACTGAGAAGTTGTTGGAGCACACATAATAGCAAATTGGTGAATCTTTAACATTTGCTCAATAATCTGTGTTGGACCAGCTGCATAACCAAGTCTCCAACCAGTCATAGCATACGACTTAGAAAAACCATTAATAACAATTGTACGCTCTGCCATACCAGGCATTCTTGCAATTGATGTATGCTCTCCCTTATATGTAAGCTCTGAGTAAATTTCATCTGATAAAACAAAGATGTCTTTTTCAACGCAAACCTCAGCAATTGCTCTAAGGTCATCCTCTTCCATAATTGCACCTGTTGGATTATTAGGGAACGGTAAAATCAAAATCTTTGTCTTGTCTGTAATATGTTCAAGTAATTCTTCTTTAGTTAAACGGAATTCATTCTCTTCTTTTAAGTTAATAATAACTGGAACACCATCAGCTAAAACTGTACATGGTTCGTATGAAACATAACTAGGCTGGGGAATTAAAACCTCGTCACCTGGATCTAACATACTTCTAAGAGCAATATCAATTGCCTCACTACCACCAACAGTTACAATAACCTGATGATTAGGATCATATTTAACCCCTATTCTTCTTAAAAGATAATGACTAATTTCTTTTCTTAATTCTTTAAGTCCAGTATTAGATGTATAAAATGTCTTACCTGATTCTAATGAGAAGATACCCTCCTCTCTTATATGCCATGGAGTATCAAAATCTGGCTCACCTACGCCAAGTGAAATTGCATCGTCCATTTCATTAACTATATCAAAAAACTTTCTAATACCTGATGGCTTAATATCTACTATTTTTGTTGATAGTGGATTTCTCATGGTGTAACATGTATCCTTTCATCTTTTCCTTTGTCCGGAAGCACTGTTCCGCTTTCTTTATACTTCTTTAATACGAAGTGTGTGGCTGTACTAAGTACAGTATCAAGTGGCGCTAACTTATGCGCGACAAATGAGGCGACTTGCTTCATAGTCTTTCCTTCGATGATAACTGTAAAGTCAAAACCACCTGACATAAGGTATAATGAACTAACTTCATCATAATTGATAATTCTCTCAGCGATTTTGTCAAAACCAAGTCCACGCTGTGGAGTAACTTTTACCTCTATAAGCGCAATAACTTTTTCCTTGCTAGTATTATCCCAATTAATCATTGTATAATATCCGCATATGATATTCTCTTTTTCCATCTGAGCTATTTCATTCGCCGCTTCTTCTTCACTTATTCCAAGTAAAACGGCAAGTTCTGCTAAATCAATACGGCTATTCTTTTCAATAAGATTTAATATCTTCTCTCTCATATAAAAGCCCCTTTCAGTGTATATTCTTTAAAACGTCACCTTTAAAAGGTTCAACATATTTTTTCTCATCATCTATCATAATGATTTTATCGTTATTCTTACTTAGTTTTCCAATAATACTAACTGGAATTCCTTTATCTTCCAATCTACTAATATATTCATCAGGATTACTTGTAGCAAATACCACACTTCCGGCGGATCTCATCATATATGGATTTACATCCATTATATTACAAGCTTCCACAGTCTCCTGTCTTATTGGAATTTTCTTAAGGTCAACTTCAAATCCGCAATTTAAAGAAGATGCAAGATTTGAAAGTCCTTCATAGATACCACCAGTTCCCAAATTATCAATATAGAATAAGTTTATCCTATTATTTATCCTATTATCAGCAAATTCTTTATTTTCCAAATCAATATTAACTTTTATTTCATTTTTGAAAACTTCTACAATACTCTCAACATGATCGCTAACATTAATCCAGGATTTAAATTTCTCATAGGAAGTATCTAAAGAATTTCCAAGAACTTCATGAATCTTTTCTTTGAAATTTTCAAACAAATAAGCAGTACCTTCAATACCTGTATATGCAGTCATTAATATATAAATATCTTCGCTATCAATTCTTGATTTAACTTCTTTTTTGTTCTTTAACAATATAGCCTTCAAATCATTTGCTCGACCAAAATCTATATTATCTGCAAAATCATCACTCTGATTTTTTAGGACTTCATCATAAAATACCGTAAAACTTACAATTACATCTGTTACCTTATCGGATACAATTGTACTTCCTCCACTTATCTGTAAATCATTCTCCTTAGCAAGCCCATCACAAAGTCTCGCTATATCCTTTAACTTTTCTTCATCATATTCCTTAGGTAGAGTAATGGCAACAGAAACCTTATTAGGCTTTCTGCATAAACTAACCCACGCACTGTTAACCGCTTTAGCATATGCATACTCGATTTCATCAACACCTTCAGCTATCTTAGTAGCAGATGTGCCTATTACATCCATATTCTTTAATATGCTTCTATTTATTATGCTTTCTTTGACTTTCCCTAAAGAATTTATATTCATAAAATAATCTTTCCAACGTATACTAAAATAAACGTTATTCTATTACACCTGGACCTTCTTGTTCCCGTCTTGAAGTAGTTGATTCTGACTGTCTAGGTGTAGTTGATTCTGACTGTGCAGGTGTTGTAGACTCTCCATTAGCCTTTGTACTTGAAGATTCCTGAGAACCATCAGAAGATTCTCCGTCCTTCTTAGTCTCATCCTTCTTCTTAGTAGTCTTTTCCTTCTTAGCAGTACCAACAATCTTTTCAGTCGGAGTTGCCTTATATGTACTAGTATTTATTAAAATCTTATCTTCAAGCTGTCCATCAATAAATACATACTTCCAAAGTTTAGCAACATATCCTGTATAACCTGCAGTAACTATCTCTTCGTACCCTTCTGGTTTTGTATTATCCTTAGTAATTTTAACCTCAGGTTCCTTCTTACTAACTGTTTCAGATTCAAATTCCAATGTACGATTTGCTGGTCTTGTTTCATGACCATATACATTAAACTTAATACTTCCACCCCAACTAAAGATACCTTCTATGTATAACGGAGCATCTGTATCATTCTTAAACTTCAAATCCTTATAATCACCAGTAATTGCTGCATCAGCCGCAAGCGGAACATAATTAACAGTCATAGAGTGATTAAGTCTTTCTGTTATTTCTACCTCCGCACGAAGAAGTGCATTATAAAGTGTAGTTGATACCTGGCAAATACCACCACCAATATCTGTTGAAACTTCACCATTAATAAACGCACCAGCTTCATAATATCCATTCTCCGCCGTAAATGGCAAAAACATCTCATTACATGATATCTCATCACCTGGATATAATACTAAGCCATCAAGCTTCTTACATCCATTTTCTATATTTTTATTTCTGTTTTCTGTTGTTGTGGAAACAGAGAAAGTTGTTGTATAACTACCTAACGGTTCATCTGAAACTTTTTCACAATCTTCAGATGTAACCTGTGCTTTCTCCTCAGTAGTAGGAAGCTTAACAAGTCCAACACTATCAGTTGCCCAGTCTTCCTTCATGTAATCATAAAGAACTTTTGAAGCTTCATCCTTATCAATTACATAACCATTCTTTTCAGGAATAACCTTAAAGCCATTATCTGTAAGTTCAAGCGAAGCATTTTTCGCTGTTGAACCAAATTCTTCAATTACCTTTTCAAGTCCACTCTCAAGCATATTCTTCTTAACTTCCATTTCAACAGAATATACCTTGTTTCCATGTTCAAGATCCCTATTCGCCTTATATCTAGCAACAATATTACCAGACTGACCATAAGAAACCGCATCATCAACAACTTCCTTGTTAGCCCACTTATATCCAAGTTCAGACGCTTGAACAGAAACTTTTTCAGAACCTATGGCTAATGTAACTTTCTGATCTGAAATACTTTCAACATAACTTTTAACTGCACGCTTTGCATCAGCCTCCGTCATGTTTGCAATATCAATGTTTTCAATATATACGCCCTTTAAAGCCTTCTGGCTTTCATTGGCATATGTCTTACTTGAAAACACACAAAAAACAGAAGCCATTGCAAAAAGACATGCAATGTGCTTTCTATTAAATTTCATTTTCTTTCTCCTAATAAAGTCCTGGTAACGCTAAAGTAACTACCATAGCAAGTACTAAAATAATAACTATAATAGCTGAAAATCTTTGTCTTGTTTTTGGATTGTTAAAATTAATCATACTATCCCTCATTTCCTAAATGTATTTTATTCATCACATTTATGTAAATCTATTTTTTCAGTAAATTATATTATAACACAATTAATTCCCATATAAAATATTAAAATATTACCATTTTCGGCCGTATTGGCTTAAAATTTTGTCGATTTTTCTCGATGCTTCGCTCTTACTAAGGGTTTCAACATCAAAATCCATCTCCAATTCATGCATATTACAAAGGTCAATTAAATACTTCTTCTGCGCATTTGTTATAGGCGACTGCTTCTTAGGCTTATACGCATACACATATGGAGCAAATGCCTTCTCATCACTACTAGCACTCTGATAATCACATAATCCATTCTGCTCATCAGCCATTTTAAGGTAAATCATACCAGCCGCCTTCGCATCATCAAACGCTCTATGATGATTTTCAAGTTCCACACCTAAGTATTTAGATAAATGATTTAATCTTCTACTTTCAAGGAAAGGATATCTCTTTCTTGAAATCTTAACAGTATCTATAACTAAGTTATCAATGATTAATGATGCATTTGCTGCATTTTGCTTTAGGAATGAATAATCAAATGTAATATTATGTCCCAAAAGCGGATAATCTTCAATAAATTCAACAAAATCAACCATTACATCATTAATATTTCTCTTTCCATCGACATCTTTCTGTGTAATTCCAGTTAGATTTGTAATAAGTGGCGGAATCAAAACTCCTGGATCTATAAGTTCACTAAACTCCTCAACCACTTTTCCATCAACTATCTTAACCGCACCAATTTCAATTATTTTATCCCTTGTTACGGCAACTCCCGTTGTTTCTATGTCAACTGCGACAAAATCACATACTTTCATTTTTCTTTTTGCCTTTCAAATATTTTAAATACTTTGTGGTACTAGATTATCTCATATCACTATAATGCCAGTGTGTTCAGCCAAAACCTACATTTGCACTGCCCTCGAGCCAATTCTAGAAACAGATTTTAAACTTCACAAGACGGACAATACTCCTTCAAAAAACATTCACTGCACTTAGGTCTTCTTGCGATACAAATCTGTCTACCCAAGGTTATAATTTGCATATTGTATAAAATCCAATGGTCCTTTGGTAAAACTTTCATTAAGTCATATTCTATCTTCACAGGATCACTTTCCTTTGTAAACCCAAATTTGTTTGAAATTCGTTTTACGTGAGTATCCACAACTATGCTTGGATCATCATAAAGATTTCCACGAATAACATTCGCAGTCTTTCTGCCAACACCTGCAAGTGATGTTAACTCTTCAATTGTAGAAGGAACTTTCCCATCAAACCTATTGAGCAAATCATTCGCACAGCTTATAATGTTCTTTGCTTTGTTTCTGTAAAAGCCAATTGAATATATTTTTCTTTCAAGTTCCTCAGGCATAAAGTTTGCCCAATCACTTAACTTATCATACTTTTCATAAAGCGGTACTGCCACCTGATTAACTCTGTCATCAGTACACTGAGCACTTAAAATAACAGAAAAAAGCAATTGCCAGTCTGTATTATACTTAAGATAACATATAACATCCGTACCATAGTTTTTATCAAGAAGTTCAAGTATTTCTGATACATTTTTATTACCAGTAAACTTCTTTGACTTTTTAGATATTAAAGTTTTACTGCTCTCTTTATTATACTTTACTTTATTATTCACTTTTTTATCACTCATCTTATAATCTTTTTAATTTTATTATCCATCTACCAAATTTTAGCCTCTCCATCAGGAGAGGCTAAATTAAGATTTATTCACTTACGATAGTTAGTATCATTTTAATAC
>ODAJ011978795.1_pt1 | contig 12368 bp, 22 predicted proteins | sample 1539241 | NCBI WGS metagenome assembly ODAJ01 (sample SAMN02144231, study PRJEB22623) | gut metagenome | biome: sheep rumen | host: Ovis aries | place: New Zealand | reverse complement strand
AGATGAAAATCCAGAAGATATTAAAGTTGAACCAGTAGATGAAAATCCAGAAGATATTAAAGTTGAACCAATAGATGAAAATCCAGAAGATATTAAAGTTGAACCAATAGATGAAAATCCAGAAGATATTAAAGCTGAACCAATAGATGAAAATCCAAAAGATATTAAAGCTGAATCAGTAGATGAAAACCCAGAAGATATAGATTTAAAAGAAAAAGTAGAAAAAGCATATGTAATACCTTCAGTAGATAGTATCTTAAAAGAATTTGAATCATTACCACAACCAACAGAAGAAGAAAAAATTCAAATGGAAGATGAATTAGATAAAATTCTTTTAGAAAATGATTCAAATGAAAATAAAGAAATAAAAGAAGAACCAAAAGAAGATAATAAGAATGAAGAACAACAAGAAGATAAAAAAGAACAAGATGCTAAAAACATGGAACAACAAGAAAAAGAATTAATATCAAAAATATTAGATGCTTTAGACGAATTAAAACAGGAAAAAGAAAGATTAAAACAAGAAAAAGAAAGATTAGTACAAGAACTAAATAAACAAATAGAAAAAAATAAACAAATAGAAGATTTATATAAAACAAAAATTAATGAGTTAAAGAGTATATTAGAAGAAACAAAAAATGAATTAATAAATCAAAGTAAAAAAAATGAACAACAAACACAAATTACTCCAACAGTACAACAAACAGTTACAACAACACAAGTGGTAACAACTGCACAAGTGGTAACAACAGTAAATCAAAATACAGATGAATTAAGAGAAAAAAGAAGAAAAGAATATTATGATAATTATTCAATGAATAGCGGAAAATTAGATCAACTAGAAAATCAAGGATACTATACATCCGCAGGACAAAGAAGAAAATAAATTAGCACTTAACACTTGACAGTGCTAATTTTTTGTGTTACAATTTATTCGTAAGATGATTTGAGTGTATCTTATGTGTATAAAAAAATAATTATACACCATAATAATCGAAGGAGGGATAACATACTATGTTACCAAGAATAAGTAAATTTGATGTTTTTGATGATATGTTCGATGATCGTTTTTTTAATAAGAAAGAAATGCAATTAATGAAAACAGATATAAAAGAAACAAATGAAAATTACATTCTAGAAATGGATTTACCAGGATACAACAAAGAAAATATTGCAATTGAACTTAATGATGGATATTTAACAGTTACTGCTGAAATATCAAATGATATTGATGAAAGTGATGAAGAAGCAAATTATATCCACAAAGAAAGATATAGTGGAAAATGTTCAAGAAGCTTTTATGTTGGAGAAAATATAAAAGAAGAAGATATAAATGCTTCATTTAAAAATGGTATATTAAACATTATTGTACCAAAAGAAGAAAAAGTTGAACGTACCAAAAAACAAATAGAAATAAGTGATTAATAGTTTTGCACACACCCTGTGCAAAACTTTTTTTTATATAAAAATAAAAATAATTTGAAAATTTAAAATAATTATGATATTATTATTTAAGATGGTAGAAAGTATAGAAAAAATACCTAAAAGAATAAAAAGGAAAGAGGGAGTATTATGACTTGCCCAAATTGTGGAACAATTACAGAAGAAAATGAAAATAAATGCCCAAACTGTGGATATGAAAGTCAACAAGAAAATGTAGATTATAACCAAAATGTAGATTATAGCCAAAATATGGATTATACAAATTTTAATACTGTGCAAGAAAATTATTATAGTTCAGAAGATGAAGATATCGATTATGAAACTGATGAGACAGAAGAATCAAATAATGATTTTGCTCCAGAACAACTTAATCTTAATAATATAGAGGAACCTCAAAATGATTATGATATGGTTTCAAATATAAAAATAATCGATCCAGAAGTAACTAATGAAGAAAATAATAATCCAATGTTTAATAGTAATGAAGAAATAAATGGTTCAATAAATAAAGATGAAATAAATGAATTAAAAATAGAAAATATAACTAATGAACCAAAAATAGAAGAGCAAACAGTAGAGTTATCTAATCCAATAGAAGAAACAAATAAATTAGAAGAATTAAACAGAGTAGAAGAAACAAATTCATTAGATACAAACAATATTGGCTTAACACCACAATTAGATCTAAATGATGAAGAGTTAGATAATAAAGAATTATCTCGTCAATTAAATGATCCAAAAGAAAGCAATAAAGGAACATTAATAATAATAGTTATAGTAATTCTATTAATTATCGGTGCATTAGTATATATAGGATTCTTTATGAAACCTGAAGATTCGAAGAAAGCTAATGATCAAACAACAACAACAACTACAACAACAACAGTGACAGCAAACGTTCCTACAGAAAATGATGAAGTAATAAAAATAGTTGATAAATATTATAAATTGCCAGGTTCATATAAAATCGATGATCAAAAAAATAATACATATTTCGTTCTAAATGATGGAACAAGAAAAATAGCTTTTTCATTGTTTGAAAATGATGGAAAAAGATCATATGAAATATGGAAAAATGATTTAACAAAATTTCAAAATGAAATAAAGACAATTTATGGAAATGAAGTAGTTGTTTCAATACCAACTACTGAACAAATAAATGGTATTGAAATAATATATTCAACAATTTCAAATGGAGATAATAAAGCGTTATTTTTTGCATGCAATACAATGTATCAATCATATATAACAGGAATAACATCAACAAAAAATAATATAATAGATAAAAAAGGACTAGAAGATTTTGTACAAATTTTCTACAATGAAACACAAAATACAACCAAAACTAATGATACACCAACTGCTTATGAAAAAGAATTAAAGAAATATGATATAAAATATTAAAGTAAAGAAATAGATCTTTACTTTTTTTATTTAGAAAAAAAATTAAAAAAAGTATAAAAAACTATTGATTTTCCTTTTATTTTCCTATATAATTATGAATGTGTGGCATGCGAAGATGTGTGAGGTTGCTGAAACGCCAGGTTAAGTTGTTAATAAATTTAAAATGAAATTTCAGGTTTTTACACGGAGCAAGTCTATACATTGATATAGGCGAAGGGAGGATACAATATGTCAAGTACAAAAGTACGTATTAAAGCAAAAGCATTTGATCACAAAAGTTTAGACCAAGCTTGCGCTAAAATAGTTGATACTGTAAAGAGAACTGGTGGTACAGTAAGTGGACCAATTCCATTACCAACAGAAATCGAAAAAGTAACTATTTTAAGAGCTGTTCACAAATACAAAGATTCACGTGAACAATTCGAAAAAAGAACACACAAAAGACTTATTGATATCAGCAATCCAAGTAAGGAAACAGTAGATGCATTACAACATCTAGATATTCCAAGCGGTGTTGATATTCAAATCAAATTATAATTATAGGAGGAACAAAGTATGAAAGGAATCTTAGGTCGTAAAATTGGAATGACTCAAGTATTTACAAAATCTGGTAAATTGATTCCTGTAACTGTTGTTAGTGTTGAACCAAATATCGTAACACAAATCAAAACTAAAGAAAACGACGGTTATGAAGCAATTCAATTAGGATTTGATACAAAGAGGGAAAAGTTAGCGACAAAGGCTTCTATTGGACATACCAATAAAGCCAATACTACACCTAAGCGCTTCTTTAAAGAAATTAAAGGTGTAGATATCAGTAATTATACTTTAGGACAAGAAATTAAAGCAGATATATTTACTGAAGGAGAAATAGTAGACGTAACAGGAACTACTAAAGGAAAAGGTTTCCAAGGTGTTATTAAACGTCATGGACAAAACAGAGGGCCTATGGGACATGGTTCACATTATCACAGAAGACCTGGATCAATGGGAACAATGAGACCAATGCGTGTTTTCAAAGGTAAAAAATTACCAGGACACATGGGTGTAAACACAGTAACAATTCAAAACTTAGAAATTGTTGGAGTAGATTTAGAAAATAATGTAATTTTAATCAAAGGAAATGTACCTGGAGCTAATAAATCATTAGTAATTATTAAAACTTCAGTTAAAAATCCTGGAAAAGTAAACGCAGCTGAAGAATTAATATCTTATAATGAAACACCTGCAGAAACTTCTGTTGAAACAAACGAAGAAGCTCAAACTTCTGAAGAATAATAGGAGGAATATAATATGAGTAAAATAGCTGTATTAAATATTAAAGGTGAAAAAGTAAAAGATATTACATTAAATAAAGAAATATTTGGTATTGAACCAAACGATGCTGTATTATACGATGCAATTACATTAACTAGAAATGCTCAAAGACAAGGAACTGCTGACACTAAAACAAGAAGTGAAGTAAGCGGTGGAGGAAAAAAACCATGGAGACAAAAAGGAACTGGTCGTGCTCGTCAAGGTAGTACAAGAGCTCCACATTGGTATCATGGTGGTGTAGTATTTGGACCACATCCAGATAGAAACTACACTAAGAAAATGAATAAAAAGGAAAGAGTTTTAGCACTTAAATCAGCTTTATCTTATAAATTAATTGATTCTGAATTAATCGTTTTAGATAAATTAGTTATGGATAGTGCAAAAACAAAAGATGCAATTAAAATCTTAACTAACTTAAAAGTTGAAAATGAAAAAACATTAATCGTTGTTGATAAGTTAGAAGAAAATTTAGTTTTAGCTACACGCAATCTTGCAAACGTAATTTTACTTCAAACTGATGAAATCAACACATTAGATTTAATCGCTTCAGACAGATTATTAATCACAGAAGAAGCAGTAAAAAAATTAGAGGAGGTGCTAGCTTAATATGAATAATTATAGAGATATCATTAAAGCACCAATTATTACTGAAAAATCTGCAGCTTTAAGAGAAAACAATATGTATGTATTTAGCGTTGACGTTAAAGCAAACAAAACTCAAATTAAAACTGCAATTGAAAAAATCTTCAACGTAAAAGTTGAAAGCGTAAATACAATTAACGTAAAACCTAAGAAAAAAAGAGTTGGACGTTATGTTGGAAAAACAAATAAAGTTAAAAAAGCAATCGTTAAATTACAAAAGGATAGTTCAATCGAACTAGACTAACTCTAAAGGAGGAAAATTATGCCAGTAAAAATATATAAATCAATGACTAATGGTCAAAGAGCAAAATCAACATTGATTAATGATGAAATTACAACATCTACTCCTGAAAAATCATTAGTTGTTACATTAAAGAAAAATGGTGGTCGTAACAATCAAGGAAGAATTACTGTTAGACATCAAGGCGGCGGAGAAAAAAGAAAATACCGTATCATCGATTTCAAAAGAACTAAAGATGGTGTTGTTGGAACAGTTGCTACAATTGAATACGATCCAAATAGATCTGCTAACATTGCTTTAATAAATTATGCTGATGGAGAAAAAAGATATATTATCGCTCCAAAAGGATTAAAAGTTGGAATGAAAGTTGAAAGTGGAGAAAACGTTGACATAAAAGTTGGAAATGCATTACCACTTGCAAATATTCCAGAAGGTACATTAGTACACAACGTTGAACTAAAAGCTGGAAAAGGTGGCCAAATGGCTCGTTCAGCTGGATCAAGTGTTCAAATTCTAGGACGTGAAGGAAAATATACATTACTTCGTTTAGGTAGTGGAGAAGTACGTAAAGTATTAAGTACTTGTAGAGCTACAATTGGTGAAGTAGGAAATGCTGATTACGAACTTGTTAGATTAGGAAAAGCAGGTCGTAAAAGACATATGGGTATAAGACCAACAGTTCGTGGTTCTGTTATGAACCCTAACGATCACCCACATGGTGGTGGAGAAGGACGTGCTCCAATCGGTCGTAAAGGTCCTGTTACTCCATGGGGTAAACCAGCATTAGGATACAAGACACGTGACAAGAAAAAAGCTTCAGATAAGTTAATTGTTCGTCGTCGTAAAAAATAAGGGAAAGGATGATTGAAATTGGGTAGAAGTATTAAAAAAGGTCCATATGCAGAAGAAAGCTTAATGAAAAAAGTAGAAGCTGTAAATGCATCTGGAAAAAAAGAAGTTATTAAAACATGGTCTCGTCGCTCAACAATCTTCCCTGATTTTGTTGGTCATACATTTGCAGTACATAATGGAAAAGAATTTATTCCAGTATATGTAACAGATGATATGGTTGGTCATAAATTAGGTGAATTCGCACCAACACGTAAATTTGGTGGACATGGCGATGAAAAAACTAAATAATTAGAATAACCAGGAAGGAGGACTAAAATGGAAGCAAGAGCAATTGCAAAAAATGTAAGAATTGCGCCTCGTAAATCACGCTTATCTATAGATTTAATTAGAAATAAAAGCGTAATTGAAGCTGATACCATTTTGGCAAATATAAATAAAGAATCTGCAAGAGTTATAAGAAAAGTATTAACATCTGCAGTAGCAAATGCTGAAAACAATTTAGGATTAAATAAAGCTAATCTATATGTTAAAGAAGCATTTATAAATGAAGGCCAAACTTTAAAAAGAATGAAATTTGGTTCTCGTGGACGTATTGATCCTATTAAAAAGAGATCAAGTCATATAACAATTATTGTAAGTGAAAAAAACTAAAAGAAAGGTGGTAAACTGATGGGTCAAAAAGTTAGTCCAATAGGACTTAGAATTGGCATCAACAAAACTTGGGAATCTAAGTGGTATGCTGATAATAAAGATTTTGCTAAATACTTAAATAATGACGTAAAAATTCGTAAATTTTTATTAAATAAATTAAAAGACGCAGCAGTTTCAAGTATTCTTATTGAAAGAAATGCTAAGAAAACTAATGTAATCATCAATACTGCAAAACCTGGTGTTGTAATCGGTCACGGTGGAGATGAAATTGAAAAACTTAAAAACGAATTATCAAAACTAGTAAAAGAAGATATACAAATTTCAATTATGGAAATTAAAAATCCAGATTTAGATGCTAACTTAGTAGCTGAACAAATCGCACATCAAATTGAAAATCGTGTATCATTCAGAATAGCTCAAAAAAGAGCAATTAGAAATACAATTAAAGCAGGAGCAAAAGGAATTAAAACTTCAGTTTCTGGTCGTTTAGGAGGAGCAGATATGGCTCGTACTGAAGGATATACTGAAGGAAATATTCCACTTCATACTTTGAGAGCTAATATAGATTATTCACATAAAGAAGCTAATACAACTTATGGAAAAATTGGTGTAAAAGTATGGATTTATAAAGGAGAAATCCTTCCTGAAGCAAAAAATAAGGGAGGTAATAGCGATGGCAGTCATTCCAAAAAGAACTAAATATAGAAGACCTCATAGATTAAGATATGATGGTGTAGCTAAAGGAAATAAAACTTTATCATTTGGTGAATATGGATTAATGGCAATGGAAGGTGCTTGGATTACTCAACAACAAATCGAAGCAGCACGTATTGCTATGACACGTTACATGAAACGTGGAGGAAAAGTTTGGATAAATATTTTCCCACACTTATCATTAACTAGAATACCTTTGGAAACTCGTATGGGTAAAGGTAAAGGACAACCAGAATTATGGGTTGCTGTTGTTAAAAAAGGAAAAATTATGTTTGAAATTGGAGGAGTAGATGAAGCAACTGCTCGTGAAGCATTAAGACTTGCTATGCATAAACTTCCAATTAAATGTAAATTTGTAGCAAAAGAAAGTGGTGAAGCTAGTGAAAAATAGTGAAATTAGAGAATTAACAAATGAACAAATACTAGCTAAGATAGATGAGTATAAAGAAGAATTATTTAATTTACGTTTAAGCCAAGCTACTGGAAATCTTGAAAAGCCATCAAGAATACATGAATTAAGAAAAAACGTTGCACGTATGAAAACTATCTTACGTGAAAGAGAATTAAGTAATAAGGAGGCTTAGTATGGAAGAAAAGAGAAAACGTGAATTAATAGGTAAAGTTGTAAGCGACAAAAGTGACAAAACTATCACAGTATTAATTGAAACTTACAAAACTGATCCTATCTATAAAAAACGTGTTAAATATTCAAAAAAATATACTGCTCATGATGAAAAGAATGAAGCTAAAGTAGGAGATAAAGTACGTATTGTTGAAACTAGACCATTATCAAAAATGAAAAGATATCGTTTAGTTGAAATAATTGAAAAAGCAATTATTTTATAATTGTAAACGAATAGGAGGATTAATATATGATTCAACCAGAAAGCCGTTTAAAAGTTGCAGATAACTCAGGCGCTCGTGAATTATCAGTAATCAGAGTCCTTGGTGGAAGCAAAGTAAAAACAGGAAACATTGGTGATATAGTTGTAGGAACTATAAAAAAAGCAACTCCTAACGGTACAGTTGGAAAAGGCAAAGTTGTTAAAGCTGTAGTTGTTAGAAGTAAATTTGGTCTAAGAAGAGAAGATGGATCTTATATTAAGTTTGATGATAATGCATGTGTTATTATTAAAGATGATAAGAGTCCAGTTGGAACTCGTGTATTTGGACCAGTAGCGCGTGAAGTGCGTGATAATTTTATGAAAATTGTTTCACTTGCTAAAGAAGTGTTATAATTGAAAAATTGGAGGGAAATGCATGAACTTTAAAGTTGGAGATAAAGTTGTTGTTATTGCTGGTAAAGATAAAGGAAAACAAGGAAAAATAACTAAAGTTCTAAGAACTGAAAACAGAGTTATCGTTGAAGGAATTAATATGGTAAAAAAACATGTTAAACCAAACGGACAAACTCAAGGAAGTATTGTTGATATGGAAGCTCCAATCCATGCTTCAAACGTTATGATTGTTGATCCTAAAACTAACAAAAGAACCAGAATAGGACATACTGTTGATAAAAAAGGGAATAAAGTTAGATGTACTAAAAAATCTAATGAAATTCTTAATTAATTGAAAGGAGGGTATTTAAATGAACCGCCTAAAAGAAAAGTATAATAATGAGATCGTACCAAACTTAAAACAAAAATATAATCATAAAAGTGTAATGGAAGTTCCTGTGTTAGAAAAAATAGTTGTTAATATGGGTGTTGGAGATGCATCAACAAATAGTAAATTACTAGATGCAGCTATGGCAGACCTAGAAGCAATTACAGGACAAAAACCAGTAAAGACACATGCTAAAAAAGCAATTGCAGGATTCAAAATTAGACAAGGACAAGCAATTGGATGCAAAGTTACTTTACGTGGTGAAGCAATGTATAACTTTTTAGATAAATTAATCAGTATCACATTACCTCGTGTAAGAGATTTCCGTGGTATATCAAATAAATCATTCGATGGAAGAGGAAACTATACATTAGGTTTAACTGAACAATTAATTTTCTCAGAAATTGAATATGACAATGTTGTAAAAGTACGTGGTATGGATATCGTTTTTGTAACAACTGCAAAAACAAATGAAGAAGCACACGATCTTTTAAATGGATTTGGAATGCCATTTAAAAAGTAATAGGAGGATAATATGGCTAAGAAAAGCATGATTATAAAAGCTAATCGTAAACCTAAATTCAAAGTACGCGAATATACACGTTGTCAAAGATGTGGAAGACCCCATGCAGTACTTAGAAAATATGGTATTTGCCGTATTTGTTTTAGAGAATTAGCTTATAGTGGACAAATTCCTGGGGTTAAAAAATCAAGTTGGTAATTGAAGGGAGGATATAAATGACTACAGATCCAATCGCAGATATGCTTACAAGAATTCGTAATGCAAATCAAATGCGTTATAAAGAAGTTGAAGTACCCGCTTCAAAAATTAAATTAGAAATTGCTAGAATCTTAAAAGAAACTGGTTTCATTGCTGATTACAAAGTTTCAAAAGATGAAAAGCAAGCAATGATTAACTTATCATTGAAATATCATAATAAAGAAAGAGTAATCACTGGATTAAAGAGAATCTCAAAACCAGGATTACGTGTATATGCAAATGCTAAAGAAATGCCAAGAGTATTAAATGGGTTAGGAATTGCAATAGTATCAACATCAAAAGGAATTATGACAGATAAAGATGCTAGAACAGCAAATCTTGGTGGAGAAGTTTTAGCATACATTTGGTAGAAAGAGGAGGAGACTTATGAGTCGTATTGGTAATAGAGTAATATCAATACCAGCAGGTGTTACTGTTACAGTTGATGGTAATATTGTTAAAGTAGTAGGTCCTAAAGGAGAACTTTCTACTGAGGTAAACAAAAATATTACTGTTTCAGTTGAAGATAATCAAGTTAAAGTAGAAAGAAAAAATGATAATTTTAAAAATTTTCATGGAACTGCTAATGCTTTAATTAAAAATATGATTATTGGTGTAACAGAAGGATATGAAAAGAAATTAGAAACAATTGGTGTAGGATATCGTTTCCAAGTTAAAGGAAACACACTTGTAGTTTCTGCAGGATATTCTCATCCAGTTGAAGTAGCTATTCCAGAAGGAATAAAAGTTGAAAGCCCAAGCAACACTGAATTAACAATTAAGGGTAGCGATAAATGTAAAGTTGGCGAATTTGCTGCTAACATAAGAAAAATCAGAGAACCAGAACCATATAAAGGTAAAGGTATCAGATATACTGATGAACATGTTCGTCGTAAAGAAGGAAAGAAAGCTTCTAAATAAGCTTAAAATTTAAAGGAGAGATTACTATGATAAAAAAAGTATCACGTAATGAAATGCGTCAAGCAAGACATTCACGTATCAGAGAAAAAGTATCTGGTAGCGCAAGTGTTCCAAGACTTAACGTATTCCGTTCAAATAAAAATATTTTTGCTCAAATCATAGATGATGATGCTCATGTAACTTTGGTTAGTGCTTCTTCAATTGACAAAGATTTAAAGCTTGAAAATGGAAGTAATATAGAAGCAGCAACAAAAGTTGGAGAATTAATTGCTAAGAGAGCAAAAAAAGCAAAAATTACAAAGGTAACATTTGATAGAGGTGGTTACCAATATCATGGACGTGTTGAAGCATTAGCTAATGCAGCACGTGAAAATGGATTAGAATTCTAAAAGGAGGGTACATAATGGAAAATAAGAAAAGAGAACCTCGCCAAAAATTATACGAAGAAGAACTTATAGAAGTTAAAAAAGTAACAAAAGTAACAAAAGGTGGACGTCATTTCCGTTTTTCTGCAACAATGGCTGTTGGAGATAGAAAAGGACATGTTGGAATTGGAACTGGTAAAGCTAACGAAGTACCAGATGCAATGAAAAAAGCTGTTCAAGCTGCTACAAAAAATGTAGTTAAAGTTTCAATCGTTGATGAAAGAACAATACCACATGAAGCAATTGGCGTACAAAGCGCAAGCAAAGTTATGTTAAAACCTGCATCAAAAGGTACAGGAGTAATAGCTGGAGGTCCAGTTAGATCAGTACTAGAACTTGCAGGAGTTAAAGATATTTTATCTAAATCATTAGGATCAAATACTAAAGTTAATATGGCATATGCAACATTAAATGCATTAAAAGCTCAAAAAACTGTAGAAGAAGTTGCTAAACTTCGTGGAAAAAAAGTAGAGGAGATCTTATAGTATGAAGTTAAATAATATTCATTACGCTGAAGGTGCTGTACGCGATGCTAAGAGATTAGGTCGTGGAACATCAAGCGGACACGGAAAAACAAGTGGAAAAGGTCATAAAGGACAAAATGCACGTTCTGGTGGAGGAGTAAGACCTGGATTTGAAGGTGGACAATTACCATTATTCAGAAGACTACCAAAACGTGGATTTACAAATGCAAAATTTAAAGTAAGATATGCAACTATTAATTTAAGTGATTTAGAAAAATTTGAAAACGATGCAGTAGTAACTCCAGAATTATTAATTGAAATGGGGTTAATTAAGAAACCATTAGATGGAATTAAAGTTTTAGGTAATGGTACTTTAACAAAGAAATTAGTTGTTAAAGCAAATAGATTTTCTGATGCTGCAGCAGCTAAAATTGTAGAATTAGGTGGAAAAGTAGAGGTGATCTAAAATGTTTGCAACAATTAAGCAAATATTTAATCCCAAAAATAAAGATTTACAAAAGAGAATCCTATTTACATTATTAGTTTTATTCATCTTCAAATTGGGAACAACAATAATTGTTCCAGGGGTTGACACAAGTAACTTCCAAAACCTAGGATATTTTGAATTATTAAACGTATTTGGAGGAGGAGCTTTAGAGAAATTCTCAATTTTAGCTCTAGGTGTAATGCCTTACATTACAGCTTCAATCGTAATTCAATTATTACAAATGGACATTATTCCTTATCTAGCAGAACTTGGAAAACAAGGTCATACTGGTAGAACAAAATTAAATCAAATAACAAGAGTATTAGGAATTATATTAGCATTCATTCAAGGATATGTATTCTCATTTGCATTCTTGAAAAATGGAACACCACTTGAATATATGCAATTTGCAACAGTATTAACAGCTGGTACCGCATTCTTA
>ODAJ012174821.1_pt1 | contig 12374 bp, 9 predicted proteins | sample 1539241 | NCBI WGS metagenome assembly ODAJ01 (sample SAMN02144231, study PRJEB22623) | gut metagenome | biome: sheep rumen | host: Ovis aries | place: New Zealand | reverse complement strand
TGATTGAAAGAATCATTCGCTGCCAAACCTGTCGTTTGGCAGCGAAATCAATCGAATTCTCGATTGATTTCGCCATCCGATGATCATTATGGAGAAGTATCTGAAAAAAGAAGACCGCAAATCATATGTCGCATACAAGAAAATGATCCAGAGCGCACCTCCCATGATCAATCTTCACTTTCGTTACTGGAGTGATCAACAGTAATGACAGATATTCCCGGAAGGAACGCTGCGCTCCCCGGTCCACGCAGCGTTGACTGAAACCCTCAAAATGCGAAAACCTCTTGAATCTCAACGGATCAAGAGTTCCACCTTCAGACAGCAGAAAGCCTCGAAAGTTCATTCCTTTCGGGGCTTTTTTTACTTGACAATTTTACCCGCATAATAGAATATAGATTATATCAAAGCATTCAAGGAGTTTTTATACATGAACGACCAGGCCGCAAACATCAAAATGATAAGCAAGCTGCTGATGCGTCTGCTTCCGGTGCAGATCCTGCTGTGCGCTGTCGGCGCGGTAAACGGAGTTGTTTCCAGCTATTTTGCCAGCAACTTTGTAGGCGTGGAAGCTTTGAGCGCCGTTGGGCTGTACAGTCCTGTCGGTATGTTGATATCGACTCTGAGTACCGTGCTGGTGGGAGGCTCTTCCATACTCTGCGGCAAATATCTTGGAAGAAACGAGCAGAAAAAGGTTCAGAATGTCTTTTCGCTGAGTCTGGTGCTTTCTCTTGCGCTTGCAGTGTGTTTTATCGCACTGTTCCTGCTGATGGGGACCTTTGATCTGACAGGCTTTCTGACCTCTGACCATGCGGTAAGGCAGCTTCTTTGCCGCTACCTGCTGGGACAGGCTGTCGGCGTTGTTCCCCAGATGCTTGGCAACTCCTTTGCGGCCTTTCTTTCCCTGGAAAACAGACAGCGCCGCACATTTACAGCAAGTCTGAGCTATATAGCCGCGAACATGCTGTTGAATTATGTTTTTGTTCAGCAGCTGAAGATGGAAGCTCTGGGGCTGGCACTGGCTTCTTCGCTTGGCATGTGGGTATTCCTGGGCGTCCAGGCTCCGCTTTTCCTCGGGGGAAAGCTGAGCGTTCGCCTTAGTCTGCGCCCGGATAGCTGGGGCGAAGCCCGGGAGATACTGCGCATAGGGCTTCCGGGAGCTGCTACCAATCTATATCAGACGGGCAGGGGACTGATCGTCAACAAACTGCTGGAGATCTTTGTCGGCAGCGCAGGAATATCGGCCTTCGCGGCCGCCAACAACCTGCTTGGCCTTGTATGGGCTATACCGGGAGGTATGCTTGCAGTGTCGCGCATGGTGATCAGTGTAAGCGTGGGCGAGGAGGATCGGCAGACTCTTACGGATGTCATGCGTGTCATGTTCCGCAGATTTATTCCGCTGATGTCCGCCGTCGTTTTAGCAGTGATACTCTGCGCTGTCCCTCTGACCAGGATCTTCTACAGCGAGGATGCGGGCAGCGTGTTTATGATGACCGTCTGGGGATTCCGCATCCTGCCGCTCTGCATGCCTCTGAGCATAATATGCATGCACTTTACCTGCTACGGGCAGGCATCCGGCAAGCAGGCGCTGGTGCACCTTCTGTCACTCATGGACGGACTGGTCTGTGTTGCAGGCTTTACCGCGCTGCTGATCCCATGGATCGGAATGAACAGCGCGTATATCGCAAATGTGCTTAACGGCCTTGTCGTGACTCTGATGTTCTTTGGCTACTCATGCATCAAGAACCATCGCGTTCCCCGGAACATGGAGGAGCTCATGGTCATCCCCGAAAGCTTTGGCGTGCCGGCGGAGGAGCGGATGGATCTGAGCATCAAAAGCATAGAAGATGTGGTCACCGTTTCCCGCAGGGTACAGCAGTTTTGCCTGGAACGCGGCGTTTCCCAAAGAGGCGCTTACCTGTCGGGCCTTGCGATGGAGGAAATGGCAGGAAATGTGGTAGAGCACGGCTTTACAAAGGACAGCAGAAGCCATACCGTGGATCTTCGCGTGACACATAAAGGCAAAGATGTGATCCTTCGCGTAAAGGATGACTGTATTCCTTTCGATCCGGGAGAGAGGCTTCGTATGGCGCAACCGGAAGATGCGGTAAAGAACATCGGTCTCAAGATACTGTTCCAAACAGCAAAAGACGTGCAGTATCAGAACATATTGGGCCTGAACGTGCTGACCGTATGGATCAGCGGAGAATAAATACAGGAACGGAACCCCTGTCATGCTCTCAGTTCAAGCGGATTCTTATTGAAAAGGACCGCTCCTTCGGATATAATGATGATCATAGGATGGCGAAACACCAAAAGCGTTTTGCAAGCCGCTTGACAGAACGAAACAGGGCTGCGGCGCAGCCGGGACAGGAAAAGGAGAGAACGATCATGGGCGTGTTTTCCAGGATTCATCGCTTCCGCGAGGCGGGAGAAGAGGCAAACGTCAACAATGTCGCGCGCTTCGGGCAGCCGGCGCGCTCCCTGTATACGAGCACCAAGGTGATGACGCTGCACCACCGGATCGAGATCACGGACGACGCAGGGAACGTCGTCTATCGCGCGGAGAGCAAGTTCCCCTCCCTCCACGACAAGACGGAGATCTACGACGCGGACGGCCGTCATGTGGCGCACATGGAAAAGAAGCTCTTTACCCTCCACGAGCGGCACTTCGTCTCCATGGAGGACGGGCAGGACTTCGAGCTGTCCAACGAGCTGTTCCACCTTGTCAAGGACATCACCAACCTTGAGGGCCTGGGCTGGCAGCTGCAGGGGAATATTCTCGGGCTGAACTTTGAACTCTATGATCAGGCCGGCAGGATCCTTGCCGTGTTCTCGCAGAAGCTCTTCTCTCTGCATGACAAGTACTGCGTGGACATCTACGCGCCGCAGCACGAGAAGACCGTGGTGGCCATCCTCGTCACGCTCCAGCACATGATCCGGGATCGTGAAGCCGCCTCTTCGTCCTCGTCCTCCTCTTCCTCAGGCGACTGAGCAAAAGCCCGCACACGGAGACGCCGTGCGCGGGCTTTTCATATGTGCAGACGCAGCCCGGGACGCTGCCCTCCGATCGACAAATATCGTCGGCGGCGCTTGCGTCGGAAACCAATTGCGATTATAATGATTATATGATGGAGAAAAGCGAAAAAAGCTTTTCGCCGCGCAGCTTTGCGGCTCAGAATTGAAGAATACCTGCGCAGGGCACTCCGCGCAGAGAGGCGAACGGGGACTCAAATCATGGAACAACGCCACTATAAAGCTTTTATCAGCTATCGACACCTGCCGCTGGACATGGAGTATGCGCGAAAGCTTCATCGCTTCATCGAGCGCTACACGATCCCCGCCGCTCTGCGCAAAGACGGGGCAAAGCACCCGGGGCTTGTTTTTCGTGATCAGGAGGAGCTTCCTCTCTCAAGCAATCTCTCCGGCAGCATCGAGACCGCGCTGGACAACGCGGAGTTTCTGATCGTCATCTGCACGCCGGAGACACCGAAATCTCTCTGGGTGCAGCGTGAGGTCGAGCTCTTCCTCAAGAAGCACGACCGCGACCGCGTGCTCACGCTGCTCCTCGAAGGAGAGCCGGAAGAATCCTTCCCGCCGCAGCTGCTGGCGGAGCGGGATGAAAACGGCGAGGTCACGGCGCGCTTCGAGCCGCTCGCGGCCAATATCGCGGCCGAAAGCGCGGCAAAGCGCGAGAGGCTTTTCCGCACGGAGCGGCTGCGGATTATGGCCTCTCTGCTTGACTGCGCCTTCGACACGCTTTACCGGCGCGACCAGCGCTACCGCAGGCGGCTCGCGGCGGCTGGCGCGGGCGTTGTGCTCGCGGCGGCGCTCGTGTTTATCGGCATGCTGCTCAACCGCAACGCGGAGATCCGGCGGCAGCTGGAAAACTCGCTGCGCAATGAATCGCTCTCGCTGGCCGAGCTCTCCCGCAGCAAATACCTGCAGGGGGATTTTCACGGTGCGGTGGAGGACGCCTGGCGCGCTCTGCCCACAGCGGAAGATGAACGCCCCTACGTCGCGCAGGCGGAACGGCAGCTCAACGGACTGCTGGATCCCTACTATCCGGCGACCATCAATATGGATCAGACCATCGAACAGGAATCCAGGATCGACAATCTCCTGTTCTCTGACGACGGCAGCCTCCTGCTGACGCTCGACGTTGCCGACTGCTTCCGCTGCTATGATACCTACAGCGGCGCGCTGCTGTGGGAAAAAACGCTTTCTGCCGATGTTTACATGAATTCTCTCTCCTACTGCGCCTCCGCGCACGCTTTCCTCTATCGCTCGTACTCCGAGATCGGCCTGCTGAGCGAAACGGACGGTTCGCAGCTGTGGACGCTCGAGGCGGGCAGCGCAAGCCTGATCGCCTGCACGGACGAGCTGTTCGCTTGTGTGACCACAGACTTCGACTGGAGCAACTACACTGAGCATGCGGAGCTGACGCTTCGGCGCCTCTCCGACAGTTCGGTCGTCTCCCGGCAGATCCTGGACGGCGATCCGAGCGTGCAGGGTGACGGCGCGCTCACGGAGGACGGGCGCTACTGCGCTTTCTTCTCCTCCTATTACGACGACAACAGCAATCCGTACTGCCGCCTGCTCCTCTGGGACATCCAGGCAGGGACACTGCAGGAACTGGATAACATTCCCATCACGATGTTCGCGGCGACAAAAATGGCCTTTTCCGAGGGCAAGCAGCCCATGCTGGTCATCGCGGCGGACGAGCAGCACGACGTTGGGAGAGTCTGCGCCTATCGCGCGGCGGACGGCTGGGAGAAGGCCTGGGAGACGCCGGCCACGCTGCTCGACGAGCACTACAAGCTCTTCAACGGCCGTCTTATCCTCGGGACGAGCATCACGGCGCTGGAGTTCACGCCCTCGAGCGTTCTGTACTGCGGCATGGAGAACATGTTCAGCTTTGACCGCGGCACAGGCGAGACTGTCTGGCAGCGCAGCTTCCCCGCCTACCTCATCGCACATTCCTGGAACAAGGCCCGCCTTGCCGTCATGCTCAGCGACGGCATCCTCTCCACCGTCGGTAACGGGGGCACCGCAGGCTTTGACATCAACCAGTTCTATTTTGACTGCGACTTTGATGTGAATCTCGCCGCGATGGCGCCGGGCAGATATTACGAGGATTCCATCGCGGCCGTCGTCCCGTCGAAATATCCCGGCAGGATCCTGATCCTGCGAAACCGCTCTTATGCGGATCTCCAGTCCTTCGCAGAGGAAAGCACGACCACGGAGCGCGCCTACGCCTCTCCCGACGGGAAGGCAGTCTTTATGTCGGTGATCGACCATGATACAAACAGCATTTCCGGCAGGCTCTTCGACAGCACGACGCACGACGAACGCCGCCGCTTCTCCGCGCAGCTTCCGCAGGGAGATTATTCGCTCCCCTTCGATCTGGGATACCCGCATGTGACCTGCACGGGGAGGGCGATCCTCGGTCCCTATCTGCTCGACCCGGAGGCGAACAGCATGACGCTGCTCGTTTCGGATCCGCAGGACGCCGCGTCGGGGATCCGCATCGAGGCGGTCAGCTCCTCTGCCGATGCGCAGGGCCGTCTGTTCACGGCCGTAATCTGCGCGGACCGACGCAGCGCCGAGCTCCCCGGGCTGTATCTCTGGGAGGACGGCACGACGCTGCTGCATGAAGGCAGGCTGAGCGTCCCGAGCGAGGAGCTTGAGGAGGCCTTTTTCGCGCACCTTGAGCCGCTGGACGCCAACGCCTCCCGCATCCTCGTGCAGATGGGAAACAGCTATGACGATAACACGGCCGTGGGCGTCTATTCTGCGGCGGAGGACCGATGGCTCATCCCGGATCTGGGCGAATGCAAGAGCTGCACCCTCTCCGCCGGCGGGAATCTCCTGGCCGTGCAGCGCCCGGGAGATGAAATCGAGCTTTTCGATCTGGAGAAGGGCGAGGCCATCCGGAGCATCCCCTCCTCGATCGCCTCCTCCTCTGTCCGCAAGCTGCTCTTCTCCCCCGACAATTGCTGGCTGCTCCAGCTCACCGAGGCAGGCGATCTGATCGTCTATGACTGCGCTTCCGGCGAGTGCCTGTTCCGCGAGAGCTTCAGCAACTGGAATCTCTCGTTCGGCTCCGGAAGCTGCTATACCTGCGTCCTCGCGGACGACGGGAGACGCCTTCTGATCTTCGACAACGATTCCAGGTATACCGAGTCTGTCCTGTTCGTCCTGGATACCGAGAGCTGGGTCTGCTCAGGCATTTTCACCGCTCCCTTCGGCTATTACGCCGCAGGCAATGAGCTGCTGATCCAGCCGGATGACCAGACCCCCTCCAGCGCCAAGTTCCTCAGCACGGAGGAGCTCGTCGCTCTCGCGGAGGAATACCTCGCCCGCGAACCGCTTCCGCAGGATTAACAGCCCCGGGAAGCGCAAATCAAAGCCACCGCTTCGCATTCTACGGCGAAGCGGTGGCTTATCTTGTTCTGTATTTCCCATTTTTTCATTTGAAGAATCGTATTATTCCAGGATGCGCGCGATCTGTCCTTCAGAGGCGTCGGGGAGGATGCTCTTCAGATGGCGCCGCAGCCGCTCGCGGGATTCCGCAGGCTCGCGCTCGTAGACATGGGCGCAGAAGTTCTCGCCGAAGAGATGCTCCGGCGTGGCATAGCGCGCGAGCCCCCAGCCGTAGGGGCGGCCGTAACGGTCGAGCGCGTACTCGAAATCGGCGATGCAGACATAGCACTGCATCTGCAGGAAGCTGAGGCAGCCGTCGAACTGTTTGCGGCTCTCCTCCCCCGCGCAGGCAAGCGCCTTGAGCTCACGGCTGACGAGGGAGGGGCGCTCTGTGAGCAGCTCCATGATGCGCGCATCCTGGTGCCGGGCGAGCCCGTCATCCACACGCGCGTCGTAATCGTAGCCGTCGCGGCGCAGGTTGGCAAAGTCCGGGAAGAACTCCCGGCTCACGTACATCGCCTTGCCGCGGTAGAATTTCCCGTAGGCGCAGCCTGTCGCGCGAATCACCGGCCCCTTCCATTCCCAGGGACCTTCCTGCGTTTCGGAAAACCAGAGATCCGGCCGCACCGCCTCCGCGATGGAAAAGCCGGGCACATCGCCCTTGAAAAACGGCAGAAAGCCCAGCTCGTCGACAAGGCGCGTCATATCCTCCATGGATGAAATCACGGGCAGCCGCATGGCCGTTTCCCTCCTCTGTTTTTTCTTCATTTATATCGAATATGGATGATTGTATCACCGCGGGGAAGGGAACGCAAGCACCCAGGCGGCGGAGCGGACGGAACGTTGCGTATTTGCGGGAATATGCGGATTTTTTCTTGAAAGCAGTTCGGGATTATGCTATAATTTGAAATTGTAAAATAGTTAACAAGGAGAGCAGGACATTGAAAAGCGGAAAAATATCGAATAATGTAATACGCAGGCTGCCGCGCTATCTGCGGAAGCTGGATGAACTGAATGAACGCGGCGTCACGCGCATCTCCTCCTTTGAGCTTGGCCAGCAGCTCGGCCTCACCCCGTCCCAGATCCGCCAGGATTTCAGCTGCTTCGGAGAATTCGGCCAGCAGGGCTACGGCTATCATGTCAGCACCCTGCGCGGTCAGATCGCATCAATTCTGGGTACGGACCGCGGCTACCGCGCGGTGCTCCTCGGCGTCGGCAACATAGGCCATGCCTTGATGGACAATTTCTGCTTCAGCGAGTGGGGCTTCCACCTCACCGCGGCCTTTGAGGTCAACCCCGACATCATCGGCTCGACCATCAGCGGCGTCCTCGTCCGCTCCATGGACGAGCTCGGCAGCTATCTTGACGAAAACCATGTGGACGTCGCCGTGCTCGCCGTCCCGAAAGAGGCCGCCATTCCTGTCACGAAGGAGCTCGAGGCGCACGGGATCGAGGCTATCTGGAACTTCACGAACGTCGAGCTGACCGAACCCGGCAGCAGCACGCTTGTGGAAAACGTACATTTTTCCGACAGTCTGCTCTCTCTGAGCTACTTCGTCTCCGAACGCAACGACGAGCGCGCCGCGCATGCCGCCCGCGCTGCCCGCCAGTAAACCGCGGCCAGTTCCCGCCAAACGCCCCCTCTGCGGGGGCGTTTGCCGTATCTACAACTCATCCGGAAGGAAGGATCTTATGTCCGATACCATTGCCGCCATCGCCACCGGTGCCCAGGTCAGCGCCATCGGCATCGTGCGCGTCTCCGGGCCAGACTCCGTCCCGCTCGCCGCGCGGCTTTTCACGCCGATGCGCGGCGCCTCGATGGATGCGCAGCCGGAGCACGCGCTCGTCTACGGCCGCCTCTGCGACCGGGAGGGACGGCTGCTCGATCTGTGCCTGTGCACCGTGAGCCGCGGCCCGAACAGCTACACCGGCGAGGACACAGCGGAATTCCAGTGCCACGGCTCCCCCGTGCTGCTGCGCACGCTGCTGGAGGAGCTCTTTGCTCTCGGCGCGCGGCAGGCCGGCCCCGGGGAATTCACCCGGCGTGCCTTTCTCAACGGCCGCCTGGGGCTGAGCGAGGCGGAGGCTGTGGCCGACCTCATCGACGCCGAGACCGCCGAGGCCGCGCGCAACGCAGCCGGTCAGCTCTCCGGCGCGGTAAGCCGACGGGTGGCGGGCGTGTATGATCTGCTCGCCGATATCAGTGCGCACTACCACGCCGTACTCGACTATCCGGACGAGGATATCGAGGACTTCCGTCTCGCCGCCTATGCAGGAGAGCTGGACGCTGCCATTGTGAACCTGCGCACTCTGTTGGGCAGCTTTTCGCGCGGCAGGCTCCTCAAGTCCGGCATCCCGACGGTGCTGGTGGGCCGGCCGAACGCCGGCAAGAGCTCCCTGCTAAACGCCCTGCTGGGCTATGAGCGCGCCATCGTAACCGCCGTGCCCGGTACGACACGGGATACCATCGAGGAGAAGGTCAATCTCGGCGGGCTTTGCCTGCGCCTTACCGACACAGCAGGCATCCGCGAGACCGGAGACGAGGTGGAGCGTCTGGGCGTTGAACGCAGCCGCAGCGCCATGGCCGATGCGCAGCTTGTGCTCTGCGTGGTGGACGCGAGCACCGCCGTGACAGAAGAGGATCTTGCCCTGATTGCCGAGTCTGAGCGCGCGCCGAAGGCGCTGCTCGTCTGGTCCAAGCGCGATCTCGCCGCCTCCGCCCCCCGGGTGGAAAGCGCTCTGCGGCAGGTCTCTGTGAGCTGCGTGACCGGAGAGGGGCTCGCTCAGCTCGAGGAGGAGATCCGCCGCCTGTTCCCGCTGCCCGCCGTCCCCGCGGGAGAGATCCTCACCAACGCCCGCCAGGCCGAGGCCGTGGGGCGCGCGCTCGAGGCTCTGGAGGCCGCGCGCGGCGCAATGCGCGAGGGGCAGACCCCCGACATCGTGCTCACCGAGGCGGAGGGAGCAATGGCCGCCATCGGCGAGCTCACCGGGCGCAGCGTCCGCGAGGACGTGACCGACCGCATCTTCCGCCGCTTCTGCGTGGGAAAGTAAAGGAAGCAACATAAAAAGGGCCTGTTGCAAAATTAGGATGAGCGCTAAAATGTGTGCCTGCGTTCGCAGGGGCGGCGGCTCTGCCCCGCCCGGCGGTGCAACAGTATACACATAAAAAATGTTCGGCGAATTCGCAGAATGTACGAATACGCCGAACATTTTTTCCATTCATGTTGCTTGATGCTGCCGGGAGGGCACAAGGCCCTCCCCTGCGATGCAGCCAGGGTCTTCGCATTTTGCAACAGTCCCTTTTTCCTGTCAGCTTCAGCTTTAATGCTGCAGCGAGCGGAAAGGATCCGTCCCCACGTCGCTGAGGCTCGTAAAGTTCAGGCTCGTGCTTACATGGTCACCCATGGACTGGCGCGCGAGCTCCGGCATACGCATGCGGATCGCCGAGACCACAGAGGTGTGGTTATAGGCGACGCTGCTCAGCCAGGGGTTGGCCTCGTTTGCTGCTTGACCGACAAACTCGATCATGGAAGACTGGTACATCGTGAGCTTCGGCAGGATCTGCTCGTATGCCTGGATGATATACACATTGCGGGTTGCGTCGATGATCAGGCGGTGGAAGGGCATGTCCGTCTCACGCATGCCGCGGATGTCGCGCCGCAGGACGCTGTCCTGATAGGCGTCGGCCAGCATGGTAAGCTCGCGGACGGTGGCCTCCTCTGCGGTGGTGGCGCAGATGGCAGCGGCCTCGCTCTCGATGGCGCTGCGGACACGGTAAAGGTCGATCATATCGGTGATGCTCAGATCCAGCACGAAGCTGCCGGTCTGGCCGGGATGGCTCACCACAAAGCCGATCTCGGCAAGACTGCCGATCGCTTCGGCCACCGGCGTGCGCGACACGCCGAGGTTGGATGCCATCTGGTTGACGTTAAGCTTTGTCCCCGGAGCGATCCGAAGGCTGACAATCTCATCATAGAGCAGCTTCATTACGAGATCGCGCAGCTTGGCGTCCGGATTCTCCTCCATGTGTTTTCTGAGTGTGACTCTGTCCATACAGAATCCTCCATTCTGCGGCGCTGTGCGCGCGGCCACAGCTTTCGCGCGCGATCGGCTTCCCGTCGTTTGAATGATACGAGCATACACGATTGTCCTGTTTTTGTCAACAAAAAATGAATATTTTTTGGAAATAAGCGAAGATTTCTGTGCCTTTCTTTCCCCTTTCAGAGAATTATTTCAAAAACTGGCATCGTTTTCATCCTGCGGGAATTCTGGATTTTTTGTCCTATCTTGGGTTGACATGTACTGAAAGCGGGCTCCCTTCCAGCTATTTCCATTTTGTATATTGGCTCGTATATACGTATTTTTATTCACTATTTTCATGTAAATTCGGTCGAATTTCTGTTATTCGATGAAAACCGCGAAAAAACTGCGGTGCTGCGCGAAAAACCGGGATCCGCACAAAAATAGCGCGCTCCGCTCTTGACCTCGCGCGGGAAAAGGATTAAACTTCCTACATTGATCCTGCAGAAAAGAGGGAACATCGTGAAACAGCTCTCCTCCCGCACCGCGGGCTTTACCGATTCCGTCATCCGGCGCATGACGCGCGTCTCCAATCAGTACGGCGCTGTGAACCTCAGCCAGGGCTTTCCGGACTTCAATCCTCCCAAGCCGCTGCTCGACCGGCTCAGCCGGGTCGCCTACGAGGACAAGCACCAGTACTCCATCACCTGGGGCGCACAGAACCTGCGCGAGGCCCTCGCCCGCAAGCAGAGCCGCTTCATGGCTCACCCCGTTGATCCCGACAGTGAGATCGTGATCACCTGCGGCAGCACCGAGGCCATGATGTGCGCGGTCATGACTGTGACCGACCCGGGCGACAAGATCATCGTCTTCTCCCCCTTCTACGAAAACTACGGCGCGGACGTGATCCTCTCCGGCGCAGATCCCATCTATGTGCCGCTCTACCCGCCCGCATTCAACTTCAAAGCCGAGGATCTGGAGGCAGCCTTCCGCCAGAACCCCAAGGCGCTCATCCTCTGCAACCCCTCCAACCCCAGCGGCAAGGTGTTCACGCGGGAGGAGCTGCTCTTCATCGCGGAGCTTGCCGAGCGCTACGATGCCTACGTCATCACCGACGAGGTCTACGAGCACATCGTCTATCAGCCGCACGAGCACGTGTATTTTGCCACGCTGCCCGGCATGTGGGAGCGCACGCTCAGCTGCTCCTCCCTCTCCAAGACCTACTCCATCACCGGTTGGCGCCTGGGCTACATCATTGCCCCGCCGCAGATCATCGACACTGCCCGCAAGGTGCACGACTTCCTCACCGTGGGCGCGGCCGCGCCGCTGCAGGAGGCCGTGATTCCCGGTCTCGAGATGGGGCAGGACTACTACGACGCACTGCGCGAGCTCTACACCGGCAAGCGCGATCTGCTCTGCCGCGGCCTTGACACGATCGGCATCCCGCACAACGTCCCCCAGGGCGCGTACTATGTGATGCTGGACATATCGCACTTCGGGTACGAAAGCGACCTGGAGTTCTGCGAGGTGCTGGCGCGCGACGTCGGCGTCGGCGCGGTGCCTGGCTCGAGCTTCTTCCGCGAGGACGTGAACCATCTCATCCGGCTTCACTTCGCCAAGGAGGACGCTACGCTCAACGAGGCGCTCAACCGCCTCGAGAGCATCTACCGCAAGATCCCCGCGAGGAAATAACAGGAACGCAGTTGTATAGAATTCAGGCAGCAGACCCCTGCGATCCGGGTTGGACACGCACGGGAAGATAATCTGTCGGCAAAGTGTCGACAGCCTGAACCTCCGTTCGGAGCAAGTCCGAACGGAGGTTTTGTTTCTTTTTCAGTATCATACTAAAACCTGATAAGAAGAAGACAAAGATTTGCGAGATGGATTTGTGCCAGACAAGGCGCCTTCCGCAGAGCATAATGGAGATATAT